>Ga0209002_10002048_pt1 | contig 16327 bp, 15 predicted proteins | sample Rifsed16ft2_FD_184010 | JGI IMG/M metagenome (GOLD analysis project Ga0209002, IMG submission 184010) | Soil microbial communities from Rifle, Colorado, USA - sediment 16ft 2 (version 2) | ecosystem: Environmental > Terrestrial > Deep subsurface > Rock core/Sediment | place: Rifle, Colorado...
ACATTGTTACCGCTTTTAATTTAATAAACGGTCAAATAATTTCGGCCCCCAACACATTCCAGGTAGACCTTGAAAACATAAGTATGTACAATCGGATCATTCTTGAAAAACTTTCCCTATCTGAAGGTGTCGTGCCCGGAGTAATTAGAAATTACTCTGTTTACGCCGCTTCATATTTAGGTGCCCCAGCCGAGGACTGCCAATACCTATTAGAGCGCTATATACATTGGATTAATAAAGAACTCGTTATTGATAACGCCGATAAAGTTGTATTTGGGATAATAAGGGCGATAATTGCTCATCTATATTTTGTGTGGATCCACCCATTCGGGGATGGAAATGGTAGAACAGCACGATTAATCGAATTTCAGATCCTTCGCACCACTGGCATCCCATCAGCAGCAGCACATTTGTTAAGCAATCATTTTAATGCTACTCGAAACCGTTATTATCAAATGCTGGATAAAGCATCGAGGTCATCAGATGGGATATATGAATTTGTTCATTATGCCCTAGAGGGACTGGTTGACCAATTAAGAGATCAAATACATTCTGTTCAAGGTGAGCAAGTAAAAGTTCATTGGATAAATCATATATTTAATACTTTTAAAGGAGAACATTCTAAGAAAGATGAGCGGCAGAGGGATTTGATGATTGAACTTACATCCAGAGTTCAATTTGAATATAAAGAAATAAAACAAATGACTCCAAAAATAGCAGTAATGTATGCAAACTTAACGGAAATAACCTTAAAGAGAGACATTGATGATTTGCTGAAATTGGGGTTACTAATTCAGAAAGATTCGACATATTTGCATAATGTAGGAATTCTTTCTTTAGGGCTCACTTCAGCATAATAAGCTAAAATAATTCATGACTCTTCAGTTTAAGACTAAGCTGTAGAAGGGTGTCGCTGGCCTGATTCCTGCCGCATCACTTTTGCCGCAGGATCACCACCGCCACCACCGCGCGCAGGCCGACCGAAAGCAGCAGGGTTGCCATGATGCCAATCCCACCGGCAATGGACGGGGTCAGCAGGCCAGACATTAACACCGAGGAATTGTTCGCCAGGTTGATCCAGGCCAGGTGCGAGAAACGGTCATCCACAGGCACTTTCTCCAGTATGTAGTTGACCATGCCGCCGTTCATCAGGGCAAAACCGATTCCGCCAATCAACTGGTGCAGCAAATAGACCCAGGTCTGGTAACTGAAGGTGAAAATGGTCAGGGTGACGGTGGCGACCAGCAGTCCGTAGGCGGTCATGCGTTGAAACCCCCAGCGGTGAGCCAGCCGGCGTACCTGCAGCGACCCGACGAAGTTCATTACCCAGAAAACGGCGCTGCCCAGGCTGATAGTGGCATCGGTCAACTTCAATGCATCCACCTGGTAGCGCGGCACCACCGGGCCGATCAACGTGATGGAGGTCTGAAACAGGAAAGTGATCAGCAGGATGGGCGCAAAGGGACCGCGCAGCACGTCGGTACGCAGGGCATCCCAACGCGAGGCGCGCACCGGCGCCCGGTCGCTGGCTTCGACTTCCGCTTTGACGGCTTCCGGCGTGTTGTTCTGCCTGGCTTCCGTCACTGGCGGCTTGATCAGGAACAGGTGAAGTGTGCTCATCATCGCGCCAAAAAAGCCGATGGCAAACACTACCTGATAACCGTTGGCGAAGGGCAGCTTGACCAGCGCCAGACCGCACAGCAGGGATGTGACCATGGTGGTGACGGCAAATAGCGCGTTGCGCGTGCCAACTACCTGCCCGCGCCATTCGGGCGGAGTCACCTCGGCAAAAAAGCCGTTGAACATGATGCTGATGACCACCCCGGGAATATTCATCACCAGCGTGATGACGATGATGACCCACACCTGTGTATTACCCGGCAGCAAAAGGGGCAGCGGAATCAGCAGGAAGTAGAAGAGACGGGTCACCAGCGCCGACCAGCGCACGGCTTTGGCGGATGTCCATTTACGGGTGAGGGTGCCGGCGGGAAAGGTGAACAACAGGTTCACCAGCGCTGGCGAGGCGGTTAACAGCCCGAGCTGCGTGGTGCTGGCACCCAGCCGCGAGGCGTAAATATTCAAAAAGACCAGAATACTGCCGTTCAGCAATCCCCACCAGGCGATATCCAGGTAAAGGTGCAGAAAGTTGCGGCGGTGTTCCGACGGAACTGGAATCGGTGAGGAAAAAAGGCGGCGGATAGCGAGCATGGCGAAACCGGATAAATTATACGCCCAACCCCTTCTCAACCGTGCCGCCCATTCTGCCGGGGTCTGCCTGGTATTGGGGCGCTATAATATGGATAGCTTCCCCGATTTCTCCTGTCCGAAAGGTGATCATGATCCATACATCTGAAGCGATCACTGCGCGTCCATGGGCGCGGACCCTGTTAGCTCAACCGGTGCTGGCGCGTCTGGCGACGGCTAATCCCACCACCATGCAGCCGCATGTTGTGCCAGTGTGGTTCGAATGGGATGGCGAGTCGATTTGGATCAGTTCCTTCGACTCGACGCGCAAGATGCGCGACCTGATCGGCAACCCGCGGGTGTCGATCGTCGTCGATACGGCGGAAGCGGACGGTACGGTGCGGGGTATTGTATTCGAGGGAAAAGCGGATGTGATTAAGGATCCGGCAGTGGTTGTACCGCGCTCCACTTCCATTTATGAGCGTTACCTGGGCAAGGACGGTGTCCTTCAAGCGGAACCCGCTTCCTGGATTGTGGACCCGGAAAACCGGGTGATTCGGCTGCGTCCAGAGCGGGTTTACACCTGGGGGGAGTGACCAGTCCGGTTAATGGATTAATTTACGGCTTTGCAGTGAGCTGGATGAATGTGCCACTTTTTCATCCAACTCGTGAAGGATTTCGATTTTGCGATTGGCGATGTAATTTTCCAGCCAGGCAACCTGGTTGAGGGTTGGCTGCAGGCGCACGCCGACCTGTATGACGGAATAACCCATCTGCCGACAGCTGGCAATCGTTCCTAAAATATGAAAATCAATGTGCTCGCTTAATGTGAAACAAACCTCGATCGGTGATCTGGGAACCAGACTGCGATCGGTACTGTCGCCCAGGTAAACCAATAAACCAGCGCCGTGCAGCGACAGGTTGGTCAGGTTGGCAGGGAAGGACTGTTTTGCTAGATTGACCTTGGCGTGAACAGGTTTTTCCGGCTCGATGCGCTGCTCCTGACGGTCACGCCAGTAGTCGCCAGTGTAGCTAAAGTTGGTCAGCGTAATTTCACCGTTGGCAGTATGAATGGTTTGCAATGTGGCTCGCACCGATTCTGGTAAAACTTGAGAATGCAGCCAGACTTGATAGCGCAGGGACAGACAGATCTGCGGTTTGGGGGCTTTGAACACAATGTAATCCGGCCCTACTTTGAGCGGCGCTACTTTTTCCTCGAAGAACAGCCCTTTGTAGTTGCTGGAAACAGCCACCGGGATGCGTTGAAACGCGAGTGACTTGACGGCCTTTAATGCGTCGCGAGAATGGATGAGCATGGCCTATCCTTCCGGGTTTGTCCTGGTTCGCACCACCGCTAATCACGCAAGCCGCACCAATAATTCCATACACGGGCAGCACCCGTGCTGGTTAAATACAGTATAGCAATTGCAACCAGGGAAAGGTATTCGTAAGAATACGTAAATTTCCATTGGATGAGTACGAGGATGAGGGAAATCGAAGGGATGATCGTTGAAGCAGGGGTAAAAATAACAGCCTGGCCAACAATTCAAAGCAGATAAACTTCACGTTCCTGAAATTTTTTAGCGGAATGGGCGGACCGCACGGATACGCCCTCTAAAATAAAAAGGGGTCGACTCGCAGGTCGACCCCTACATCAACTTATAGCTAATTCTTGCTTTATAGTTATGGTACAGCTGCCAAAGCAGCATCCGCGGTGATCAACCCGGCACCGGTGGCATCATCCCCCCAGCAGGTTTCAACGGCTGGACCGCTGGGTCCCCGGACCATCCGGCAGCCCTGGGGCAGTGGGATGGCTGCGCCTTCCAGGATGGTCTCAACCTCCTCGGCGTTGAGGGTGGGATCAATTTGCATCATCAGCGCGGCGATGCCGGCTACATGCGGCGAGGCCATGGAGGTGCCGCCCAGGAAATAGTAAGAGAGCGACATACCGCTGTTAACTTTATAAGGTCCGACCACCCAGGAACCCGGCGCGGCCACATCCAGGTCCTGGTCTTCAAGTTCGCGGCTGGAGAAGTCGGTAATGTAGAAATTTTCGGGATTAAATGGATCCGGGTCTGGTACATCCAAATTATTCCACCAGGCGCGGTTGCCAGCAGGCCATTCACCCACCCAGCCCGAAGCGGCTACCGAGATGACCGGCGCGTAGGCACCCGGGTAACCCATGCCAAGAGTACCTTCGTTGCCGGCTGAAGCGACAATGATAACCCCGTTCGTGACGGCGTAATCGATGGCGGCTTTCTCAACCGCATCCAGGGTTGGCCCGCCAAGCGACATATTGATGACCATAGGTGAACCCGCCAGTTCCCCGATATGCAAGTCGGTCACATAGGTGATCGCCTGGGCAATCACCGATGACCAGCCCGAGCCGTTCTGGTTGAGCACTTTCACCGGGATAATGGTTGCCATGGGAGCGACACCATTGACTGGCGTTCCGCGCAAATTGTAGCCCAAAATGGTGCTGGTGACGTGGGTGCCGTGGCTGTTCTGGTCATGTTCCCATTTATTGGGCTGTTCTGAAACATAACCAATCTCCATGCCGCCGCCGCCGAATGATTTGGCATATTCCTCGGCAATGCGTTCCTCAGGGAAATAGGCACGCCAGATGTCCACGAGGCCGGTATCCAGCACTGCTACATACACCCCAGTTCCGTCATAATTTTCAATCACACGACCAGGGCCAAATCCGGGATCGAAATCCGTAACATTGATGGCATCCTGATCCCAGGTGTTGATTCCACCCATGAAATCCTCGACCGCCACGGCATCAATCGGCGCGGCATGGCGCTCGGCATCCGGGCTGGCGGCTGCCACATAGGGCAGCGCGCGAATGACTGCCAGCTCGCTGACGCGCACTTGCATGGTCAAGGCCCGAATCTCGGGCATCACAACCTTCACTCTGCCATGTGTTCCAATGTCTGCCAATAGCTCGTCATTAATATCGTAGCTGAGCGCGACATTGATGGCAATATTTTTATTGGGTGCCGCTCCCAGCGATGCAAATGAGAGAAGAAGCATACTCAGGATCAGCACAATACTTAGTAGTTTCTGTTTCATCGCTTTAACCCTCCTGGCTCTAATGAATGTGGAGATAATTTTGGCACAGCCTTGACAGGTAAAACCCCTCCTTCCTTTTGTCAAGTCTGCAGTATATAGACGCAAAACGGCCGTGGAAGCAATTGATTCACGGCCGGTTACGCCACTCGCTCGCCCATTCCCTGGCGTCCAGTGATTCAGGAATGGGGTCATTGCTTCCGATTAGATTTTCAGCGGTTTGTTTTGCGGTATAAAAATTATATACAGCTTCGCGGTAGAATTCAAGCGATAACGAACCATTCTAAGAATTATACTGCCAGCTTAAACCTCGTCGAAGCGTTGGACGATATGCCCAACCAATCCGTAGGCTTTGGCTTCCTCGGCGCTCATCCACAGGTTGCGGTCGGTTTCCCGTTCGATCTTCTCGAGCGGCTGACCGGTTTGTTTGGCAAAAATCTCATTGAGGCGGCGGCGCATTTTCAAAATTTCCTTCGCCTCGATCGCCAGATCCTGCGCGCTGCCGCGAATACCCCCTGCCGGTTGGTGCAGCAAGAATCGCGTGTTGGGCAGCGAGTAGCGCTGCTCGACAGGTGCAGCTGCGAAAATCAAAGCGCCAGCGCTGGCAACCCAGCCGGTACCGATGATTTTTACCTTGGGGGTAACAAAGCGGATCATATCGAAGATGGTGTCACCCGATTCGACGTGCCCGCCCTGTGAATTGATGATGATTTTGATATCGTCCTGAGACAGTGCGGAAAGGAGGATCAGCTGCTGCGTAACCCGCTCCGCCATCTTCTGGTCGATCTCCCCGAAGATCAGGAGGGTACGGGTTTCCATCATTTTTTCTTGAAAATTAAATTTGGGCTGCTCTTCTGCGACTTTTTCTTCTTTTTCTTCGGTTTCAAACATGATTAGCCTCCCTTGGCGGCTGAGGTATTGGATTGAATTATAAACGATGCGGACCGGCATGCAAAAAGACCGGGGAAAAGTGTTTTGGATAGCAGGTTGACTATATCCAGCCCTGTTTTGATTCCCATAAAAGGATGATAAGATATTTATAAGCATCCATGTTCTTTGACAAATGAAACGGAGGAATATTATGCCAAAACTTGAAGGTGAAGACCTGAGTGCTGTCTATAAGAAACTCGCAGCCGATAAAAAGGCCGAGTTCGAGCGCAAAGCTGCGCTGCTGAAAATCAAAGCGGAGCACAAAGTTGCTGCCGGCGATACTCTGGGCGGTTTGGCGCTAAAATATTACGGTAAAACCTCAAAAGACTATTGGATGCTCATCTATGAAGCCAACAAAGCCTTGATCGGCGACAATCCGAATATCATCAAAGCTGGAACAGTGCTGAAAGTTCCGGAATTGCCCGAGGAAATGAAGTAAAACCATGACCAGCAACTCCCTTGATCTTGCTACCATGTTCAAAGCGGCTGCGAAGACGCTTAAAAAGAATCAAGAAAGCCTGAATCAGGCTGACAATTTCAACCACAACCACGGTGACAACATGGTGGAAACCTTCAAGGTGATCACCAAAGCTGTGGAGTCTAAAAAAGATGCGCCTCCAGCTGATCAACTGTCTTATGCCAGCCAGGTGCTGCGTCAAAAAGCTAACAGCGGTTCAGCCGCAGCCTATTCAGACGGCTTGGAACGGGCTGCACAACAATTCAGAGGCAAACAAGTGACCCCCGACAGTGCTGTTGACCTGATATCAGCGCTGATGGGCGGCTCTGGGCAAACGCAAAGCAGCAGCCCGGCTGGAGGTTTGATTGGCTCATTGTTGGGCAGCAGTTCGGCATCGTCACAACCAGGCAGCCAATCCGGTGATTTGCTGGGATCACTTATCGGCGGTTTGACCGGCGGCGGTCCCTCCCAGCCATCTCAGCAAGCTTCCGGCGGAATCGACACCGGCGACCTGATCAACATCGGCATGCAGCTGTTTCAGGCCTACCAGGCCAGCAGCGGCAAGCCGTCCAGCGGCGGCATGGTTGGAGGCCTGATGGATTCACTGCTGTCGAACAGCTCAATGGGCAGTTCTTCACATCGCAGCGAGTCTGGCAAACTGGTGGTGGATACTCTGATGAAAATCGCCAGCCAATACCTGAACAAGAAACGTTCTTCGTAGCGGCGGTCATTGACCGCTGATGCGGCGTCAGAATCACAAATTCTCAATTTGCGAATAAACTAAAAATGATGCGGCGGACATTGTCCGCCGCATCTCGATTAATATTGTTAAAACATCTGGCTGGCAATGCCCGCTGTTATTGTGCCATCACCTTTAATATTTCCACATTTCCCTGCGGGCTTGCGCTGGCCTGGTTGCCGCGAATCCGCATGATGCGGCTAAAGCCGCAGCGTGTCCAAAAACGCAGAGCGCGCCAGTTCTTCAGCCCCACAACCACGCGGGCATCATGGAATCCGGCCTGCAGTACCAGCTTCTCCAGCTCCGCCACGATCACCCGGCCAAACCCGCGATCCTGCCATGCCGGGCGCATGTAAAAATTGCTGATGTAAACAGTCTCCGGCGTTGGGTAGCCGAAATATACGGTTAAAAAGCCGATGGTGTCGCGGCTTTCGATATCGCGCACCAGGTACAGCTTTTCACGCCATGGGACACCGCCGGGCGGCAGCACGGCATGACTCACGGCCCGCTGCGCCTGTTCAAGCGGATTGCCTGGTTTGCCGCTGATCTCCAACGCCTCGGCATTCTCTCCCAAGATCATCGCCACCATGCCGGAAGCCTGGTCGTCGGCTTCGACCATAAAGCACAAATTGGTTTCCCAGCGGCCGGGCAGATATGGCACCGGACGCCCTTCCTTGCGCATCCAATAATGCACTTCAGTTTCGCCAATGATTTGAAATCCCAGGCGCTCGTAGAGTTGACGCGCCGGGGTGTCCTTGAGCGTCCGTAAACTGACCGGCTGGCCGGTAGCTGCGGCTTTCGCCAACAAATCACTGATCAATCGGCTGCCAATACCCATCCGCTGGTACTGCGGCAGTAGTTCAATGGAAGAAAGGATATAGCCAAGCGGCGTCTCTTCAATCGCCAGAACGCCGGCATCCACCCCCTCAACCCGGATCACCTGGCTGTTGAGGGTGCTGTAATTTTCCAGATAATAGCGGCGCTGAAAAGCCTCATCCCAACCATAAACTGCGGATACATGTGGTTTGAGCGCCAGCACGTGTAAATCCCACAAAAAATTGGCGTCGTCCTGTTCCGCCGGGCGCAGCGTGATTTCTTCCAAACTCATGATTGATTCCTTCTGCCTATCCCCATTGAGGTCATGCTCCTGGTTTGCGCTGGGCAGCGCGCATCATGCGATTGGTCTTCATGGTAATTTGCAAGAATTTTGCCAGGTGGCGCAGCGGGCGAATGTGGCTTTTTTCACCGGCATAGATGGTGCGGATGGGCACCCAATTCAGGCGGTAGCCTTTGAGGACGCAGGTAACGATCATCTCTACCTCGAACTCAAAGCCGCGTTCGCGGTTGCCGGCAATGGCTTCCATCAGACGGCGGCTAATCAGGCGGTAGCCAGACTGGTTATCCGGCACGGGCTGCCGCAGCGCCCAGGAGAAGATCAGCGTGCCAAGCGTGTTGCTCAACCGGCGCACTAGCGGCATGCTTTTAAAGTCGCGCTGACCAATGATCAAATCCGAGTGCCATTCCTTGAATGCAGCCAGAAATAGGGGGATTTCGCCCGGGTCATGCTGACCATCTGCATCCAGCGTCACGACGGCTTGAAAACCACGGGCGAGTGCTGCAGCGAACCCCGCCAGTAAGGCAGCGCCCTTTCCCTGATTGGGCTGCTGCTGGAGCACCTCTGCGCCAGCGTCTGTGGCAAATTGTGCGGTCTGGTCGGTTGAGCCGTCATCCACCACCAACACAGGCAGGTATGCCAGCACTGCGCGCACGACTGGCGCGACACGCTCACCCTCGTTATAAGCCGGGATGAGGGCTAACACTTTTGCTTCGGCAGGATCAGCCATTCTGAGGAGAAATCAACTCTCTAGCCGGCAACCTTCTCGGTAGCAAATTAACTCCGCACAAAATGCGGCATTTCGAAAGGAATTTCCAGTGATAGTTCGATCAGTCCGGAAAAGACGCCGTCGGTATACCAGGGCGCCTGGTAGATCAATTTTTTGATGCCTTTTTTCTCGATCGAGTAAATATTGGGTTGTTCGGAGGCGATCATCTCGTGCAATATTGCTTGGGAGGCGGGTGAATGGCAGTCAAACAGGTTGGTGCCGATCAGGCTCGCGCCGCCTTCCTTCTCGAGGGTTTGTATGGATTTGTCATTCATTTCGAGGACGATGCCTTCGCGGTCGCAGACTGTAATTGCACCGGGAAAGCTCTTGATCCAGGCGTTTGGTTCCATTTAATCTCCAGGGAGTGAAAGTCAGCTTTCACATCGATTCTAATACAAGCCTGTCATCGCTGTGTATTGAATCGGCTAGCAATTCATCCTATAAAATGCGGCTGTTGTTGACAAGTGTTTGTGATATGATTTTGGTGTTCTCATCGACAATCCGCATAGCAACCGAATCTGGCAGTGTTTTTGGATTTCACAGGCGCGATTTGATCGAAACTCTCAATGAACCCGTAGCCATTTTCCTGGTGATTATGGCGGTGATTCTAATCACCCCCATTCTGTCAGAAAAAATACGCCTTCCGGGCATTGTGGGGATTATTTTAGGGGGCATGTTAATCGGGCCACACGGCATTAATTTGCTGAAGATCGAAGGCCCAATCGAATTCCTGGCGACCGCCGGACTGGTGTATTTGATGTTCAGCGCCGGCCTGGAAGTGGATATTAACCAATTTAAACGGGTCCGCGGCCGCGCCCTGATTTTTGGCGCTTTGACCTATCTTATTCCGCAGTTGTTGGGGCTGGGGCTTGGACGGATCCTGGGGTTAAGTTGGTTAGGTTCCATCCTGCTTGGTTCGGCCTTCTCATCTCATACGTTGATTGCCTTCCCGATCATCACCCGTTTAGGTGTAGCCCGCAACGAAGCTGTGGCGGTGACTGCCGGCGCTACCGTGTTGACCGACATCAGTGCCTTTCTGGTGTTGGCGGTGGTGCTTGGCATTAATTCTCAAAACCTGCAAGCCGGCTTCTTCATTCAATTAATCGGTCTGCTGGTGGTATATACCTTGCTGTTATTGTTCGGCCTACCGCGCATCGGCAAGTTTTTCTTCCGGCGTTTTACCGGCCGGGCGGTCGAATTCCAATTCGTGCTGGTGATTTTGTTTGTGGCTGCCCTGGCAGCCATGAAAATAGGCGTTCATGAGGTGGTAGGCGCTTTCCTGGCCGGGTTAGCCGTCAATGCCACCTTGCCGCACCGCAGCCCGGTGATCAACCATGTGTTGTTCATCGGTGAATCGCTGTTTATCCCGGTGTTTTTGCTATATAGCGGCATGTTGACCGATCCGTTGGTTTTCTTGAACGGGTGGGAAACCGTTCTGATCGGCATCGGAGTCACGGCAGTGGCCTATATATCCAAGTTTGTTGCAGCCTGGATCACTGCCCGTATTTTTCACTACACCCGTGACGAGTTTTGGACCGCCTTTGGCCTGTCACACGCGCAGGCTGCGGTGACCATTCCCACGCTGGTGATCGGTCTGGAAATTGGCCTGTTTTCCACCGAGTTGTTCAATGCGGCTATTCTGATGATTTTGTTCACTTCCATTACGTCGCCGTTGGTGGTGCAAAAATTTGCTCCACGGTTACGGAACGGGCACGGGGAAGAGGAAGAATCCCCGCTATTTAGCCGCATTCTGGTACCGATAGCCAATCCGCAGACACAGGAACATCTGGTCAGCCTGGGCGCGATTTTGGCGACAGCAGCTGGTGGTCAGTTGATGGTGGTGCATGTGGCGCACGAGGTAAGCGGCAAGGTGCCGGATTTGTCGCTGCAGCGAGAGCTGCTGGCCAAGATACCCCGGCTGTTGGATGACCCGGATCTCAACCTGGCTTTGTTGCCGCGGGTAGACCAATCTTTCTCCAGAGGGATTTTGCACGCTGCCATGGAGCATGATGCTTCGATCATTTTAATCGGCTGGCGCGGCAAAGCCACCCTGCAGCAAAGCTTGATGGGCACAATTCTGGATGAAGTGATTTGGAATTCGCATCTGCCGGTGCTGGTAGGAAAGCTTTCCATACCCATCAACAGCGTGCAGCGGGTGGTGGTGATCATCCCTCCGAACAGCCTGCTGAAAGTAACCGTTGGACGGACGCTGGAATTACTCGCCACCCTGTCCAACGCGGTCAATGTTCCCACTTTAATTCTAGTGGACCGCAGTTACGAAGAAAAAATCGAAGAACTGGTCCACGAGATCGAGGGCGACCAGGTGGTTGAAATTATGCCCATTGAAGGCAACCTGCTGCGTTTTGTCTTACAGCAGGTGGGAAGTTCTGATCTGATTGTGGTGCCCAGCAGCGGGTCACGCCAATTGTTCCGCTCCAATCTGGGTGACCTGCCGGAACGACTGACGCAAACGGTAGCCGGCAATGTGATGGTGCTGCACTTCCCGCAATAAGCTGTTGGCTTAGATAAAGCGCTTGACCTGCCCTGCTAAAAAGTGGGTAATTTCTGCCGGGTCGAACGGCCAGGCGTATTTGATTTCAATGTTCGGGTAGGAACTCCGCAGGGTTTCCAGCTCGTCGGGAATATCTTTTTCAGCGTGTTCACCGCCGCGCGTCATCATCGGAGTTAAAACCAGCACCCGCTGGGCTCCACCCGCTACCGCGGAAGCAACTGCAGCTGCCAGGGTTGGATTGCAGAATTCATTGAAGCAGAATAAGGTTTCATAACCCGTCTCGGCAGCCAGCAAACGAGCCATGTCCTGCGAGCTGAAGTAAAAGGGGTCGTTTTCCGGCGTGCGCGGGAAAGAACGCATCTTATGATTTAGTTCGGCGTACCGTTGGCGGGCCGCTTCGTCCATGCGCTGCGGGCTATTCTCCATCTGGGTGTGCAAGGAGAAATATTCGCCGATTTCGCGGCGCGGGAAGTCCTTGGGGGGAATGCCGTGCATAGTGAGAATCAAAACAGTTTTCATAAAACTCCGCGGGGTCCGATATTTGGTACTTGCGCTTATTTTAGTCTATTCGATGATGGCGGACCGCAGTTCTTTGGCCATTTCGCCAAAGGCTGCCGAATAGCGCATATCCTCGCAGCGCGGGCGCTCTAGCGGCACGTGATAATCTAGCGCCAGTTGGCCAGGACGCGGCGTGAGCACCAGCACCCGGTCGGAGAGCAGCAGAGCTTCCGAAACGGAATGGGTAACCATCAAAACCGTGTTGCGGCGTGCCTGCCATAGGTCCAGCAATTCAGCCCCCATGCGTTCACGGGTCAACTCGTCCAGCGAGCCAAAGGGTTCGTCCAGCAGCAGAAGATCAGGATCCTGGATCAATGCTCGGGCAATGGCCACACGCTGGGCCATGCCGCCGGAAAGGTCGCGCGGCCAGGAGTCTTCGAAGCCTTTCAACCCGGTCAAATCGATCAATTCGGCTGCCTGCCGGCGGGCTTCTTCCATCGGAACATTCTGCATTTCCAGCGGCAGCATGATGTTCTCCATGGTAGTGCGCCAGGGCATCAGATTCGCTGACTGAAACACGTAGCCAATCAACGGCAATCGGTCGGCCATAAAGCGCACTTCGCCGCTGGTAGGTGGCAGCAGCCCGGCCAGCACGCGCAGCAGGGTGGTCTTGCCCGAGCCGGACGGCCCGAGAATGCAGATGAATTCGTGCGCGTGAACGTCAAAAGACAGATCGACCAGGGCTTGCAGACCGCCGTTATCATTGGGGTAGCTGACGCTCAGATGCGAAACCTGCAGCGCAGGCTGAGGTGCTGAAACACTCACTAGTTATTCTCCTTACGGCAGATAATCATTGGTATAAGCCTGACTCAGATTCAGGTCGCTGGGGATCAATCCCATATCCAGCAGCACATCCCGCATATTCTGCCAGGCTTGACTGTCGGATTGGCCCCAGGGTTCGCGTTGGTAGAGTTCAATGGACGTGGCTAACACCTCTTTTTGCACAGCCGCATCCGCCTGGGCCAGATTTTCAACATATTTCTTCGAAATTTCGTAGGCTTCGTCCGGATCGGCGATGGTGTCCTGGATGCCGCGAATTATCGCGCGCACCATCCCTTGCACCAGTTCGGGATATTCCTCCAGCACCGCCTCATTGGTGATCAGGCCGTTGGAGACCAGCGAGAGATAATCCGCCACTTTGATCAAGTCGGTTTCATACCCCAGGCTGCGCAGCTGAACCGGTTCGTTGGCAATGTAGATCACCGCAGCCTGTTCCTGCCCGGCGGTGAGCGCCTCGACCTGATTGAAGCCGATCGAATCCAGCGTAATATCATTTTCAGTCAGGCCGCCGGCCAGCAATAAAGCCCGCAGGCCAATATAATTGGCGCCGTACAACCCGGGCAGCCCAATTTTTTTGCCGCGCAGGTCTGCCGGAACCTGGATGCCCTCGGATTTCAAGGACACGATGCCAACCGGATAATCTTTGTACCAGGCCATGACGTATACCACCGGCAAGTCCTGGGTGCGCCCGAGCAGCACCTGTTCGCCGGAGACAATGGCAAACGGCAGTTGACCGGCACCGACCAGGGCTACATTGTCATTTTCCATGCTGTAATCCAGGGTTACATCCAGACCTTCCGCCTGGAAATAACCTTTATCCAGCGCCACGTACAACGGCGCGAACTGCACATTGGGGATGAACCCGACAGGCAAGCGGACCGCGGTCAGCTGCGGGGTAGCGGTCTGGGTGGAGGCTGGTGTACAGGCTGCGGCTAGCAGCAGAAGCAGAGTGATGGCGAGGATGATCTGCCGTGGGTTGCGATTCATGAAAGTTCTCCAAAAAGATTTACTCGTGCGGTTCGTTTTGCCAGGAAAGCAGACGTTTTTCGAGCAGCATGACCAGGCCGTACAGTGCCAGGGCCAGCGTGACCAGAGTGAAGACTGCCACAAAGACCAGGGCAGTATCGAATTGACCACGCCCGACGTTGATTAAAAATCCCAATCCGCGGTTCGAGCCGACCAGTTCGCCGATCACGCCGCCAATCACGGATAATGTGGCGCCAATGCGCAGTCCGCCCAAAAAGACGGGCAGCGCAGCCGGAATTTCCAGAAATTTCAGGGTCTGCAGCCGGCTGGCGCGCAGCGAACGCATCAATGTACGCAGCTCCTCCGGCACGGCGCGTAGGCCAACCACCGTGTTGACCAGCACCGGGAAGAAAACGATCAAGGCGCAGATCAAAACTTTTGTGCCCATTCCCGGCCCAAACCAGATGACCAGCAGAGGGGCAATAGCCACAATGGGAATCGCCTGGCTGGCGACCAGGTAGGGTGCAATCAATTTTTCGAACATGCGCGAGCGGGCGATCCAGTAACCGGTAAAAGTTGCCAGCAGCGTGCCGGCGATCAAGCCGAGGACCACTTCCAGCAGGGTTGCCATGGCGTGACGCAGCAGCGTGCCGTCGCCGGCAGCCTGGAGAAACCGGTCAAAAACGCGGCCCGGGGCAGGCAGGATGAAGGCTGGTAATTTTGCCGTCCGCGCCAATACTTCCCACAATACCAGGAAGAGAATCATTGAAATGGGCGTGAGAAGCAGGCGGGCACGACGAACCAGGCGGTTAGCCGTTGGCCGCAGCGCGTTCGGAATGCTCACTTCCATAAGAAATCCTTTCGTTCGACAGGCTGCCGTTAAAAAACGAAAACCCGAAAACAGAATGCTCTCGGGGCAAGGTCGACGCGGTGCGCGCGAAATGCGTAACACCGGTCTACACACCTTCTTTCATCCGGACTGTACCGTCGACCCTGGAGTTTCACCAGATCATGCGCAATTTTACGCGCTCGTGGGTTGTCACCACCGATCGGGAATTGGGATTTTCATCCCTCACCCTGCCCCGAAGGCTAAGTATTCATCTATGGCTTAGTATAGTCAGCCCTGAAACGCCTGTCAAGATGCTGAACGTCACTCTTGCGCGAAAAATCACAAATACAAAAGGGCTTGTAAATTATGTTCCGAAAAAGTAGACCTTTTATTAATGAGCATAACTTGTATAATGATAAGGTGTTGTTACTGATATTCTTCAGCGGCGTAACCTGCAAAAGGTATTAAAATATTCTTAGAAAATTCTACCATTTGCAAACCAAAAAATTATTGACATTCCTTATATTGCCGCTATAATAGATGTAACATCATTAACAATTGAATGGGTGTTTAGGCGGCGTTGATCTATGTACCGAAACTTGGTCGCTTGTTCCTGACAGAGGGGGACAGGTGCATAGGGAGCCAGTAGCGAAACCGGCCTTTGGGCTGGTTTTTTTGTTTAAAACCAGCCACCATCCGCAGCAAGGGCGGCGTTGATCCACGAACCCGAAATTGGTCGCTTACTTTCCGAGGGGGAAAGCAGGTGCGTGGGGAGCCAGTAGCGAAACCGGCCCTGTAGGTCCGTTTTGTGAACCTTGCACCTTGAAATTTTGTATCGTTTGAATAAAAACCATTTCCACCCGGATGCCAAATTTGGCTCTGGTTTTATTAATATTTATCCGATAGTTTTCGTCCTTTTATGCACGGCTGACGAGGAGTGAGCATGAACACACACAGAGTACCCTTAAATAAAGTGTTACGAGCACTGAGCCGCATTTCCTATATGACTGGCGTCGCGTTTTTGATCGCGTCGCTGGTGTTGAACTTCATCCCGGCTAAACAGGTCAGTGCGGCATTAACAACGATCTGGACTACACGCACGACATGTGCCGTTCCCGATCCGCAAAACGAGAACCATTATGTCACTGGCGAGACGGTGTATCTGCGCGGGACATCCACCGATCCCAACACGCAATTCAAATGGACCATCATGGGAAATCCTGGCGGTTCCAGCGCTGACCCGAATATCTTCGTGGCTGGTTGGAATATTGGTTCTGGAACGGTCATTACGACCGACGCGAATGGAGATTTCTGTTTTGCTGCCTACACCATTCCACCTGGAGATTGGGGTACCTACAGCTATGATGTTTACCACATGGTAGACGACCCGGTGGAAGATCTTGTCCTGACCACCAAA
>Ga0209002_10002051_pt1 | contig 16322 bp, 10 predicted proteins | sample Rifsed16ft2_FD_184010 | JGI IMG/M metagenome (GOLD analysis project Ga0209002, IMG submission 184010) | Soil microbial communities from Rifle, Colorado, USA - sediment 16ft 2 (version 2) | ecosystem: Environmental > Terrestrial > Deep subsurface > Rock core/Sediment | place: Rifle, Colorado...
CAGCACCTCTGCGACTACTGCGGCCACATGGTCGCTGCGGTGAGCGACTGCCACCACGCGCCCGTCCGCGAGCGGTTCCTCCACGGGGTCTGCACGGAGTGCCGGAAGGACTGCCGGCTCGTCTGCGCACGTTGCAAGAACCCCCTTTGATGCGTCAGGGGTCCGCCCCCTCGACGACCCTCGCCTCCCCTTGACCGACTCCGACACTCACGGCCTAGGGTCGCCGGGCGCACGTCCTCATGGTTCCCCCGCCGCGTCCTCTCGGGGTCCGCCCTCGAGCCACGGCCCCGGCGTCGCGCAATGCCCACCCGGTCCGTCACGGCGAACCTCATGGCGGGCGGGGATCTCTGGGCTTGGGCGCGAGGGACCGCGCGGGAGCCCAGGAATCTTTATGTCCCGAGGGGGATTCGTCGGGCTCCGTGCGTCTCGAGGAACGCCCCTCCGGATCCCTTCTCCAAGGCGACCTCCCGCTCGGCTGTCGCCAGTGCACGGAGGGTGCGAAGATGGTCCTCTTCGTGACGGGTCTGTGCTCCTTCCACTGCTTCTACTGTCCCGTCTCGGACGAGAGGATGTACCGCGACGTCGTGTACGCGGACGAGAAACGCGTCACGCGGGACGAGGATGTCCTCGAGGAGGCCCGCGCGATCCGTGCGAAGGGGGCGGGCATCACAGGCGGAGACCCTTTCGATGCAATCGACCGGACGTGCCACTACATCCGTTTGCTGAAGGGCGCCTTCGGGTCCGAATTCCACACGCACCTGTACACGATGTCGACGGATCCGGAAAAGATTCGCCGGCTCGCCGAGGCGGGTCTCGACGAGCTCCGGTTCCACGTCCCGCCGGGGTTGTGGTCCCGCGCCGGCGCAAGCGGATTCACCGAAGCGACGCGACTCGCGCGATCGCTCCGGATGACCGTCGGTCTGGAGGTGCCCCTGATCCCGGAACGGGAGGAAGGCCTTGTGCGACTCATCGAATGGGCGGAGGCGGAGGGCCTCGCCTTCGTGAACCTCAATGAGATGGAGTTCTCCGACGCGAACTTCGCGAGAATGAAGCGCCGCGGCTACGAACGGAAACACGACCTCTCGTACGGCGTGCGGGGCGCGGACCCCGTGGCCCTCCGGATTCTCGCCCGACCGTGGCGGACGACCGTCCACTACTGCACGAGCGGCTACAAGGACGCCTGGCAGCTCCGGACGCGGATCAAACGGCGCGCGGAACACGTCGCCCGGCCGTGGGATGTCGTCACGGAGGACGGCACGCTCATCAAGGGGGTCATCGAGGGCGACGGGCTCGACGACCTGCTCCGGGACCTGGACCTTACGCATCGCGTGCCCCCGGACCTGAGGGCCCTGGACGGGACGAGACGTCGGATCGAGATCGCGCCGTGGGTCCTCGAGAGAATTGCGGCGCGCCTGGGACGACCGTCGTTCGTCGTCGAGGAGTACCCGACCGCGGACGCCCTCGAGGTCGAGCGGACGAGGCTTTCCTAGGCTAGACGGACACGGATTCGGCGACGACCGCAGTCCCCGTCGCGGTCACCATCACGATGGAGCCACTCGACCCCATCACCTCGTAGTCGACGGAGACCCCCACGACCGCGTTCGCCCCTGCGGCCTGGGCGCGTTGGGACATCTCCACGATCGCGGCGTAGCGGGCCGATTGGATGTACGCCTCCCACTCCTTGACACGGCTGCCGGTGAAGTCCCTGATCCCTGCCATGATGTCGGATTCGAACCCCGTCCCGAGGATCGTCTCGCCGGCGACAATGCCAAGATATCGAACGATCCGGTATCCCTCGAGTCCTGGGGTCGTGACAGCGGGGATCTGCAAGGGTCCTGGAACGGCCATGCCCTGGGAACCCTGTGGCCGGGCTTTGAACCTTCCGGGGGAAACCCGCCTAGGCGACGCTCACGCTCTGAATCGGATGATGGCGGGCAATGAGGTCCCGCGAGACGCGAAGGTTCCGGCCCTCCTTTCCGATCGCCCGGCCCTTCTTCGACGTGTCGACCGTGACCGTCGCGTGCGTGACGTCCCCACGCTGCTCGATCTGGACTTTCTTCACGTCGTAGTTGCGGAACACGTTGGAGACGAACTTCTCGGGATCGTCCGAATATTCGACCACGTGGATGTCCTTGTTCATCAGCCGCTTGAGCTTCGCGGCGTGCTCGCCCTTCTTCCCGATCGCCCGACCGATGTCGCCTTCCTTCACGACGAAGATGAGGCGGTCTCCCGCGTCGATGCAGTCCACGACCGTCGTCCGGGTCATGTCCTGGAACAAAGCGACATAGCGCATCGTCTGCTCGTCGAAGGTGATCTCGGCCATGCCGATCCTAGAGGCTCAGGATGTTCGACTCCCCGGGGCTCAAAATCGCGACGGCCGCGACCGGAAAGGGGACCCCACAGGCGGAGCCGAGCTCCATGTTCGTCCCGGTGAACCGATGGACCCGGGCGGAGCCGATGTCCCCGAGCGGGCTTTCGGGACAGTTCGACGCGAGCACCACGAGCTTCGCCGACTTCGAGCGGACAGCCCGGCGGACCTCCCTCAGGCCGAACCGGACGTCACCCGTGTCCGTGGCGAGCTTCAGCGCGCGGGCCACGTCGATCACGCGACGACCTCCTCGGCCGCCGACGTGGCCTCCGGCTTCGCCGGAGCTTTCGGCTTCGGCAGACGAGCGGGGGGCTTGTACACGAGGTTCACGGCGCCCGTCCCGAGGGTCACCGGCTGCCCCACGATGACGTTCTCCGCGACGCCGTCCAGATAGTCGACTTCGCCCTGGATCGCGGCGCGCAGCAGGTGGTGTGCCGTGATCTCGAAGGCCGCCCGGGCGAGGACGGACGACTTGCGACCCGAGATCCCGTGCCGACCGATCGCCTTCACGTCCCCGTCGTTCGTCATCATGTCCGATACGAGCATGATGTGACGGATGTCCACGGTGAGGCCCTGCTCCTGGAGCGTGTTGTAGGCTTCGTTCACGATCGCGTTCCGGGCCGCCTCGATCCCGAGGACTTCATAGATCTCCTGGACCGAGTTCGTCGTGGTCCGTCGGCCGTCCACGTATGGCATCTCGAGGATCTTCGAAAGGTTCGACCCTTCCGTGTAGATCACGTATCCGTCGCCGCGCTTCTTGATGATCGCCCGGCTGATTCCGTCGATGCCCTTGATCTTCGTTACACGCAGTTGTTCGACGAGGCGCTGGAGCTTCTTGTACGACGGCTCGCCGGCCTCGACGACGAGCGCCCTCGCCTTCTTCTCGGAGGTGCCGACGGTCCGGCGGACCTCCTCGACCGTGCCGACCTTCTTCATGCGCTCCTCGAGCTCCGACCAGGTGACGCCACGGGACTTCATCCGGTGGTCGTCCGGGAAGGCCAGGACCCTCATGTGCTCGAGGTCCGTCTCGATCTCCGCGACGTCGTCGACGGTCGTCACCTCGATCTCCGTCGCGATCTTTCGCATCTTCTCGAGGTCCGTGTGGCCGGACTTCACATGGATCTCCATGATCGGGGTGGAAGGCACACGTCTCGCGTCGACGATCTCGATGAGCCGAGGCAGGCCAAGGGTGACGTTCATCTCCGCCACGCCGGCATAGTGAAACGTCCGCATCGTGTTGTGCGTGACGACGCCTTCCGCCGTCGTGAACGTCTCGACGCCCGGTACGGAGAAGTCGTAGACCGATCCGGGTGACGCGGCGACTTCCCGGATTTCGAGAATCTCGTCCCAAGTGACGTCTTCGTCCAGGAGCGTCCGGAGCCGTCGCAGCTCCGGGTCGATGTTCTGTTCCCCGGACCTCGCACGCGCTTCGAACTCTGCCGTGTACCGTCGAAGCGTCTCCCGTCCGATCCGTTGGCGCCGAGTGAAGCTGTTCACGCGTCGCGTCGGAATCCCAAGCTTCCTTGCGACGTCCTTCAGGATTGACCCGAAGCCGCTGACCATGTCCAGCGAATCGAGCGTGTATCCTCGGGCCGGCTCGTCACACAGGCGATCGAGCAACAGCCGCTTCTCGACCGACTCGAAGCCGATCGACTCCTGGAACGTGCGGGCGTATCGCCGCGGTATCCATACCGTGTGCTGCCCACGTCGTCCCCGGCTGGCGAGGATCCCGAGACGGGCCAAGAGAAGGCCGATCCCATCCATGAGTTCCTTCGAGTCAGAGCTCGCGCGGATCGCCCCCCGTGCCACGGTCACGTTCCCATCGCCGTCAAAGTAGGCACGGAGCAGGGACGTCACGAATGCATCCGGCGCGCCGAAGGCAAAGTCCGGCACGCGCTTTGCGTCCGACAACGACCCGCACGTCGCTCTCAGGAACGCCGAAAGGACCGTGGAACGCAGATGAATGTCGTGACCCCGCGCAAAGCCGCGGAAGTTGTCCATCTCCGCGTAGTGAATCCGAAGACCGTCCGCGATCTTACGCGTCCTTCTCAAGAAGCGCTCGTCCGTGTTCGAAATGTTGACGTAGTAGTGCGCCGCCCACCCCTCTGCGAGATAGGCGCCGACGAGCCACCCTAGGTCTCCGTCCAGAGGCATGGACTCGGGAACGTGCGATCGGCTGTGGTTCTGCCTGGGATACACGAACCCGGGTTCGACGGAGAACTGGGCTTCTCCGCGAAGATGACGGCCCAGAGCCTCCGGGCCCACGGGGACCACGAAGTCCCTGCCTACGCCCCGCCGCCACCCGCTGCCCATCGCCCGCGCCTTTGCAACTTCGCTCCCGAACCAGTATTCCTCCTTGCGGAGATACTCCCCGAGATCGAGTTCCGCGCGGCTGCCCTCGGCCGTCCACCGGCGCACGATCGGTATGCGGTCTCCGCGCCTCAAGGCGCGCCCGGATACGGGGACGATTCGTCCGTCTCGGCGCGTGACGAAGGAATGGTTTCCGGTGGCCGTGATCTCCCGGCCCGTTCGGGTGAGAAGGCGCAGCAGGGAGCCGTTCGGCAGGTGACGGCTCACGGACCGAACCGGCTTCCAGACGGCCTTCGCCTCGGCCGTGAGACTCAGCACGGCCAGGGCTTCGCGCGCGGGCAGGTCACACCATTCCGAGGTTCCCTCGCGGCTGACCGTGAGGTGGCACATCAGGTCGTCAACAATCTCGCCGATCGGGACGACGCGAACCAGACCCCGCTCCTTCACAATCACCTTCTGGTCATAGGGCAGGCTCATTTGCGTCCCAGGTTCACCGATCGATTGTGCAGAGACGATCCCCGCGGATTCGTTCGGATCGATTACGTGAATCTCGTACTTCGCGCACACCCGCTCGAGGACCTCGTGGAGTCTCTTCTTCGTGAGCTTGATCCCTTCCATCTTGCGAGCGAGCTCCTTCACGACGAAGCGCGGGAGGTAGTGCCCGATCTCCTTGAGCCCGTCGTACACCTCCTGTTCCCCCGCGCTCGGCCCGGGCGCCTTCGTCGGCAGCTTAAGAGGAGCCTCCGGTTCCGCCTCCGGACCCGCGGCGCTCACGATCGCCTTTCGCCGGGCAGGGGGCCTCGCCTTCGGCTTCTTTGCGACTTCGGGTGCGGGCGCCGGACCTCCGACCTTCTTCAGGACCTTGACCGCTTCCTTCTCCGCGATGAACTTCTTGAGGCGTTCCACCTTCGACCGCCCGAGGACCTCGAGGGTGAAGCCCGCGTCCGCCAGGGTCTCCGCGGTCTTCTTCGAGATCCCCCGATTGCGAAGGGCTTGGACCGTCGCGGCGCGCGCCAAGGTCACTCCTCCCCGGCGGGCTCTTCGCTCTCCTCGGGCTCGGTCTCCTCTTCCGTGATCTCAACGTACATGTCCTTCTCCGTCAGGCCGTAGGAGGCCATCTCCTGTTCTCGGAGGCGCTCCTTCCACGAGGGCTCCTCCCCGAGCACCTCTTGGAGGATGTCGTCGATGTCGACCGCGTGGCCCTGGACGCTCCGGGACGGGTCCACGCCGTCCTCCCCGAACCGGAACTGGATGATCGTGTTGGCCGTGTTCCGGACGGTCCCGTCCTCCTTGACCTTCAGGTCTTCGAGCGCATTGATCAGTCGCCGCTGCATGTATCCGGAACGGGACGTGCGCACGGCCGTGTCGACCAGCCCCTCGCGACCCCCCATCGCATGGAAGAAGTACTCCGTCGGGTGGAGGCCGGACTTGTACGAGGACTTCACGAAGCCTTTCGCCTCCGCGCCGAGGTCCCCCTTCCGGAAGTGCGGGAGCGTCCGGTTCCAGTAACCCCGGCTGAGCCGCTCCCCGCGGACGGCCTGCTGTCCGATGCAACCCGCCATCTGGGATAGGTTCAGCATGGATCCGCGGGCTCCGGAGCGCGCCATGATCACGGCGCTGTTGTTGATTCCGAGGTGCTTCCCCGCGATGTGACCCGCCTGGTCGCGGGCCCGACCGAGGACCTTCATCGCCTCGACCTCGAGGGTCTCCTCCAGGGATCGCCCGGGCATCTGCTCGAGCTCTCCCTGCTTGTACGCTTCGACGAGCCCCTCGACCTTCTCGACGGCCGCCCTGAGGACGTCCGCGATCTGCTTCTTCGCTTCGTCCGGGATGTCCTCATCGTCGATCCCGGTCGTGAAGCCGCGGACCATGATCGCGCCGATCGCGAGCTTCGTCGCCTTGTCGATGAACTCCCGGGCCCCGTCCGCGCCGTAGTCCCTCGCGATCTTGTCGAGGATCTTGCCTTTGAACGCCCCCACCGCGTTCTCGTCGATCGTCCCCGCGCTCATCACGCCGTCCTTGATGACGACCAGGGAGTCTTCGTCGCGCAGCTCCTTCAGGTTCACCTCTCCCTTGGGCGCGATGGACGACTTGAAGGTCATGCTGAGATCCTTCGGAAGCACGGTCGAGAAGAGTTGCTTCCCCGTCCAGTACTCCTCGCCGCCCTTCTTGATCTCCGGCGGAGGGAGCTCCCGGACATCGATCTTTGTCAAGATGTACGTGACCTCCTCCCGCGTGAACTTGCTGTCCTTGTGCGTTAGGAGGAACGCCCCCGTGATGTGGTCGTGGATCCCGCCGATCACGGGGCCGCCGAACCGAGGGGAGAGGATGTGTTCCTGGACCCGCATGAGGACCCGGGCCTCCGCGCGGGCCTCCTCACTCTGGAGCACGTGCAGGTTCATCTCGTCCCCGTCGAAGTCCGCGTTGTATGGAGGGCACACGGCGAGGTTGAAACGGAACGTCTTGTGAGGCATCACGCGGACCTCGTGCCCCATCATGGACATCCGGTGCAGGGACGGCTGTCGGTTGAAGAGGACGATGTCCCCATCCACGAGCTGCCGCTCGACCGTGTAGCCGAGCTCGACCGCCTCCGCGACGACCTCCGCGTTCTTGTCGGTAACCCGGATGCGCCGTCCGTCGGGACGGATGACATAGTTCACACCGGCAAGGTACTCGCCCAAGGGTCCGAGAGGCGTGGGGCCCCGCTTCACCCACTCCTTCACGATGTCCTGATTGTACGACTGGACATGCACCGGGACGGTGAGCTCCCTCGCGGCTTCCACAGGGACGCCGACCTCGTTGATCGACAGGACGGGGTCCGGAGAGATGACCGTGCGGGCGCTGAAATTCACCCGCTTGCCGGACAGGTTCGACCGGAACCGGCCCTCCTTGCCCTTGAGCCGCTGGACGAGGGTCTTGAGGGGTCGCCCGGAGCGATGGCGGGCCGGCGGGATCCCGGACGTCTGGTTGTCGAAGTACGTCGTGATGTGGTACTGGAGGAGCTCCCAGAGGTCCTCGACAATCAGCTGGGGCGCCCCGGCGTCGCGGTTCTCGCGGAGCCGCTGGTTGATCCGTAGGACATCGACCAGCTTGTGCGTCAGGTCGTCCTCGGAGCGGTCCCCGCTCTCGAGGGTGATCGACGGGCGCACGGTGACGGGGGGCACGAGGAGCGCGGTCAGGACCATCCATTCGGGTCGCGCGACCTCGGGGTTCATCCCGAGGATCCGCAGGTCCTCGTTCGGGACGCGCTCGAGCCGCTCCCGGACCTCCTTCGGGGTGAGCTTGTGACCGTCCTCGCGGAACGTTGTTGGCTTGTCGAGGGTGACCTTCCCCTGTTCCTCGCCGCAGTGCGGGCACCGTTGCCGCTTCGTCGCCTCCCTCGCGGTCTCCTTCGAGACGAGGCCGACCTCCGCGAAGTCCCCGCCGAGTTCTTCGACCTGCTCCATCTCCGCCATGTACTCCATCGCCTGCTGCCTGGTCAGGAGCAGCCGGCCGCACCGGCGGCATGTCGCCTGGAGAAGTTTCTTCGTCTCCTTTACGTACCCGACGTGGATGACGGGCATCGCCAGGTCGATGTGACCGAAATGACCGGGGCAGTCGTCGACCTTGCCTCCGCACGTCTTGCACCGCAATCCGGGTTCGATGACGCCCAGGTGGGAGTCCATGAGTCCCATGTCGATCGGAAACCCGTCGTCGTCGTACGTGTCCGCCGTGATGATCTTCGTCGCCGACATCCGGCGGCACTCGTCCGGGCTCAGGAGGGCGAACTTGATCGCGTGGATACGCTTCGTGACCCCGCGCAGGGACATCATTTGAGGTCCTCCAGCTGGAGACGCATGGCGACGCCCAGGGACAGAAGCTCGTCGAGGAGGAGCTTGAATGCATACGATGTCTGGACAGGGTAGATCTTCGACGTGTTCTCGCACACGGGGCACCGCAGGTTTCCCTTCCGGTCCTTGATCGCGAAGTGTCCGCAGTCCGAGTTGCCGCAGACGTACTGCACCGTGCCGTCCGATTCGTCCAGGAGGCGGTCTTTGATGACCATCGCGGCCCCGTGCCCGATCAGGCAGTCCCTCTCCATCTCCCCGAACCGCAGGCCGCCCTGCCGGGACCGGCCTTCCGTCGGCTGTCTCGTAAGGATCTGGACCGGCCCCCGGGACCGGACGTGGAGCTTGCCGGAGACCATGTGGTGCAGCTTCTGATAGTAGATGACACCGATGAAGATCTCTGCGGGGATCATCTGGCCGGTCCGGCCGTCATAGAGGATCTCCTTCCCGTTCGAGCGGAAACCGGCCTCCTCGAGGCCCTTCCGGAGGGAGTCCTCCCGCTCCCCGCTGAACGGCGTCCCGTTGATGAACCGCCCCTCCATGGACGACACCTTGCCGCCGATCTGCTCGAGGACATGGGCGACCGTCATCCGGGAAGGGATCGCGTGTGGATTGATGATCAGGTCTGGGATGATACCCTGGCCCGTGAAGGGCAAGTCCTCCTGCGGAGCGATCAGTCCGATGACCCCCTTCTGCCCGTGTCGCGATGCGAACTTGTCCCCCAGCTCCGGGACGCGGAGGTCCCGGACCTTCACCTTCGCGAGCTTCGACCCGTTCTCGCTCTCCGTCAGCATGACGGAGTCGACCCAGCCGGACTCCCCGTGGCGGACCGTGATCGACGTCTCCCGACGCTTTTGGGGAGTCAGGAAGTCCGTCTCCTCTTCGAGGAACCGCGGCGGGCTCGTCTTGCCGATGAGGACCTCCCCGCCGAGGACCTGGACCTCCGGCGAGATCAGCCCGTCGTCCGGCGTCAGGTTCGCGTACGACAGGTCGGCCCGCGCGCCTCGGACGTCCGGGGATGGGATCTCGAAGTGGTCCTCCTGGCCTCCCGGATAGCGACGCTCCTCCGCCCGGTACGTGCGCATGAAGGACGAGCGACCGAGACCCCGATCGATCGAGGCCTTGTTCATGACAATCGCGTCCTCCATGTTGTACCCATGGTACGACATGACCGCGACGACGAAATTCTGTCCCGCGGGGCGCTCGTTGAACGCGACGTAGTCCATCGCGTTCGTCTGGACGAGGGGCGCCTGCGGGTAGTGGAGAAGATGGCTGCGCGTGTCCGGCCTCGATCGGTAGTTGCTCGCGCCGAGGCCCAGGGACTGCTTCGCCATCCCGGCCCCCATCGTGACCCGGGGGGACGAGTTGTGCTCCGGGTACGGGACGAGTCCCGAAGCGACCCCGAGGATCGCGAGGGGGTCCACCTCGAGGTGCGTCGTCTCCTTCGTGACGAGAGACTTCACGCGGAAGGTCTTGTGGCAGTAGTGACACTCGAGCTCGACGTCCTCGTCCCGGCTCCCCAGGTTCACCCAGGTCGTATCGCTCCGGCTCAGAGGATGCCTGCACTCCTTGCACCGAGCGGGAACGTCGTACGGATACATCGCGATGAATGTGTCCTCCTCCTCTTCCGCGTCGACCCACTCGACGACGCCGCTCCGGACCAGGTCCGAGAACCGAGTCCGGCCGAGTTTCAGGTCCTCGAGATGTTTCTTCGAGAGGACGAGGTGTCCGTCCTTGACGACGAGGAGGGGCCTCCGGATCCGTCCCTCGTCGCAGTTGATGATGATCTCCCCCATGTTGTCGTCGTAGCGCGCGTTCACCTCGTGGCTGAGGAGACCCGACCGACGACGCTCGCGGACTTCCGATACAAGCATGATCGGATCTTCGTGGAGCCCGACCAGGTCTCCGTTCACGTACACCCGGGTGAACTGGGTTTGTTGCCCCTTCACCTGCTTCGTCCCCAGGTCGGCGAGGAGGAGGGTGACCTCGTCGTCCGGGAAGCCCTCCGACACGTCGATGACCAACGCGAGATTCTTTACGAGCCCGCAATTTTGGCCCTCGGGCGTCTCGTTCGGACACAGGCGGCCCCACTGGGTCGGATGCAGGTCCCGGGCCTCGAAGTGAGGCTGGGAGCGGGTGAGGGGCGAGGTGACCCGGCGCAGGTGGCTCAGCGCGGACATGTTCGAGGTGCGATCAAGAAGCTGACTCACCCCGGCGCGGCCCCCGACCCAGTTCCCGGTTGCGAGAGCGTGCAGGAGGCGCTGGGTGAGGAGGTCCGGGCGGATTGCGGAGGAGATCTTGAGCTCGCGGCGTCGCGCATACGACCGCTCGAGCTGGTACTTGAGGTCCTTCACGAGGTTCGCGAACGCGACGCGGAACAGATCCTCCATGAGGTCCCCCGCGAGCTTGAGTCGCTTGTTCGCGTAGTGGTCCTTGTCGTCCTCGCGGCGCTTCTCGAGGGAGAGCTCAAGGACCGTGCGGGCCACCCGCCCGAGGAAAATCGCTTTCTTGATCCGGTCCTCTCGGGCATCGCCCAGGTGGGGGAGGAGGGACCGGTCGAGGATCGACTCGACCTTCTTCGTCCGGTACTCCTTCGCCTGGCCCGTGGCGAACTTCTTCTCAAGATAGCCGATCGAATCGTCGCGCGACAGGATTCCGTTGGGCGGGTACGACTTCTTGTTCTTCACTTCCTCAATGTTCGCATAGACGATGTTCGCCATCGCGGGATGGGACACGATCGCGTTGTGGATGTCCTCGTCCCGCTCCATGCCGAGGGCCTTCATCAGAATGATAAGCGGGATCTGGCCCGAGGCCGTCGGGACGGACACGATCAGTAGTCCATCCTTCTTCTTCTCCATCAGGGTGAGGGCGCGGTACCCTTCCTTCTGGGAGAAGACCTTAGCGACCTCGACCTTCCGGCCGTATCGCTCGTTGAACTCGACCAGGACCCGGTTCGGAGCGAGGTCCTCGAGGGAGATCAGGGTGCGCTCCGTTCCACCGATGATGAAGTAGCCGCCCGGATCGACCGGGTCCTCGCCCTTCTCGACGAGCATCCCCCGGTACTCGTCCAGGGTGAGCTCCCCCTCCGTCTCCAGGTTCTCCTTGTAGAGCTGGCACCGCTTTGACTTCACCATGATCGGAAGGTTCCCGACATGGACGCGTTCCGGCTCTCGCTCGATCCCGTTTTCGATTACGGTGAAGTCGAGGTAGATCGGCGCCGTGTAGTTCAAGTTGCGGAGACGAGCCTCCATCGGGGTAAGAGGGTGCGTCGCGCCGTTCGCCTCCTTGACGATGGGGAGCCCGAGGGTGATCGTCGGCTTGGACTCCTGATCCATTCGCCCCCGCTCGTCCCGCTTTCGGCCGATGCGGATCTCGATCACGTCGCCTTCCGTGCGGTCCTCGTCGAGCTTGATGAGACCTCGGCGCTCATCCTCAGGAGAGGAGCGGTGGTTGTCGACGATGCGCTGCATCCGCGAGTTGGGATTGTCGATCGTGGGGAGGAAGTCGTTGAACGACGCGATGTGGTGGTTCACAATCGACCGCTCTCGGAAGAACGCGTCAATGAGGTCCTCCATCGAATCCTACCTCCCGATGACGAGGCGGAACGCCTCGGACACGCCGGCGGTCGAACTCATTCTCGTCACCCGGACGATCCGGCCTTCGTCGATGGGTCCCTCGATCTTTTCCAGGACCTGGATGACCGGATCGCTCCTCCGGATCTTCGGCAACTGGTCCCGCGTGATCTTCATGGCCTTCAGGACTCGGTCTGCCTCCTCCTCGGGGACGAGACGATGCTCTGGTACTAGCTCATGCTCCAACACGTTGAACCGCAAGGGAGTGCCTCCCTGTGGCCTTCGTTGCACCTGGCATGCCGACGGCCGGGCTGCCGTACGGGCCCGCGGGGACTTTCGGGGACCCCGCGCGTCCGCAAGGCCCGTTCGAACCCCGGACCATCTGGTCTCATCCCACGTCTCGCGAGGCGGACGTGGCTAAAAGCCAGATGCTCTTTCTAGGGACGACGAGATCGCCGTCCAACCTAGCTGAGCTACGGGCCCTCCGGCTAGCGGCGGCGGCATGCGACCCGCTTGCGAATCGACGGCTCGTATTAAACTTTGCGGTGGACCCGTGGCTTGCGCGGTGGACCCGCTTTGCGGCCTTCCGGTCGATGCATTTAAATTTTCATATGTATATTAAAACGCGGCGCCCGATGCGACTGGCGCAATGTTTTATAGGGCATGCCCCTACCACGCCGCGTGCCCTCCGAAGCCCGCTGCTCTTCCTGCGGGGCGGTCCTGACGGGGAAGGGATTCGCGAAATTCGCGTGTCCGAGCTGCGGGCAGGCGACGATCGGCCGCTGCCCTCGATGCCGAGACCAGTCCGTGAGATACCGTTGTCCCTCGTGCGGATTCGAGGGGCCTTGAGGGATGCGATGGGTTCCGTGGCCGTCACCCTCAAGATCATGCCAGACGGCCTCGAGGTCGACCTCGAGGCGCTCAAGGGGAGTGTCCGAGAGGCCCTCCGTTCTGCCTTCCGAAGCATGAAGGAAGAACCCGTCGCGTTCGGGTTGAAGGCGATCCTCGCGATCGCGGTCGTCGACGACGCGACGGGAGGATCCGAACGGCTCGAGGAGGCGCTGGCGGCGATCCCGGGCGTGAGCTCCGTCGAGACGGTCGATGTGACGCTCGTCTAGGCACGCTCCGCCTCGCGTCGCGAAGTCTTTTATAACCAGGGGTTCGTGACGCCCGCATATGGCGCTGGGTCCCCTCCAGGCCGAAGGGGACGGCCTCATCGACATTCTCCCATACCTACCGACCGTCGCCCTCATCATCGTCGCAATCGCCCTCATGATGTGGTTTCTGGCGTGGATGTCACGGTACTTCGAATACCTGAAGACGATCGAGTCCCGATGGATCGACCGGCCAACGTTTGATTTCGTCCACCGGGTGCTGGAAGCGCTCTGGATCGCGTTCATGATCATCGTCGTGCTCGCGATCGCGCAAACGCAATCTCCGGCGCTCCGCGGCGTCCTCGTCGCCTTCGTCCTCCGGGCTCCCGCCGTGTTCTTCGCAATCTTCGTCCTGTTCGTCGCGAGCCTCGTCGTGCGCATGATCCACCGGTTCGCCGCGTATCTGCGCGGGGAGCTACGCGCGAAGCCGAGGCGGGCCGCGCCTCCCCGAGCTCTCGCCCTCACGGAGATCGTCCTGAAGTACCTCATCTACCTCGCCGCGCTCGGCCTTGCGATCCTCGGAGGGGTGCGGATCCTGCCGTCGGAGGACCAGGCCGCCATCGCCCAGAACATCGGGACGCTCCCCGCGCCGAACCTCGCGGTCGTCCTAGAACTCCTCGCCGCCCTCGTCCTCGTGCTCGTCGCGGACCGCTTCGTGAACTCGATCTTCGAGGACCTGAAGAGGCGGACGAGAAAGTTCAGCCAGCGCGTGCTGGACGACTTCAAGGCGATCACGCGATACGCGGTGTGGCTGATCAGCGCGGTCATCATTCTGTTCCTTCTCCTCGGGCTCGTCCTCACGGCGGATCGGCTCGTCATCTTCGCAATCGGGTTCCTCGCGTTCCTCATGCTCGGGACGGTCCTCGCGTTCGACCCGGCCCGGAACGCCCTCGCCGGGGTGACCCTGATGCGGGCGGACCCCTTCGACGTGGGAGACCGCGTGAAGATCGGAGACGACCTCGTCTGCGATGTCGTGTCGATGGGCCTCACGATGACCCAGGTCCGGACCCTGCGTGGGGAGCAGGTGACCGTCCCGAACACCAGGCTCGTCCAGCAGCCCGTCATGAACTTCACCCGTTCGAAGCCCTACGCGATCTCGGTCGATGTGCCCGTCGACTTTGAGATAGAGCACGACCGCGTTCGCACCCTCCTCGTCCGGGCCGCGACGGAGACCCGCGGAATCGTCTCGAATCCCGCCCCGGAGGCGTACGGAAAGGATCTGGAAGGGTCCACGATCGTGTATCAGCTCCTCGCCTACACGGACGAACCCAATCGGATGAAGGAAATCAAGTCCGCGCTGATCTGGGCGATCCAGGACCTCTTCACCGGATCGGACATCAAGCCGACGGGGCCCGGTCTGACGTCGCGACTGCGGCCCGCCGAAAGATGAGGACCGGGCACTTCGCAAGCTTCGCGATTCGGTCCTCCACGGGGTTGAGCGGGTATTTTCGCCCTGCCGAGGGAGTCGCGGCCCCGACCGCGAGCAGGGACGCGTCGTTGCTTGCCTGAAGCGCGACGGATTCCCAGTTCCTCGTGTACAGCACCTTGTGTTCGATGGACAGGCCGCGGGCCTGACACATCTCGAGGAACGAGACCGCCGCCGACTTCAGCGCCTCGGCTTCCGGAGGATCCGCAGCCAAAGCGAGAACTTCGATCGAGGACCGGTCCGCCTCCGCTAGTACGATGGCAAGGTCGCCGATCCCCTCCAGGCTCCAGATGGAACTCGTGAGGATGACGACCCGCGCCAGGGGGCGTTCCATTCCTTTCGTCTTGAGGACGGCGACGTCGCACGGTGCGTTCTCGATCAGGTAGTCGATGTTGCTTCCGAGGATCCGACGATCTCCCTCTGGCCGGTCCCCCCGCCAGCCCATCACAAGCAAGTTCACGGCTTCCTCGCGAACCGTATCCAGGATGATCTCATACACCTTCGAACCAATCTTCACGACGGCCCGCGTGTCGACCCCCAGGGGCGCCGCGAGCCTGGCAAGCTTCTGGAGTCCCCGGATCCGGTCGTCGACGTACCGAAAGCGGATCGCCTTCGGAGGGAGGTTCCGAGGGACCTCGACCACGTTGAGGAGACTCATCTCCCCGCCCCGCGAGGCGGCAACCCGCGCTCCGAATTCGACGAGGGCCTGGTCGTGGAACTCCCGGAGAGGGAGGAACACTCGATAGCGCTCAAGCTCGAGTGCCTCCTCGCCCGCAACGAGGACTCGGCTCACATCCGGGTGGGGCCCTTCGTGCGGTCGGGCGAGCGCATGACGACCCCCCATGAACCAATGCACGATGAAGCCGAGGGCCAGCCACAGCGCGGCGACGTATACCGCCGCGACCCCGGGGGCGAGGCGGACCGGCCCGACGTTCGGGTATTGGACCAACGTCACCACGAACGCGACGTTCATCGCGACCGCAAGAAGAGGCAGCCAGGGGACGAACGGCATCCGGAAGCCAGGACTCACAGGCAGGTCCTTGCGGCGGAGGGCGACGACGGAGGCGTGGATGAGGGCGAACAGGAGAAGAAACGAGAGACTCGCCAGGACCGCAATCGCTTCGAGCCCCAAGAGCAGCAGGGACCCCGTGACGACGACGGTGACGAGGACGGCAGTCGGCGGGACCTCTCGAGCGCCGACCCGGGCGAGGGGCCGGGGAAGAAGGCCGTCCCTCGCCATCCCAAGGGACGTTTTGATCGCGGAGGTTAGCGTCGCGTTGAGGGCCGCGTACATCGTCACGACCCCCACAAGGAGGAAGAGTTCGCGAATCCAAGGGAATGCGATGAAATGATCGATCGCGAGGAGCGTCACATCCTCCGTCGCACCCAGGCAAGCGTCGCACGCGGGCCAGTTCGCGAGGACCTGTGACGGAACGTTGTATAGGATCGCGACGAAGAACAGCAGGTAGAGCCCGAGGGAGCCGATGACCGCGAGGGCCATGCCCCGAGGGATCGTCCTTCCTGGATCTTTCGCTTGATCCGAGAGCTGGGTGATCACCTCGAAGCCCTGGAAGGCGATGAAGAACACACCGACTCCGAGGACCGCGGCGAGGGGCCCGACGGGCTCCGAGGTCGCGACTGGGCCCCTCCCGGAATCCGGGAGGA
>Ga0209002_10002052_pt1 | contig 16311 bp, 9 predicted proteins | sample Rifsed16ft2_FD_184010 | JGI IMG/M metagenome (GOLD analysis project Ga0209002, IMG submission 184010) | Soil microbial communities from Rifle, Colorado, USA - sediment 16ft 2 (version 2) | ecosystem: Environmental > Terrestrial > Deep subsurface > Rock core/Sediment | place: Rifle, Colorado...
TTCGGCGTCTTCCTCGAGAAGCGGATTCTCGGTCAGCTCTTGATTGAGCATCTCGGCGAGCTCGAGGGTCGACATGGGCAAGAGTTTGATCGCCTGCTGCAAGGAGGGGGTGAGGATGAGCTTCTGGGAGAGCTTGACTTGCAGCGCTAGCTTTTGATGCATCGCCATGGTCTCACGCTTCCCTTGGCTCGCTTTCGCTCTACTTGACCCGAACGCGTCTAACGCGGGCTCGCTCCGAGGTGCCTCGCTAGTCGAGCCGGAATTCTTCGCCCAGGTACACCCGGCGAACATCCTCGTCGGATGCCAGCTCGTCCGGTGATCCGGCACGGAAGATACGCCCTTCATTCATGATATACGCACGGTCGGTGATTTTGAGCGTTTCTCTCACGTTATGGTCCGTTACCAAGATACCAATTCCGCGTTTCTTGAGATGATGGATGATCTTCTGGATATCCCCTACCGCAATCGGATCGATACCGGCGAACGGCTCGTCGAGAAGCATGAAGGAAGGCGAAGTAACGAGAGCGCGCGTGATCTCGGCGCGGCGGCGCTCCCCCCCCGACAGCGTGTAGGCTTTTGCCTTCGCCTTGCTGGTGAGACCGAGCTCGCCGAGAAGTGACCGCAGCCGCCGCTGTTTTTCGCCTGCTGGAAGGGGAAGAGTCTCCAGAATGGCGAGCACGTTCTCGGCCACGGTGAGCTTCCGAAAGATGGACGGCTCTTGGGGGAGATAGTTGATGCCACTGCGGGCCCGCAGGTACATCGGGAGTGAGGTGATCTCCTGATTGTTGAGATAAACGCTTCCTTCATCGGGTCGAGTCAGTCCCACCACCATGTGGAAGGTCGTGGTCTTGCCGGCCCCGTTGGGGCCCAGCAGTCCTACGACCTCACCTTCGTGAACCTCTAGGTTTACGTCGTCGACGACTTTTCGCCGGCGGAACGACTTAACAAGCGATCGTGCCCTGAGTACCTGCATCAAAAGGGGCGCGATCTCGGATATGTGGTCTTGGTCCGGCGCTCTTCCCTGCCGTCAATAAAAATCCTATCATTCGATAGGAAGAAAGTCAACTCCTTGCCCTCCGTGAGTTTATCGCCATCCTCCAGTGTCGCTCTCTCCCCACTGACGTGCACTTCTTCCCGGTCTGGCACATATGTTGCTTTGTCCCCCCGGGCCCGCCCGGTCGACGATTGGATCTCCACGTTCCCCTGGGCGTCGATCTGACGGACGGCCTCCCCTCCCTTCTCCAGGTTCACGTCGACCGTCTCCCCTCGGAGCACGAAGTCCCCGGACTTCATTTCCACTCCTTGGCGGTAGGTCAGCACTTCGTCTTCCGACCGGTAGAAAAGATGCTGCGCGCTGGTGAGGGTTAACTGTGGCGTTCCGCTCTCTGTTGCGGAGACTTTCTGGGGAAGGGTGGTGCGTACCGAATCGGTGGCCCGGAGCTCTCCTTTACTCTGCGCCAACTCGATCCGCTCCGCCTCCAAGCGGTTCGTGCCTCGGAATCCACGCGCCGACCCGGTGTAGACGGCGGTATCTTTTTCTCGATCGTAACTCAAGTGATCGGCCAGGAAGTAGACGGCGTCCTCATCCGTCCCTGGCAGAAAACCCATGCCTTCAGAAGAACGGGCAGAGGTCATGGTGGAGCGCACGTTGCCCGATGCTTCGAGAGCGCCGCTCACCACTTGGATGTCCACCTGGTCGGCCGTCAACTCGGCGCTCGAGTCCCGAAGGCGCGGAGACTCGGTAAGTGTCAAGAGCTCGTTGCGCGCATTGTAGACGCCTTGCTCCGCTTCGGCGCGCAGATCTCCATGGGTAAAGGTGACCGTCTCCGAACATCTGGCGGAGCGCAGCTCGCCGCTCTCGGGATCGAAGCGGCTGGTGAGTCGTTGGGCGGTGACCCGCCTCACCTCCTCCGGTCCGCCCTTTTCCGGCGTGAGGGTGAGGGCCACTCCGCCGCGGCCATTGAGCCCTACCAGGCGCCCTTCCTCATCGAGCTCGAAAAGAAGCGTCTGCCCCAAAAGCTCCCGCCGCATGCCGTCTCCCTGGCGGGAGGCAAGGGGCTCGACGATCAGCTTCGCTTCACGGATGGCCTGCATGCTGCGGATGGTGCTTCCATCCGGACCAAAGAAGACCTCCAGCCTTGCGCCGCTGAGGCGCTTTCGCCCCGGGTCTTCGAGCGGCCCGCCCCCCGCCTCCTCGGACTGGCCGGGTGGGACTTCTAGCACCATCCTGACCTTGCCGTCGGCGTCGATGCGTGTGACGCCGCTCTCATCGTCGGTCAGAAGAATCTGGAGCTGGTCACTGAGCAGGCGTCGATCTGCCTGGTTCACTCGCACGTTTTCCATGAAGCGAACGAACTTGTCCCGGCGTCGAATGCGCGCCGATTCGCTCCTCACTTCGACCGGCGCCCCATCTTTCGGCGTGAAGGTCATCTCCACGCCTCCGTCCAGCTCGACGGCGTTCCCTACTACCAGATAGGCGAATCGTCGCGCTTCACCTTGAAGCCCGCCTCGGAAAAATCTTATCGGATCGTCGCTCCACACGCGCTTGGGTTTCGGCCCGTAATCCAGGGAGGGGGCCTCGATGCGCAGGTCCTCGCCGTCTCGGACCACCACGTTACCCTCCAGATGAACGGAGGAGGAAACCATGTCGTATTGGCACAGATCTCCGGTAACGATGAGCGGTAGCTCTTCCGTCTTGCCGGCCTCGAAGCGGATCTCGACGTCCCGAAAGGTCTGAACGTCCTCGCTCCGCCCCACGCTCTCCGCCGCTCTCAGCTCGAAGACTCTTTGGCCGTCTTCATCGAGACGTGAGATCTCGACGCCCCGGGCGGTGGGGTCCTCGGGATTCCCGGAGAGAAGGGTTCCGCCCGGCTGCGGGTGATGGGCATAGAAGGCGCGAAAGAGCTGGTGGGCGACCACCGCGCTACAGCCTACCAGCAGTATGGCCAGCAGACCTTTGACCAGGCGGATCTGGTTGAATGTCATCAGCCGGTCTCTTGTTCGAGACTGACGCTTCCCATTTGTCGAAACTTCCGATAGCGGGCCTCGCTTCGCTCCTCCCGACCCATCCGCTGGACGCGGGCCAGGCTTCGGCGGAGGTGCTCGTCCAGAATCTCCGCGGCACGTCGAGGATCGCTGTGGGCTCCACCCGGTGGCTCGGGGACGATCTCGTCGATCAATCCGAATGAGATGAGGTCCTGAGCGGTAAGCTTCAATCCCTCCGCGGCGGTTTCCGCTCTTGCCGCGTCCTTCCACAATATGGCGGCGCAGCCTTCCGGAGAGATTACCGAATAGATGGAGTGCTCCAGCATCAGGATCTCGTCGCCCACTGCGAGCGCCAACGCCCCTCCACTGCCTCCTTCTCCGGTAATGGTGACCACGATGGGCGTGTCCAGTCTCGCCATCTCCCGTATGCTGTGAGCGATGGCTTCCGCCTGGCCGCGTTCTTCCGCGTCCAGTCCGGGGTAGGCTCCCGGCGTGTCCACGAAGGCGAATACCGGACGAGAGAACTTCTCCGCCAGACGCATCACGCGCAGAGCCTTGCGATAGCCTTCCGGCTTGGGCATCCCGAAGTTCCGGAAGATCTTTTGGTGGGTGTCGCGCCCCTTTTGATGTCCGACGACGAAGACCGGCCGGTCGTGATACCAGGCCATGCCGGCGACCATCGCCGGGTCGTCCGCGAAGCGTCGGTCCCCGTGAATCTCGATGAAATCACGGAAGATCAGGTCTAGGTAGTCTCTCAAATAGGGCCGCTGTGGGTGGCGCGCCACCTGAACCTTCTGCCAGGGTGTGAGCAGGGAGAAGACTTCCCGGCGCATCTGGTCCAGTTTCTCCCGAAGCCGGGCCACCGCCTGTTCCTTGATCGCGTCGTCGGGATAGCCGGTGAGCGCTTCGATCTCTTTCTGGAGAGCGATGAGCGGCGCTTCGAAACCGAGTTGTTCCCCCGCCATTTGGGCTCAGTCTAGCAGAGAAGCTAGGAGGACGGGAGGCCGCCGCCCCTCCCGCTCCGCAAAGGGTTGTCTACCAAAGAGATGAATCGGCAGAAGCGACGCTAAGCCGGCTCTCCCGCCTGTGGCGATGACCGGAAGAGGTGAACCGAGCCGGGGCCACACATCGCCTCCAGACTGGCCACGAACTCCGGGCTAGGTCGTACCCGCAGATAGGGGTGGGGTTTCAGGGCGAGCCAGAACTCGTGCTCACGGAGAAGCTCGAACCGAATCGGACAGTCGCCGCGATGAGCCTCCAAAAGCTCGCGCAGATGCGGCAAGGTGTCCTCCAGGAAAGACTCCAGCTGCACCCGCACCGTCACCGAGGAAGCGGCCCGCTGGCTCACCTCTTCCAGGGGGATGAGCTCGCTGGCGAGAATCTTCGGGAGATCTTCTCCCGCCTCCGGCTTTCCCTTGACCAGCACCTCGGTGTCCTGACTCAGGATCCCGTAATGCTCCTTGTAGGCATCGGGGAAGATAACGACTTCCGCGGCCCCCTCCTGATCCTCCAGCCGCACCACCGCCATGGGATCGCCTTTTCGCGTGCGGAGTGTCCGGACGCTGGCGATGAGTCCGCCCACCGAGATCTCTCGCTCCCCCACTCTTTCCGCAATTTGCGCGGTGGTGCAGCTGCCAAAGGCTTGCAGATCCTCCCGGAAACGATCGAGGGGGTGCCCGCTCAGGAAGAACCCCAGAGTCGCCTTCTCGTAGGCCAGGCGTTCTCTCTCACTCCACTCGCTCAGATCGGGGGGTTTCTCGAGCTCGGGGCGACGGGCGGGGCTCTCCGCATCGCCGAAGAGACTGGCTTGGCCGCTCTCTCGCTCGCGCTGAACGCGCTGCCCGTGCTCCAGGGCCCGGTCGATCATCCCATAGAGCTGCGACCGCCGAGCGCCCAGGCAGTCCAGACTGCCGGACTTGATGAGGTTTTCCAGCACCCGTTTGTTGACCAGCCGCAAATCGACGTCTTCACAGAGATCGACGAGGGACTCGAACCGTCCGCCCCGCCGCTCCCGCGCCTCCAGGATCGATTGGATGGCTGACTGACCCACGTTCTTGATGGCGGCCAACCCAAAGCGAATCCGATCACCGACCACGGTGAAATCCATGCCGCTCTCGTTGATGCTGGGCGGAAGAACGGAGACTCCCATGTTGCGTGCCACCGTCAAATAATGAACGACCTTGTCGGTGTTCGTTTTCTCCGAGGTGAGCAGAGCCGCCATGAAGAAGACCGGGTAGTTGGCCTTGAGGTAGGCCGTTTCGAATGCCAAGAGAGCGTAGGCCGCCGAGTGAGAGCGATTGAATCCGTAGCCGCCGAAATGCTCCATGAGATCGAATATCTTCTGCGCCTTCTTCTCCGGAATCTTGTTGGTCGTCGCTCCGGCCATGAACTTCTCCCGTTGCGCCTGCATCACGTCGGCCTTCTTCTTTCCCATGGCCTTGCGAAGCAGATCGGCCTGGCCCAGCGTGAATCCGGCCAGGCGCGAGGCGATCTGCATCACTTGCTCCTGATACACGATGACCCCCAACGTGTCTTCCAGAATCTCCTCGAGCGCCGGGACCTCGTAGCGCAACGGCACCTTTCCGTGCTTGCGCTTAATGAAGTCGTCGATCATTCCGCTGCGGATCGGTCCGGGGCGGTAGAGGGCGTTGAGGGCGGTCAGGTCGGAGAGTCTTTCCGGCTTGAAGCGGCGCAGAATATCCCGCATGCCGTCGCTTTCGAACTGGAAGATCCCGAAGGTCTGACCCTCCGAGAAGAGCTGGTAGGTCTTGGCGTCCTCGAGTGGAAGGCGTTCGAGATCGATGGTCACTCCCAACTGCTGGGCGATGAGCTTCACGCAATTGTCGAGCAGGGTGAGGGTGCGAAGCCCCAGGAAGTCCATTTTGAGAAGACCGATATCTTCGATGTCCTTCATGGCGTACTGGGTCGTGATTTCACCCCGGCTCCCTTTGTAGAGTGGGAGAAACTCGGTGAGCGGCCTGGGGGCGATGACCACTCCTGCGGCGTGCGTGGAGGCGTGTCGGCTTACTCCTTCCAGACGTCTCGCCACGTCGAGCAGCCGACCGATGCGCGGGTCGGCTTCCGCCGCTTCGCGTAGCTGCGGCACGTCCTGAAGCGCTTTGTCCAGAGTGGCGTCCAGGGTAGGAGGAATCATCTTGGCGATGCGATCCACGTCGGCATAAGGCACGTCCAGCACCCGACCTACGTCGCGAGTCACGGCGCGGGCCTTCAGGGTTCCGAAGGTGATGATCTGCGCCACGTTGTCGCGACCATACCTCTCGGTCACGTACTCGATGACTTCTCCACGCCGCGCTTCACAGAAGTCGATATCGATGTCGGGCATGCTGATCCGCTCCGGATTCAAGAAGCGCTCGAAGATCAACCCATGTTCTAGAGGATCGATATTGGTGATGCGAAGCGAATAAGCGACCAGACTACCGGCCGCCGAACCGCGTCCCGGCCCCACCGGGATTCCTTTCTCGCGTGCGAAACGGATGAAGTCCCAAACGATGAGGAAATACCCGGCGAAACCCATGGTCCGGATGATTTCCATCTCCCGCTTGAGCCTCGGTTCGTACTCGGCGACGGAGTGCCGGAGCTCCCCGGCCGCCTCGCGCTCTCCGATCCTTTTCATCCGCTCGCGGAATCCTTCCCACACGACTTTTTCGAAGTAACCGTCGATGCTCTCGCCCTCCGGTACCGAGAACTGCGGGAGGTGGAAGGTATTTCGCGTCAGATCGAGGTGGACCCGCTCGGCGATGGCCAGGGTGTTGTCGTAGGCTTCCTGATAGCCCTTGAAGAGCTCCGCCATCTCCTCGGAAGACTTGAAATAGAACTCTTCCCCCCGGTACCGCATGCGGTCCGAGTCGGAGGCCTTCTTGCCGGTGCCGATACAAAGCAGAATGTCGTGCGCCAGCGCGTCTTCCCGCCGAATGTAGTGGCAGTCATTGGTGGCCACGGTGGGAATGCCCGTCTTGCGCGCCAGCGCCATCAATCGAGTGTTCACCGTCACTTCTTCTTCCAGCCCCTGGTCCTGGATCTCGAGAAAGAAATTCCCCTTGCCCAGGATGTCCTCATAGGTTCCCGCAGCTTTCAGCATCGCTTCCTCGGCGCCCCGCAGCGCCGCCGAGGGTACCTCCCCTTTGAGACAGGCGGAAAGAGCGATGAGGCCCTGGGAGTGGGTGGCGAGAAGCTCCTTGTCGATGCGCGGTTTGTAGTAGAAGCCTTCCAGGTACCCGGCGGTGACCAGCTTGACCAGGTTGGTATAGCCCTGGTAGTTCTCGGCGAGCAAGACCAGGTGGTTGTTGGTGTCTGCGATTCCCCCTCCCGGTGCACGATCGAAGCGGCTTCCGGGCGCTACGTAGATCTCACAACCCAGGATGGGCTTGATTCCCTTCTTCTTGGCGGCCTGGAAGAAAGCGATGGCACCGAACATGTTGCCGTGATCGGTCAGCGCCACGGCCGGCATCTGATACTGAGCGGCCAGATCCACGATCTCGTGAATGCGGCTGGCGCCGTCGAGAAGGGAGAAATCGCTATGGTTGTGAAGGTGGATGAAAGGCCGCACGCCCGTACTCACTCCCATTCAATGGTCGAGGGCGGTTTGGAAGAGATGTCGTAGACCACTCGATTGACGCCTCGCACCTCCCCGATGATTCGGCTCGACACTCTTTCCAGAATCTCCGCTGGAAGCTTCGCCCAATCGGCGGTCATGCCGTCCACGCTCTCCACCGCGCGGATGGCCACCACATGCTCGTAGGTGCGGGCGTCGCCCATGACGCCCACGCTCTTGACCGGCAGCAGGACGGCGAAGGACTGCCAGAGCTTCCGGTAGAATCCGCCCTTCTTGATCTCCGACTGCAGAATGTCGTCCGCTTCCCTAAGGATGGCAAGTCGCTCCTCGGTCACCCCACCCAGAATCCGGACCGCCAATCCGGGACCCGGGAAAGGCTGACGAAAAACGAAGGACTCATCCAGACCGAGCTCGATTCCCAGGCGCCGCACTTCATCCTTGAAGAGCTCCCGAAGCGGCTCGATGAGCTTGAACTTGAGCCGGCGGGGCAGCCCCCCCACGTTGTGATGGCTCTTGATGACGTCGGAGGGTCCGCGCAGCGAGACGCTCTCGATCACGTCGGGATAGAGAGTGCCCTGGGCCAGGAAGTGCACGCCCGACAGTTTCTTCGCCTCTTCCTCGAAGACCGCGATAAACTCTCTGCCGATGATCTTGCGTTTCTTCTCGGGATCGGCGACGTTCTGGAGACGGCTCAGAAACCGCTCGGCCGCTTCGACATGAATCACCTTGAGGTGGAGCCTCTTTGCGAATCGTTCCATCACCTGCGCCGCTTCGTTCTTGCGCAGCAAGCCGTTGTCCACGAAAACGCAGGTCAGTTGATCCCCCACCGCGCGGTGGACGAGGAGTGCCGCCACCGCCGAGTCCACTCCCCCGGAAAGCGCACAAACCACCGACTCCGACCCGACCGTCTCCCCAATCCGACCGACCGTCTCCTGCGTGAAAGAGCTCATGCTCCAATCGCCCTTCAGGCCGCAGACACCGAAGGCAAAGTTCCTCAGGATGGCGGTCCCCTGTTCGGTGTGCGCCACCTCGGGATGGAATTGCACTCCATACAAACCCCGCCGCGTCTCCTCGAAGGCCGCCACCGGCGCCGATTCGGTATGTGCGGTGACGGTGAATCCGGGTGGGGCGTTTGCGATCGAGTCGCCGTGACTGGCCCACACCCGCAGGGGCGATGGAATGTCGCTGAACAATCGGCTCGCCCCGTTGAAATGAAGCGAAGCGTAACCGTACTCGCGATGACCGGCGGGTTGGACCTGGGAGCCCAAGAGTTGCCCCATGAGCTGCATGCCATAGCAGATTCCCAGGACCGGCACACCCATCCGGAAGATTCCTTCGTCGCAGCGGGGTGCGTCCGGCTGATAAACGCTCTGGGGCCCTCCCGAAAGGATCAATCCGCGGAGGGGCCGGCGTCGGACCTCTTTGAGGGGCGTGGAAAAAGGAAGTATCTCGCAGTAGACCGACATCTCCCGCAGTCGGCGGGCGATGAGCTGGGTATACTGGGACCCGAAATCGAGAATGACTACCGTTTCATGCGCCCCGACCGCCATAGATCTAATTGGAAAAGACACATTATATGGCTATGCTGCACATGATCGCCAACAATATCTTGGTGCTGCTGCTCGCCGTCGCTTTCCCATACCTCTCGCAGGATCCACTTCCCGAGCAAATCGAGCCGCCCACAGAAGAGCGGCTCGAGGCCGCCTCGCCGGAGGAGCCGACCCGCCCCGGCCGCCGACCGGGGGTGCTTCCCCTGGCGGTCGTCGCCGAGATCGACCTCCGCGCCCAAACGGTAGGCCCGGCCCTCTACTACCGGAGCAGCCTGATCGTGGCGACCGAGCTTGGCGAGGTGTTGAGCCTCGACGCCAAGACCGGAGGCCTGCTATGGAAGCTGGGGTTTCCGGGAGCGGAGCTTCTACCGCCTCGCCTCCTTCCCCAGGGCGTTCTGGTGGCGACCCGGTCGGGAACCGTTTTCCTGCTGGAGTCGGAAACGGGAGAGATTCAATTCGAGGAGCCCACGGGCGTTTCCATCCTTCTTCCTCCTTCCTGGCGTGAGAGCGTTCTGTTTCTGGCCACGCCGGAATCGGAGATAGTGGCTTTCGACATCGAGGAGATGCGGGAGATATGGCGCAGCCAGTTGACCGACCTGCCCCTCGCCATGTCGGTGGGAGGCAACCTGCTCGCCGTCTCCGATCGTTCCGGCGGACTTCACGCACTGGACGCGGAAACGGGTCGGCTGCGGTGGCAATTCCAGGGGCGCGGAAATTTCGAATCGCCGGCGGCTTTCGATGATCGGGGCCAAAGGCTCTTCTTAGGAGATACGGGCGGGTACTTCTATTCACTCTCCGCCGACAACGGCAAGGTTCAGTATCGCTGGGCGACCGGGGCAGCGATACCTCTCCCGCCGCTCGTCGAAGAGGACCGCTTGTTCGTTGCCTCCTATGCCAATACGCTCTTCTGCTACCGTTTGGGAAATGGCCACGAGCTTTGGAGAGCCAATCTCCCCGGCCGCCCTGCCTTCGCTCCGGTACGGGTCCGCCGGCGCGTGGTGGTGGTCACCCTGGACGGAAAGGTGGCCGAGTATGCCTCGGGCGGTCAGGCGGGGACGCCCATCTATGCCGCACCGGAAGATATTCTTCCTGCCCCGACCTTCACATTGGAAGGGATGTCGCTGCCCCTCCGTTCCGGCAAACTGCTTCTCCTGCAAACCCGGCGACCGGCGCCTACCAGCAATGAGCCCGAGGGTTCCACCGGCGACGAGGAGGAGTCCGACGAGCTCGACGACTTCGACGAGCCGGATGCATGAGGAGTGGGCGACCCGACAGGCTCACGGCGACCCTCGAGAGGGACAGACTGTCCTGGAAATGGGTGCCGTAGCCCTGGGCATCGTCCCTTGTCCCGCGGCCAAACGGAAAGGGACGGCTGGAACGGAACATGCATTTCCATCAGGGATCCTGACCGGAGCTTTGACACCGGGAGCACGGGAAAGCTAAGATGAGTTTAGGTTTGTGGCAGATGCGGCGGCTTCCTCAACGGGCTCGATTGGCTCGACAGAACCAGATCGTCTTGTTGGCGGTGGTGATGAGCTCCCTGAGCGGTATCTCCTTCGCACAAGAGAACGACCCCCCGTTTTACGCGGTGAAGCGTTTGGTTCCGAGCTCGGGAGGCAAGAGCGACGACGGGCTCCAACAGACAATCCATGACGTGCGCCTGTCCTTCCTGGAACAGGAAACGGAGCGTCTGGAAAAATGCTTTGCCGGAAAGAAGGTGTTTATTTCTTTGCGGTCCAAGGAGACGGAGGCCGGGTACTACACGCGCAGTCAGCTGCACTTCATCTTCGACAAGGTCTTTCGAGATCTGCAGACCGTGAGCTTCAATCACGCTCCCCCCGACGTCACGATCTCCCAGGACGGGCGGGCCTTCTTCCGCTCCGAGTGGACCTACAAGGTGCTGGGTTCCGACACCGTGGTGACCGAGCATTTGCACTTTTCCTTCGAGAAAGAAAACGGCGACTGGCGAATCTTCGAGCTCAAGTCTGTTTCCAAATAGCTCGCCCGAAGTCGAGCCGATGCCCAGCCGGGCTGCCCGAAGCATGAAAAGCCTGCCTGCCTTCCTTTTCTCCATCCTGGCCCTTCTGGCTTTCCTTGCCACGCTGGCGGACGTGGCTTCCGGTCACACCCTGCTTTCTCCGGGAGCCGCCGGCTTGCTGGTCATCGCCTGCCTGGTGTTCTCGGTCCTCATGGCGCGCTCGATCGGTCCCCGGCGGCAGCCGGTGGCCTTCGTGCTTCTCGGAGGCTGCCTGTTCGCCCTGGCCACGCGTCTCGGTGGGTTCGAGACGGTGACTCATCGGTCCGCCGACGAGTGGGAGGAGCGGGAGCGGCAGCGTGGCCAGGCGGTGGCCGAGCAGATCGCCGACCGTTTCGCCGACCTCTGCCATCGCGCCGAGCTCTCGGCAGGAGGACTGGCTACCGAGCCCCGGCTTCTCGAGGCACTCGCTCGGCCGGAAAATAGAGAAGCGGTGGCGGCTGCCTTCGATGAATTGGAGGCAACGCAGTTACCTTCACCGGTGGCGGAGGCCCTTCCCGGAGTCGTTCTCTATGACCGCTGGCGGGCCCCTCTGGCTTGGGGTGGCAAAACGGTCGACCTGAGGTCCTACTTCGAAGCATGGGACGAGCCGCCGGGTAGCCGCACGCTCGTCTTCGAGCAGGGCGTCTTCACTCACTTGATCGTCATGGCGCCGGTGGGTGATGGGGAGGGCACGGTGGCCGTCCAGATCCCCCTGGCGGCTCGCCGGCGGATCGACAATCGCTATCTCCGTGACTTCGAAGCGGCGGCCGCCTGGTCGGGCAAGAACGTCTCGACCGACTACGTCGATGTACGAGAAGACTCGCCGGAGCTAGCGGCGTTGTTCGAGCGAAGCGGCGATCGCTATTGGGGCGGTACTGCGGCGGTGCCGGTCGTCTACTTCCCATTGCGTGCCGCCTCCGGCGAGCTCCTGGGAGTCGTCTCCTTGATGGCGGAGGATCGTGCCGCGGCGCTGCTGGAGAGCAAACGGACCACCCAGCAGGTGGCGGGCCTCTTCATTTCTATGGCGGCCTTGTTCGCAGTGGTTTGGCTTGCGGTGCGGTTCCGGTACCTCGCTCATCCCTATTGCGGAAGGCTGCTCTTCGTCGCCGCCCTGTGGGGCTTCCGCTGGGTACTCCTCTTGGCCGACGTTCCGCTCGGACTCCATCTGGATCTCGACAACCCCGCCAACTATGCCTCGAGCGCCCTATTTGATCTCTTGCGATCCCCGGCCGACTTCTTCCTCACCGCTCTGGCCATCGTCCTCACCACGACCACACTCGCCTGGCCTCTCCTCGCTCGAGAGGCGCTGCAGCCAGCGCGTCTCTTCCAAAGCTGGCTGGGCACCTTCCTGGTACACATCGGGGCCCGCATGGTGGCGGCGGCGGTCATCGTCCTCACGCTCGGGATCGTTGCGGATACCTGGTCCAATTCCAATCTGGCCTTGGCCACTCCCGGACTCATTCCATTCGACGCGCCTCGCCTGACCGTGCAGATGGCCTTGGTGGCATTGTGGTTCTCCGCCGCCCTTCTCACTGTGACCTTGATCGTCGTCGCGGAATCGATCTCCGAGAGCCCGGGCCACCGCGCCCTCGATAGACTGGCTCGCTACGCGGTCATGGATGCACTGGTCTTGGCCTTTGCCTATTCCATTTCCGGTCCCGGATCGGTCTCGGCACTCTTCCTTCTGGCGCTGCCCGCCCTGCTGGCCTTCGATTGTTTGGCATTCGCTCGAACCGCCTTACTGAGTCGCCTCTCTCAGGGAGCGGTGTACGCTCGATTCGCCGCCGTATTTCTTGTGCTTCTCACCTCTGTTCTTTCCTTTTACCCGGCGGTCGCCTATTACGAGAGAGACGTCGCCCGGGAGTTCATCGAGCAGACGGTGGCGCCGGCGGTTCTCCACCACGGTGACTCGCAACTCTACGCCATGCAGGCGACACTGCGAGCCATCGATCGCATGGAGTTGGCAGGACAACTGGCGTCTCCCGACCGCAACCAGATCGCCTACCAAATCTGGGCGGGCTCCGACCTCTCGGTCTTCGCTCTGAGCTCGGCGGTGGACATCTTCGATCAAGCCGGAACGCTGGTTTCCCACTTCGCCCTCAATTTTCCCGACAGCGAGCTCGAATGGCACGAGCCGGAGGGGCCGCCTTCAAAGGAGTGGATCATCGACGAGGAGACCTATCCCGGAGAGCCCAATCGGCCTCGCGTCTTCCATGCTCGCCGAGCGTTTCCCTCCCCTAACGGGGATGTATGGGATCTTCAGCTCCGGTTGGTGGCAGGTTGGAGCAACTTGCCCTTCATCGGGACGCGCAGTCCCTACGCCGATTTGTTTCGCTCACCGGCCGCCGAGGCACCTCTACCGGTTGCCCACCCCGACCTGGCCCTCTATGTCTTCGACCATCAAGGTGAGCCCATCTTTCGTTCCGCGGAGCGGACTCTCTCCCTCGACTGGCGCCCCTTGCCAGGAGAGGGTGTGGCAGCGAGCCTTCCTAGCTGGATCCACGACTCCATCGATGGATCGCACCACGAGATCTTCCTCTTCTCGGACGAAGACTACGTGTACTGCCTCGCCTTCCCCGCCAAGTCGAGAGTGGCCTATGGTGCGGACCTCGCCGGCTGGGCCATCCTGGTGGCGCTGACCGCCATGGGCCTTTTGCTGATGGCATGGGGGATGGGGTGGCTCGGTGGACCGGCGACCTTCCGCGCTCGCGACGTTTGGGCGGACGTGGGCACGAGTTTCTATGGCAAGCTCTTCGTGGCGTTCGTTCTCCTGGCGTTGATTCCCATTGCCTCCTTAGCTTTCCTAGTGCGGGGAATCATGGTGCAGCAGCTGCAGCACGATGTAGAGCAGGAAGGCATCGCCCGGGCTCAGGTCGTCGGCCGTTTCGTGCGGGACTATCTGTTGCTGGACAGAATCGACGCCAGTGAAAGAGGCGTCGCCGCGGTGAGCGATCCTCTCCTGGAGTGGGTGAGCAGTCTGGTGAGCGCCGACGTCGACCTCTTCAGCCGCGGGGAGCTGGTGGCTACCAGCGAGCGAGAGCTATTTGATAGCGGACTCCTTCCGGCGCGTGCCGCGCCGGCCGCTTATCGGGAAGTGGTCTTGAATCGCGCCAGCCACTCCATCTATAGAGAATCGGTGGGCGCCTTCCAGTACTTGGTGGTGTCCGTCCCCATCGCCCTCGAGCGATGGCGCGAGCCCGGCATTCTGTCCCTTCCCCTCGCCAGCCGGCAGCGCCAGATCGATGAGCAAGTCACCGCGCTCAACCAAACCGTGCTGCTCGCCGCCCTGTGCTTCTTCTTGCTGGCCGCGGCACTAGCTTACTCACTGGCGCGACGCATCGCCGAGCCGATCAATACCTTGACCGCAACCACCCGAAGCGTGGCGCAAGGCAATTTCGATGTCAGCTTACACACCTCGTCACGTGATGAGATCGGAGCCTTGTTCGATAGCTTCAACCGCATGACGGCCGATCTCAAGCGCCAGCGCCAGGATCTGGAAAGGACGAAGAAGCTGGAGGCTTGGGCGGAGATGGCGAGGCAAGTGGCGCACGAGGTGAAGAATCCCTTGACTCCGATTCAGCTTTCCACCGAGCACCTTCTGAGGGTCTACGACGACCCCCAGGTGGACTTCCGGGAGGTGCTGAAGAGATGTTCGGAAACGATCCTCCAGCAGGTGAAGACCCTGCGGGAGATTTCCCGGGAGTTTTCCTCCTTCGCCTCCCGGTTCATCCTCAACCCGGAGCCGACCGATCTCGGACGACTGGTGCGAGAGACCCTCGAGCCCTATCGCCAGGCACCTCCTCCCGGGGTCCGCATCGACATCGACCTGGCGCCCTCGCTTCCCCTGGTGGCTCTCGACCGCCGGCTCATCCAGAGAACGCTCATCAACCTGGTGGAGAACTCCCTGAACGCCATCAACGGAGGAGGGCGGGTGCGGGTCAGCGTGCACCCTGGGCCCTCCGACGATGGACGATGGGTGGAGATGGAGGTCGCGGACGATGGGGTGGGTATAGCGCCCGAGGTACGCGCCCGTATTTTCGAGCCTTACTTTTCCACACGCGCCTCGGGGACGGGCCTGGGCCTCGCCATCGTGCGCAAGGCAGTCGAGGAGCACGGAGGGAACATCTCGGTGGAGAGCGAGCGCGGTCAGGGAACGCGAGTGGTCGTCCGACTTCCGGTCAGTGCCACCGTCGTCTCTAAGAATGAATGAGCTTCGCGGACAGCTACCTTATCTCCTCGGATGACACAGATGACACATCTGTCCCCGAAACGATTGCCTTCCAGCCGTCCTCTATGACCTCCAGCGCCTTCGGCGTCAGGTCGAAGTCGGGCAGCTCGTTCCATGAAGCCAACTTCACTTCTTCCACGTCGGAGCCGGCCGCCAGATCCCCTTCCACATACCGGCAGAGGAAGTCGGCGAGAACGTAGTGGTAGCGGGCGCGACCGCTGTCATCCTTCTCGATGAAATCGAAGAGTGCCAGCTCTTTGACTACCCGGACCGACCACCCTGTTTCTTCCCTCACCTCTCTCACCAGGGCTTGTTCGATGGTCTCCCCGAGCTCGACCAGGCCACCCGGAAGCGTCCATCGTCGGTGAAGGGGTGGCTGTCCGCGACGGACCAGCAAGACCTTTTCGCCCTCGATCACGACCGCTCCGACTCCGAACCGGGGATGGCTCGGATAAGAGCGTCTCATCTCTCCGTGCCGTCTCTCTCGAGAAGCCTGCGGGCGAGCGCCAAGGAGTTGGCAACGGGATCGACCGCCATGGAGTCGGCGCACACCCAGAGCCAAAAGGCCCCGCGGCAGGCTCGGTCCGCCCGGGCGCGGCCCACCTGCACCCGATCCGAACCGGCGACGCGGATGGGCGAAGCAACGGAAGCTGGGTCGAGGGCCTCACTGGCGTCGATGCCCTGGCGCTCTCCCAAAGCGGTGACCAGCGATTCCAGAGTCGGTTCCTCGCCGAGCTGCACCCATAGGGAGAGCGCATAGCTGTGAAAAATGGGTGCCCGGACGAGCGCAATGGAAACGCGATCGGCGTCCAAGCCGGTGAGCTCCGCGACCTCCTTGGCAATCGAGCTCTCCAGGAGACCTTCGGTCGTCTTCGCCCGGGGTAGCAGTAGATTGAACGCCAGCTGCTCTCCGAGGACCTTGGTGGGTGGCGATCCGAAGTTGAGGATCTGGACGACC
>Ga0209002_10002061_pt1 | contig 16283 bp, 14 predicted proteins | sample Rifsed16ft2_FD_184010 | JGI IMG/M metagenome (GOLD analysis project Ga0209002, IMG submission 184010) | Soil microbial communities from Rifle, Colorado, USA - sediment 16ft 2 (version 2) | ecosystem: Environmental > Terrestrial > Deep subsurface > Rock core/Sediment | place: Rifle, Colorado...
AGGACTTGAACTACACCTTCGGCTGTGTGTACGCTAAATTTTTGGCCTTTTTTTACTTCAAAATAGGCTTCCCCTTCCAAAGTCAAAGCACGTTTCTTAGCCCATTTTTTTTCTTTGAATGTTATCTTCGATGCGGCATTCAATAAGACTTCGGAATCATCAGGGAGATGGAACGATTTGGTTTGTGCTATTTGAGTTTCAAATGTGGTAGTGGTATTGTAAAACAAGAAATAGGCGCTAGTCAATAGCAAGACCAGCAAGGCGGCTGCCCTAAATAGTGTTTTAAAGTTAAGAGTTCTAACTTTGGTTCCCTTTTTAGATTTGCTTCTGGCTTTAAATTGGTCTAAGGCCGCCTGCGCATCCACTTTTGGAGTTTCCAAGTTGGATGTATAATGGGCGATTTTCTCAAGCAGTTCAAAACCTTCGGATTTTTTTAAATCCTCAATTTCTTGACTCGAAAGCTCCCCGTTGAGCCATTTTAATATTTCTTTTTCGTTTTTCATTTTTAGACTTCTATACTAGTAAGACAACTCATCATGTAATTACCCTACTATAAATCAATAATTTATATATTTTCTATTTGGCCCTTTAATATTTTTAAGGCTGCAGACATTCTTTTTTCAACCGCCTTTTGGGATATCTCCAAAATATCGGCTATTTCCCTGTATTTTTTCCCGTCGATGCGATTCATCAAAAACACCTCGCGCTGAGCTTCGGTCAAAGACGAAATCGCAGTTTGAAGCTTCATTTTGAATTCCTCTTCTTCCAGCAAGTATTCTGGACTCTGATTGTTCGTGTCTAGGTTAGGAGTTTCTTTGGCGTAAGCCAGAACCACTTTATTATGCTTTATGGTATTTAGGAATAGATTATTCACCGTGGTAAGTAAATAGGTTTTCACTTTTGTGAAATCGATTTTAGAACAATTCTCCCATATTTTGGTAAAGGCGTCTTGGACCAGATCTAAAGCGGCGTCGCTATCGCCACATTTGTAGTAGGCAAAATTCGTAGCCGATTGTACATTTTTGATGTAAAAGTGATTGAAGTGAGTTTCCTCGCAAAGGTTATTTTTGTCGTCGCTCATTTATTACAATTCATTTTAAGTAGGTCGCAAAAATAGATTATTTTTTTAATAATGTATAGGCGATGGATTCAATAGAACTATTTCAGAACCGTTCTTTACTGGCAATGTTTAGGGTTCATTATAATGCAAATGTAAATTTTGTAATAAAAAGGGTTAATTGTATAAAGGAACAACTGCCATTTATAAATAGTTTTGCCTTTGTCAGCAGGGGATTCTCTTCCGACTAAAAAAAAATATTTTTTATTTTAAAATGAGGGTAGGGTAAAATTAAGATTGGTTGTCTTACTACCAGAAAGGCGTTTAAAGCATCGCTTAAAATAAAAAATAAAAATTTTAAATATGAAAAAGTTAAGAACTATTACAGGAATTGCATTGATGTCAATATTAGGTTTCACATCTTGCCAAAGTGAAGTGGATGATGTACAAGGTCAGAATCCAAATACAAATGCCGCAAACTCAACGACCGCCAATAACTTAAAACGTACTTCGATGTACGATGGTTCATTTGACGATTTTTTTGACGGTGCTTCTTGTTCCTCTATTGTATTGCCTGCTACTGCAACTGTAAACGGGGTTAAAGTAACGCTACTTAGTCAATTGGATTACACGCAAGTAATTTCTATTTTGGGTCAATATAATAATGACCAAGATTCAGTTACGCTTCAGTTTCCTTTAAAGGTTAAAATGAGTAACTATACAGAGGTTACGGTTAACAACCAATCAGAATACAACACTATACTTAACGCATGTTCTTCTGCAGAAGCTTCCGGTCAAGACGCGATTTCTTCGGTGAATATTACTTTTCCTATTACCATTTTAACTTATAATGTAAGTTTAGAGCAAACGGGAAGTATTGTCATCACATCTGAACAACAACTATATGCGTATATGTCTAATGTAAGCAGCACCGAGTTATTTTCTGTGAAGTATCCTATGACTGTGGTACTTGCTGACGGTACAAATACAACAGTTTCAAGCGATGCTGAATTTCAAGCGGCTATTAATGCCTCTATTAAAACAGAAGCGACAATGGCGGAAGCAGCACAAAATTCAAAAAATTTGGAAACAGTTTTAGTGAATGGAATGTTTAAAGTACAGTCTTTCATAACAGCGGGAGTTGATTCTGCAAATAACTATAAAGATTACACTGTAGATTTTGCTAATGATAAATCAATAAAAGTGTTGAATACAATCACTACGGCGGCAACGGGTACTTATGCGGTGAGTTCAGAATTGGATGTTTTCTTGAAGTTAAACTTTTCGGGAAATGCTTCTTTCAATTTATTGAATAACACTTGGAAAGTAACAAGTTTTAACGCCACATCTATCTCATTACAAAGCACTACAAACGCTGCAGTAACTGTAGTTTTGAAACAAATATAAATTAAAGGGTTTGGTTTGGGTTAAAGTGCAGTAACCGGAAACGGTTGCTGTACTTTATATATAAATTTAGAAATAAACAAAATGAAAAAAGGAATCGCATTATTAACTCTGGCTGCCGTATTACTGGTATCCTGTGCGCAGGACGACAGCGCAAACAACACTTCTGCCGAGGGAAACCTGATCAGTAACAATCAAAAAACAACGGGAAGTTCGGCTAATGATTTACTGTCTGATGCTGCTTTCAAAAGCATGGTTATTGAAGTGGTATATGTACAAGGATTTGAGCCGTCAGCTACATCCATTAGTAATTTTGTTTCTTTTTTGAATGCCAGAACATACAAACCTGAAGGAATCACTGTTGTAAAAAGAGCAATTGCCTCAACCGGGAAAACCAGTTATACGAATCAGGATATTGTGGCAATTGAAGATGCCAATAGGACTAAATACAACTCATCGAACCAGATAGCGGTTTGGGCATTTTTTGCGGATGCAGAATCAGCCAGTAACACCGATACGGGACTTGTTCTGGGTACGGCTTACAGAAATACTTCCTTTGTTATTTATGAAAAAACCTTGCAAGGTTTAAGCGACAGTCCTTTTGAACCCAATAGAAGTTTACTGGAAACAACCGTAATTACCCATGAGTTCGGCCATATTTTGGGACTTACTAACTTTGGTACCGCTCTACAAAGCAACCATGAAGATACGGCGCATCCAAAACATTGCAATGTCGAGAGTTGTTTGATGTATTGGTCAGCCGAATCAGGAAACGGGATTAAAAACATGGTTTCCGGCGGATCGGCACCACAATTGGATTCGCAATGCATAGCAGACCTTCGTGCCAACGGAGGAAAATAAGAGTATAAATTAAATCTAATATAAAAACAGAAAATTATGAAAATTAAATATTTATCAATAGCCTTATTGCTTGGAGCAATGACAACAATGAATGCACAGGATGGTAAATCGTCTAATTCAAACTTTGGTATCAAAGGGGGGTATAATTTAGCTGCCGTGAGTTATGACGGTGAAGGCGAAACAGGACAACGTCATGGATTTCATGTGGGAGTCTACGGGGAATCTTTTATTAGTGAAAGCTTTTCTATCCAACCTGAATTAATGTATTCACAACAAGGATATGAAATAAAGGACGCCAACGGGACATTTACCCAAAAATTGGATTATATCAATCTACCGGTAATGCTTAAAGCGTATCCTTCTAAAAATGTATTTTTGGAAGCAGGTCCACAAATAGGATTGGCAGTATCGCATAAAGAAGAGTATGACGGTTTCATCAGTGGTTCAACAACAAGAGATCCAAACAATTTTGATTGGGGAATGAATTTTGGTGGTGGTTTTAAAACCGATTCCGGAATAAGCTTAGGAGTTCGTTATCATTTAGGTCTTGGTGATTTGTATGATAATGACAAAGCACACAACCGTGTTTGGCAATTTTCAGTAGGATTCGATTTGTAATTCTAGCAGTTTAAATATTAAAACCCTCCCAGAGCATTGCTTTGGGAGGGTTTTCTATTTTTGGACTTTTTGTTTTATACATGTCAGCTTCTATGCAGATTAATTCTACAGATTGTATAAACCACAAAAATCAATATCTTTGGACTTTAAAATTTGAATGTCATGACCGTTAAAGAATCTCCAACCCAGTTAGAACTGTATTTCCAACAGTTTCGTAAGAATATCATAGGAATAGACCAAAATTTCGTTTCCCCTTATGGACAACAAAAAATCATCTATACTGATTGGACAGCAAGCGGTCGACTGTATCGTCCCATAGAGGAAAAACTGATGAATGAGTTCGGGCCTTTCGTGGCCAATACCCATACGGAAACGACAATTTCAGGCACGGCAATGACCAAAGCCTATCATAAAGCGAGACACATCATAAAACATCATGTAAATGCGGATGCAAATGATGTTCTAATTACTGATGGAACTGGGATGACTGGTGTGGTCAATAAATTCCAACGTATTTTAGGATTGAAAGTTCCGGAAAATCTCAAAGATTTCATAAATATTCCAGCCGAAAAAAGACCAATTGTCTTTATTTCGCACATGGAGCACCATTCGAACCAAACTTCTTGGTTAGAGACAATTGCCGATGTTGAAGTAATACCCTCCACTGAAGATGGCTTATTCAGTATAGAAAATCTAGAGATAGTACTAGAAAAATATAAAGACAGGGCTTTCAAGATTGCATCGATTACTTCCTGTTCGAATGTGACCGGAATTAAAACGCCATATCATGAAGCCGCAAAAGTGATGCATCAGCACAATGGACTTTGCTTTGTAGATTTTGCCTGCTCGGGTCCTTATGTGGAAATTGACATGCATCCCGAAGATCCAGAAAGTTATCTGGATGCCATTTTCTTTTCGCCCCATAAATTCCTTGGCGGACCGGGTACTTCGGGCGTATTGGTTTTTAATAAAAAATTATATCAAAACTTGGTTCCCGACAATCCTGGCGGCGGTACCGTTTCTTGGACAAATCCTTGGGGCGAGCATAAATTTATCGAGAATATTGAAGATAGGGAAGATGGCGGAACCCCGGGTTTCCTTCAGGTGATTAAAACCGCACTTGTTATTCAGTTAAAAGAAAAAATGGGAATTGAAAGCATCCTGAAACGAGAACATGAAATCGTTGATTACGTTTTCTCACAATTGGGGAATATTTCCAATATTAAAATTCTTGCAGGCCAACATCAAGATAGGCTAGGGGTAATTTCCTTTTATGTCGATGATTTGCATTTTAATTTGGGCGTCAAATTACTGAACGACAAATTCGGAATCCAGACTCGTGGAGGCTGCAGTTGTGCAGGGACATACGGGCACTTTTTACTGCATGTGGATCAAGAAACTTCCCATAAATTAATAGATGAAATTAGCCTTGGTGACTTGATCAGAAAGCCGGGTTGGATCAGAATGTCCATTCACCCTACAACGACAACCGCTGAAATCGAATCCGTTTGCAACAGCATCAAAGCATTGGCCGAAAACCACAAGAGTTGGGCTTTGGATTATGATTATAACAGGGACACTAATGAGTTTGTGCATAAAAAGGCACAACCATTAGAGGATGAATTGGTCAAAAACTGGTTTTCATTATAATCGAAAGAGATTCTGATAATAAATAAATTCTATGTTGTCTGCTATGAACTGCAAGACAACATAGAACTTCCTATTTTTTCTCTTGCCCAATCGGGCCGTTTGGTAAACCATTTTTCGGATAGTGGTTGTTCCTGATATGGGTTTTTTAATAAAAGATGTAATTCTTCTATTAACGAATAATCTTCCTTATCAGCTGCTTCAATAGCCAGTTGTGCCATGTAGTTTCGCAAAACGTATTTCGGGTTTACGGTATCCATCGCTGCTTTTCTGTCCTCATCAGTTGTATCTTCCTTTCGCAAACGATTCAAATATTGGGTAAACCAATACAGCCATGTTTCTTTTACCCGATCCGTAACTTCGTTTATTTTGTAGAAGGAATCAGTTACGATTGAAAAAGCATTTTCTTCAGATTCCATTTTCTTCAGCTGACTTAATTTTCTGAAGAAAATAGTCATATCAGTTTCTGTCTGCTGTAAATTTTCGGTTAATAAATGAATAAGTTGATTGTCATTCTCTTCTTTGGTAAAAAGGCCTAACTTATTTCGGGTCATATTGGCATAATCGGCTGCATAATTGGTTTGAAAACTATTTAATATAGCTTCTAACGGAGCAGCCTCTTCGATCAAAGGGTATAATGCGTTCGCCAGTTGATACAGGTTCCAAAGAGCAATTTCGGGCTGGTTCCCAAAACGATACCTGCGGTTTTCTCGATCTGTTGTGTTTGGAGTCCAATTTGGGTTGTAATCCTCTAACCAGCCGTATGGCCCATAATCTATGGTAAGCCCTAGTATGGACATGTTATCGGTATTCATGACTCCGTGCACAAAGCCCACACGCTGCCAATGCACGACCATTTCGCGGGTTTTGTTGGCTACTTCCTGGAAAAACTGAATGTAGCTTTCCTTGCCGGCCTCTTTTATTTCAGGGAAATGATATTTGATGGTGAAATCGGCGAGTAATTTTAATGTTTTCAGGTCATTTTGGGAGGAGAAAAGCTCGAAATTCCCAAAACGGATAAAGGACGGTGCCACCCGGCAAACCACGGCGCCTTTCTCATAATCGGGATGACCATCGTACATAACGTCGCGCAACACTTGGTCGCCCGTAAGGATCAACGATAGCGAGCGGGTAGTGGGAACCCCCAAATGAAACATGGCTTCGCTGCATAGATGTTCCCGAATGGAAGAGCGCAGTACGGCCAGCCCGTCTGCTCCGCGAGAATACGGAGTTAGTCCGGCCCCTTTTAGTTGCAGGGCGTATGTCTGTTGGTTGTTTTCGACTTCTGCCAGAATGATGGCCCGCCCATCGCCTAACTGTCCTGCCCAGTTGCCAAACTGATGCCCGGCGTAACTCATGGAATAGGGACGGGTATCTGGAAGCAATTCTTTTCCCGAGAATATATTTGTGAATTCAACCGATTGTGCCTCTTCTCTGCTGATGCCGAGCAATTCTAAAACTTCTTCAGTAAAATGTATTAATTTGGGATTGGACGGAATCTTGGGGGTTACATAGGAAAAACAGGCATTTTTAACCTGACGAGTAACATTCGTTTCGTTTACATCCGCGGGCAGTTCCGTACTAAACCTATTGTTGATTTTTAATTTCATTTTATGGTGCATTAATACCAAAATTAATGAAATAATTTGGTAACATCAGTTAATTAAAACCTAATGAATTTTGATTTATTGGCGACGGTGTTTCCATCTTTTATGAGTCCAGAAATAATATTCGGGGGCCTCATAAATTTGTTTTTCGACCTCCTTGATGAAAGCGTGGGTAATTCCAAAATCGGGCACAGACTTGGGATTGTCGCTCAAAGGAATTAGGGTCGCTTCATAGTATCCTCTTTTGACTTTTCTTACTTTCGCAAAAATAACGTTCAAATCATGTTTTTTGGCTAGCATTTCAGCGCCCGTGTGAACAGGAACTTCAACGCCCATGAAACTTTCCCAATGAAATATTCTGTCCGCTTTTGGGGATTGGTCACTCGCTAAGCCATAGATGGAAAGAATGCCATTTCTTTGGTTGCTGGCAATTAGAGGAATTGTTTTGCTGGTGGTAACTAATTCTGTGTTGTATTTTGAACGGATGTCTCTGATGAGTTTGTCAAAATATTTGTTGCTGATTTTCTTATAAACACCTATACCTTGGTAACTGACTTTTTGATTTAGGGTGATTAACCATTCCCAACTCGCATAATGAGATGCCAAAAGCATAATGCTTTTTTCTTTTTTTTCATATTCTTTGATGAGTTCCAGATTTGTGATTATGAATCTTTTGTTCATCTCTTTTGATGAAATGGTCATGGTTTTTGTCATCTCCATAAACATGTCACATAAATGGCGGTATGATTTTTTTTCTATTGACAGACGTTCTTCCTGGCTGAGATGAGGTAGCGCCAAGGCTATATTTGCTCTGACTATTTTTTTGCGATAGCCTACTACATAATAAACCAAAAAGTAAACCCCATCTGATAACAAATAAAAAATTCGGAACGGAAGTATGGAAATCATCCAAAGAAAAGGGTAAACTATTATAAATATAAGAAATTGCATGCAGAATTTTTTCTTGCAAATATAAGCCAAAAATGAATATCCATATAAATTATAAGGAGGTACTAATGGAGTATCGGAGAATCACTACATTTACAATTCACAATAAACATACTTTATGAATTTAATATTAATTGCAATAATCGTTGCAAATGTACTTTTTAGCTACAAAGGATTTAATGATCATTCCTTTTTTAGAAAATATGAATTTCATATGGGAAGGGTTCGTTCTGGTGAACAAATCAGGATTTTGTCGTCAGGTTTTCTTCATGCAGACATAGCGCATTTGGCTTTTAATATGATTACGCTTTATTTTTTCGCCCCAGTTGTAGTTGCTTATATGGGGAATTTTTTATTTGTAGTCGTTTATTTTGGCAGTTTAATTTTCGGAAGTTTATTGACTATCGTCTTCCATAAAGACGATTATAACTATAGGGCTGTAGGGGCTTCGGGTGCCGTTACGGGTGTTTTATATTCCGCGATACTATTGCAGCCGGATATGATGTTGGGCATCTTTTTTATAATACCAATTCCGGCCTATCTTTTTGGAATCCTGTATTTGCTGTATTCAATCTACGGGATGAAGGCCAAGAATGACAATATAGGTCACACGGCTCATTTTGGGGGCGCCATAGGCGGTTATATGATTACTCTTGTAACCAATCCCCATTTGCTTGTCGAACACACCTTCATGGTTGTGCTATTAACAATTCCTATCATTATCCTTTTTGCGATGGCCAAAATGGGGAAACTATAATGGCATAGATATTGAAAGAGAATACATCAGAAAAAACAACTTAAATTTTACAATATGAAAAAAGCGGCATTAATTCTATCGATGTTATTTATGAGCATGTCATATGCTCAAGAAGTGAAGCAAGTTCCACAAATCAGTGTGGCGGGAGAGGGGAAGATAAAGGTTGTTCCTGATCAAGCCACTATAACGGCAACTGTCGAGACAAAAGGGAATAATGCCAAAGACGTAAAAAGGGAAAATGACAAGCAAATGGAAGCGGTGCTGAAGATGATAAAGAAGATGAATCTGGCGCCTGCCGATTACAGAACGCAGCGCGTTTCCTTAAATCCGATTTTCGATTACGAAAAAAAGAAAACTACATATAACGCTACCCAAACTATTGAAATTTTACTGAGAGATTTGTCTAAATACGATGAATTGATGGAAGGTTTGGTCAATCAAGGAATTAACCGAATTGATAATGTGGTTTTTCAATCTTCAAAAGTAGCTCAATATCAATCCGACGCCAGAAAAATGGCGATGAAGGATGCCAAGCTTAAAGCTGAAGATTATGTGTCCGTTTTAGGGCAAAAAGTGGGAAGGGCTATGACTATAACCGACAACTCGCAAAATTACCAACCGCAGCCCGTCTATGCAAGAATGAAATCAATGGCAATGGACGAAAGTGCCAGCACTCGTGAAACTCTCGCTGAGGGAGAAATCACGATAACCGCAAATGTAAGCGTGAGCTTTATGCTGGAATAAAAACCTGCAAAAGCTAAATTCAAAAGTCCCCTCTCTTTTTATAAGGGGAGGGGACTTTTTTTCGAGAAATAATTTGGAAAATTTAGGTTCATGTTGGCACAAAAAAAACGCTGCAATTGCTTGCAGCGTTTTAGTGGGGAGAGCAGGATTCGAACCAATAAGCTAGAACCCGTGCCTATACTGCATTTTCAACTACTTATAAACTAATGTGCCACGATTTTGCCACAAAACTCAATATGACAATTTTAAGCCATTTTTTAAGTAAATTATTGAATTAACTTGTTTAAATTGAATGATGTAATTCATGTTTTGAAAATCAAAATTAAGTAATTTTATGATAATCCAAAAAGTTTATTTAATATTTTTTCAGTTTAACGTTAATTTAATATTTTTTACTAATAGTGTCCTAAACGTTTTCTTGAATCAATTGTAATAATTTGAAATACAGAAAAATGCATTGCAAAAAATGATATGGACAGCTTTTTTTATAACGCAATATTTTTAGGGTTAAAAAAAATAACTTTTAAAATACTTTAATTTTATTGGGTAATGGTTCTAGTCTCTAATGAGAAAAAATCTTGTAGTGTAGATGGTTCTTGTTGTGCAGGAGGAAAAACACCTCCAAAAAAATCATAAATATTTTAAAGAGCGTCCCTATTATGGGACGCTTCTTATTTATATCAGATTTAAAACTTCATTCGCTGTATTCTTACCGCATTTAAAATTGCTAATAAAGCTACGCCTACATCGGCAAAAACCGCTTCCCACATGGTGGCTAAACCACCTGCACCGAGCACCAAAACAATCCCTTTAACTACAAATGCCAAAGTGATGTTTTGCCACACTATTTTCTTAGTCTGTTTTCCAATGTTAATGGCTGTGAATATTTTATGAGGTTGGTCATTTTGAATAACAATGTCAGCAGTTTCAATTGTTGCATCGCTTCCCAAACCTCCCATTGCGATTCCTGCATCAGCAAGGGCAACCACGGGCGCATCATTTACACCATCACCAACAAAGGCAATTTTTAGGTTTTGCTTTTTCAATTCTTCTACTTTTTCCACTTTGTTTTCCGGCAATAAATCCCCATAAGCCTCATCAATATTCAATTCCTTTGCTATTGCATCTACCACGGCTTGTTTATCGCCTGAAAGCATTACGGTTTTGACGTTTATACTGTGTAAACTTTTAATGGCTTCATTTGCATCTTCTTTAATCTCGTCAGCAATTAAAAAATAACCTGCATATTTTTGATTGATTGCAATAACGATAATCGTGAAAGGTGTATTATCGATTTCGACATCATAACTGATGTTGAATTTTTTCATCAGCTTTACATTTCCTGCCAAGATCTCCTTTCCGTCCACTTTTCCTTTAAGTCCATGCCCTGCAATTTCTTCTACGTCAGTAACGGTTGCGTCTTTTTCTGATCCTTTTGCATATTCGATAATAGCCGTTCCAACTGGATGGGTCGATTTAGTTTCTAGTGCTGCTGTATATTTTACTAAGTCGGCTTCGGAAATATCCACAGCAACCACTTTTTGTACTTTGAAAACCCCTTTGGTCAGTGTTCCAGTTTTGTCCATAACCACTACTTCAATGGATGCCATTAGATCTAGAAAATTAGATCCTTTAAACAAAATCCCGTTTTTGCTTGCTGCACCAATGCCACCGAAATAGCCTAATGGAATAGAAATAACCAATGCGCATGGGCAGGAGATAACCAAGAAAATTAAGGCTCTGTACAACCAATCATTGAAAATGTAGTTTTCTACAAATAGCATTGGAAGTAAACAAATCCCGATGGCAAGAAACACTACTGCTGGCGTATATATTTTGGCAAATTTCCTGATAAATAATTCCGTAGGTGCTTTTTTAGCTGTTGCTTCCTGCACCATTTCTAAAATTTTAGATAATTTACTGTCGGTGTAGGCTGTGGTTACTTCGACCAAAACAACTGTATTCAGATTTATCATTCCTGCAAGAGCGGTTTCGCCTTTTTGTTTGGTATCTGGCTTGCTTTCTCCTGTTAGGGCTGCGGTGTTGAACGAAGCTGTATCCGATAGTAACTTTCCGTCTAATGCTAGTTTTTCTCCTGGTTTTAATTGAATGATTTCACCAATGTTTATTTCAGATGCTTTTTTTATGGTCGCATTTAGTCCATTCATTACTGTTGCTTCATCAGGTCTTTGGTCTAATAATAATTTGATGTTTGTTTTTGCTCTTTGAACAGCCAAGGTTTGAAACACTTCACCAACGGCATAAAACAACATCACGGCAACGCCTTCCGGATATTCACGAATTGCAAATGCACCAATAGTAGCAATGCTCATCAATAAAAATTCCGAAAATACTTCTCCTTTGCGAATACTTTCCAATGCTTCTTTTAAAACAGGGAAGCCAACAGGTAAATAGGCAGCCACATACCAAGCAATACGCATCCAACCTGTAAACCATGTTTGCATAAAGTAGTTGTCAAAACCAATGGCCGCAAGGAGTAAAACGAATGAAATAATTGCGGGCAAGAACATTTTAAAAGTACTTTCATTTCCGCCTGAATGGTCATGATCGTGTCCGTCATCATCAGAATGTTCGGATTTATAATCAACAGTACAACACCCTGATTGCTTGTCAGTTTTGCTGTTTATTTTTTCTTCTAGTGTGCAACAAAGCTGCTTGCCGTTTGCATCGAATTTATGTTTGTGATTTGGATCTGTATTTATCATAATTATTAGAGTTTAAATTTTAATATGCTTGATTGTTTTTAAAGTAATTTTTTAATATGATATTCATATGAAATTGCATTGAGTTGTCTATATTTATTTTTGTTTGATTTTCTTTAATTGATAAAATCATTTCCCAGACTAGGCTATTTGCATTTTATCGCCTTTAATAATTAGCCGCTAAGATTAGAAATCGTATTGATTGTAAGTGCCACAATAATTGTATTAAATACAAATGAAATCAGGCTATGCATTAACACAAATCTCCTGATTACCTGTGATGATATTGTAATATCGGAAACCTGAAATGTCATTCCGATAACAAAAGAAAAATAAGCGAAATCAATATAATCTGGTTGGATTTTGCCAGGAAAATTAATACCACCAACGTTACTTCCAGTATTTAATTTATTATGATCATGGTATAGGTGCGCATAGCGAATTGTGAACATCGTATGCAACAAAATCCAGGAGAAAAAAATAGGGGATAACGAAATAATCATATGGACTATTTTATTAGCCGAGTATTCATTTTTTTGAGCCATTAAGACTAAAGTACCAAAAAGGCTAAAGCAAACGGCAATCAATATGATGACGAATATGGCTTTGAGACCATCATCTTGCTTTTCTACGACTGAACATAAATCTTTAGAAGTTGTCGAAAAAAAGAATAGCCAGCTTAAAATAATCATTGAAAAACTAAATGTATCCCAGCCAATTATTATTCTGCTAAATATTTCAATTTTTAAAAATGATAAAAATACAAATACGAAAATGGACACTACTAGACAAAATAGTAGCTTTTTTAGTCCACTTACTTTTGCAATAAATGATAATTCTTTTTGCTGTTTTTTCATGATTGTAATTTTACAATTATTATCGGTATTAGTCTTGCTTAGGGTCTTTATCGTTCTGAATTCTGTTTTGCCAATTTCTGTAAAAACCGAATTGGTTAAGCGACAACATGAAGTACAGCAGGGCCGTAGTCACTACTGATATTACGTAAAATCCCAAAGCAGCGGCTACACCAATTGCAGAAACCGCCCATACATTCGCAGCAGTGGTGAGTCCGCTGGATTCGTTGCTTTGCTGTTTATTATAAATAATACCGGCACCCAGAAAACCTACCCCTGTGATTATATTAGCAATAATCCTTGATGAATCATCAGTTTCTGAAAAATGCATTCCGACAGCTGTAAACAGAGCGGCACCGGCACTTACTGCGCCAAAAGTACGTATCCCTGCATTTTTGTTCTCGCGTTCTCGCTGGTAACCGATTATGCAACCAAGTGTTGCAGCCATAAGTTTTTGGCTACCATTATCAGTTCAAATTTTATATCTGCATCTATCATTTTATATAGTATTACATTAAGTAAAAAGAGGTAGTCTTTTCTTTTAATGGTAAATTTGTATCGTTTATCATTTCTTTGAGATTAATCTCAATGGTTATAGCAAGGTTTGTCATTGGTGTATCTGAAGGGGAATTTTCAAAAGGGTCTTGCAATATTATAGCTGTACGCTCTATAGTGATGAATATTAAGGGTATCAATGTAGTTAAAAAAATTTCTTCAATTATGTACTTATCATCTAATCCAAAAGGTAGTAACGTAGCAAATACATAAATTAATAAATGGATTAACAAGCTGTAAGATTTTGGAAACACTGTGTTTTTAATACGTTCGCATTTTCCCATAGCATCGCACAAACGGCTTAAAGTACTGTCAATGTGAACTTGCTTAAATTCACTTATTTCAAGTTGAGACAATGCGACACTATGTTTGTTCAAAATTGCGTTTGGAACATTTTTGTCTGTAATGTTTTGCTCATTAATATATTGTTGCACTTTATTTGAAAAAGACAATCCTCGTAAAGATTCACCCAAGGCGTAGCACCAAATTATTTGCCGATGTGCAAATATTTCAATTGTTTTATTATTGGAATTATTTTTTGGAACAAACTGTATTAATTGTCTTATCAATGTTCTAGAATCATTAACTATAGCACCCCAAACTATTCTTGCTTCCCACCACCTTTCATAAGCCTGAGCTGTTCTGAAAGCTAATAATACAGATAAGGCAGTTGCTATTATTGCTGTCATACTAGTCGGGATTGATATTTTAGACAGAAAAGAGTATTGATCTACAATGCCTACTACAACTGCATAGGTTACAATGGTGATAATATCATACTTAATTTCTTTAATAAAAGTAAAAATTGATATTTTTCTATTTAACAGCATATTTTTTTGATTATGAATTAGCCTTTACAATTGCTACGATAGCTTAGGTGTTTCCTTTTATGAACTGCCTCCCAATAGTGTCTAACTCTTTTTGGGGGCAGTCTATTTGTAAGGTTTATTTATTTTGATCGTATTATAGTTTAAAATTCACTTTTTAATGATCGTGTGATCCGCCGCCTTTCATTGCAGAAAGTAGATAAAACGCCCCTTTTACAACAATTTTAGCATTGGCAGGAATTGCTTGTACAAATTTTATTTGAGTATAACCCAAATCAGTAGTTCCTGGTACCACTTCAATCGCTTTAAAGTGCATTTCGTTGTGCTCTTCTTCTTCTCCTTCTGCGTGTTCAGCGTGTGCCTCTCCTTCTTTGTGTTCGTGAGTTTCTTCTTTTGCTACTGGTTTTTTTTCTTCGTGGTGTTCCTCTTGGATATAAACAAAGTATTTATCCCCATTTCTCACAATGGCATCTTTTGGCAATGCAGGAACAGTTTCATTATTGAGGTTGATATTGGCAGAAACATACATACCGGAAATCAATCCTTTTGCATCAGCCGGATTTATTTTGGCGTGCACCGCTACAGTTTTACTTTCGTTAGAAAAGGATTTATTAATACCAAATATTTTGCCTTTTATTGCCTTATTGGATTGATTGGTCAATACAAAATCGACTTCCTGACCTACTGAAATAGCACCTAAATCTTTCTCATACACATTCAAATCCAAGTGCATTTGGCTGTTATCAACCACTTCAAAAAGCGGAATTCCTGTTTCAGCAAAAGCTCCTTTAGCAATGCTAATTTTTCCGACATATCCACTAATTGGTGAAACTATAGGTATTAAAGCACTATTACTGCTTGTACTTACATTTAGTGCTCGTAATTTGTTTTTTGCAGCTTGCGCTCTCGCCTTTTCTACAGCCAGTTTTGCTTTTACTTCCTGTAATGTTTTTCGCGGATTCACATTTTCGTCGGTCAATGTTTTTTGACGGTTGAATTCCAATTGCAAATACTCAATATTGGCTGTTGCCGAATTATAGTCTTCCTGCATTTCAACAACTTCCAGGTTTTGAATGGTTGCCAAGACTTTTCCTTTGTTTACAAAAGTGCCTTCCAATACAAAAATATCCTTAACAGTACCACCAATTAGCGTAGCCACTTTAGCGGAATTTTGTGGAGGAACTGTAGTGTATCCATTCGCTTTTATTACTGTATTAAGGTTACGATTCTCAATAGCACCAAATTCAACGCCAACCGTTTTAAATTGTGCAGCGGTTAGTGCCACTTCATTTTCGGATTTTTCTTCTTCGTGAGTTTCTTCGGCTTTCTTGTCGTTGCAAGATGTAAAAATTAATAGGCAAAAAGCAATTGGTAATAGAAAAAATTTACTGCTCATTTTGTTTTTTATATTTTTCATTTTAATGATTATTTGTTGTTATAGAATGATGGGAATTGCAATTGAACAGCACTTTGGTTGTATATATTCAAAGTTTCGGCATATTGCTTTTTGATGTCGATTGCTTGGTTCAGAAAACTGATGTATGTCCAGTAACTCATATCGCCATTGGCATAGCTTTTTTGTGCCGTTACAATAATTTGTTCCGCATATTGTAGACCTTCTTTTTGATAGTAGGATAATCCTTTTTGTTGCTTTTCAAATTCGTTTTGCAATTCCTGGATT
>Ga0209002_10002063_pt1 | contig 16281 bp, 12 predicted proteins | sample Rifsed16ft2_FD_184010 | JGI IMG/M metagenome (GOLD analysis project Ga0209002, IMG submission 184010) | Soil microbial communities from Rifle, Colorado, USA - sediment 16ft 2 (version 2) | ecosystem: Environmental > Terrestrial > Deep subsurface > Rock core/Sediment | place: Rifle, Colorado...
CGAAACATATCTGGTAAAGGTTTACAAGGTATCAAGGAACTACTGGAAAGAATAAAATGCCTGAGATTATTGCAGATAATATCTCAATAGTTGAGACAAAAGAACTTGAAGGGGCAGCAAGGCTTGATGCAGAGTATTATCAGCCAGAGTATTTAAACATAGAAGGACATCTACTAAATACTGCAAATTACAAATTATGGAAAGACATTAATGGAAGATTTATTACTGGACCTTTTGGTTCGTCCTTTAATGTCGAAAATTATGTGTCATATCCTCCATATAGATATATCAGGGGTAAGGATGTAAAAGACTTTTTCCTGCTTGATGATGATAATGTTTATATTCCTGAAAAAGATTATGAAAGGCTTAAGAAATATGCACTATATGAGGGAGATATTTTAATTTCTGTTGTAGGAACGCTGGGAAATGCTGTAATAGTTGATAAAAATAATATTCCTTCGGTTTTTAGTTGTAAAAGCACGGCTTTTAGGACAAATACATTAAATCCTTTCTTTTTAATTGCTTATCTTAATTGTCTATTTGGTAAAAAACTTCTACAGCGAAAAGTTCGTGGTGCAGTTCAAACGGGATTAAATATTGACGACTTAAAATTATTACCAATCTATCTACCAAATACAGAGTCTCAAAACAAGATTGCAAAATTAGTTATTGATGCTAAAAATAATCTTGAGCAATCAAAGGTTTTATATTCCCAAGCCGAATCCCTCCTTTTAGAAGAACTCGGCATAAAAGATATTGACCTTTCACATGAGCCTTGCTATGAGGTAAACTCTGCCAATGCAATATCTGCCAACCGCATTGACGCTGAATACTACCAGCCGAAATATGAAAGGGTGATTGAGGCTATAGAAAATAGTAAGTATGGCTGGTGCAAATTGCCTGATAGAATAACAAATATCATAGACAAATATGATCCTTACAAAGAACAGGAAAGAAACTTCCGCTATATAGAGCTTTCCAATATCAATCCTTCCATCGGAGTTATTGACGATTATTTGGAATTAAAGGGTAAAGACTTACCATCAAGGGCTCGGATGTTAATAAGGGAAGGTGATGTAATTATTTCGTCTGTTGAAGGCTCTATTGATAAGGTTGCACTCGTTGATAATATACATGATGGTTGCATTGCCTCTACAGGATTCTTTGTTTTCAGAGCTAACGAAAACACTTTACCTGAATATGCCTTAGTTTTATGCAAATCTATTTTAATTCAAAAACAGTTAGAAAAATTATCATCTGGCACCATATTAGCCGCAGTTCCTAAAAATCTTGTAGAAACTCTTATCATTCCTGATGTTCCTATAGAAGCCCAAAAAGAAATTGCAAACTTAATCCGTCAATCCCACTCCGCCCGCCGTCAGGCAAAAGAACTTTTAGAACAAGCCAAGCAGAAGGTTGAGGAGATGATTGAAAAGGGAACATTAAATGGGATGAAAAAGATGTTCTGAAGGAGATAAACAAATGAATGACAAACCTGAAATCCGAAAAATGGAATTTGTCTTTACCCGCATTCATTTTGAAGGATTATTTTCTGGAGGTGCAACTCAGCGGATAAAAGACTTCCTCTCGAAATCCGAAAATCAATTTATTGAGGAAGGTAGATTCAAGTGGGCTTTCGGTGATATAGATTCTCAAAGTATAAACGGCGATGAAATTATTTTTGGAAGATTGGGTAGGACTGTTACCCAGAAATTTGAAATCATATACGACCAAATAAAACATTCTTATAAAAAAGAACTCATTAAAAGTAGCGAAGCTGCTTATTCTAATTTTTTTATAATGCCACGACTTAATATTTTAGTTTTAGAAGGAAAATATAATTTGAGTCGGGGCAAATTTATTAAAATATTTAAGAAATTTTGGCAAAAATATGATGTTGCTGCTGAAATAGGCTTTGAATTTATTAAGGATGAGATTGAAATATTTGAAACCATAAAAACATGGGATCGAATTACCGATGCATCTTTTGATCTAATTCCTTCAAACCCAAGTCCCAGAGATAATTGGAAACCTGTTGATGATATAATTATAAAAGCATCAGCAAAAAGAGCAAAGTTAAAATTTGAAAATAAAGAAGACTCTCTTAGCAAAGAAAACAGCGTTGTTCAACAAAGTATGTCTATGGCTGCTGATGGATATGGGGAATTTAAGTTGAAGGGATTTAAAGGTAATGTCGGGCAAGTCTTTAATTCTATCTCAAAAATAATAAAGAAAGAGATTCATAGTGTAGATGACTTAAAAGCAATTGTGGGACGAATTCATCAAGAAGTAATAACGATTGTTAGAGGGGACAAGCATAATGAATGAAATTGATTACAGCCTGAATAGTTTAATCAAGCAATATGGTGGATTTGGTAAGATTATCAAATCTTCAGACTTCATATTGTCCTTTATTTGTGCCTTGCTATTTTTGATTTACATAAAATTTTTTGCTGGCGCAGATGCTGGTAATTTTACAAAAGATTTAGCATCAGATTTATTGAACATATCTGCCAGTTTATTTGGAATACTATTTGCTGCTTTTGCAATAATCCTTTCTTTATCAGACGAAAAATTTATGAAGTTTTTGCGAAAGCATAATGTTTTGGACAAAATTTTATTACCCTTTTGGTTTGTATCAATTCTTTATATAATAACTATTGGTTTCAATATACTTGTTAAGTTTTTTCCGCCAGATATCGCAAAGTATTTAATGGTATTTTCCATATTTATTTTTAGTTGGGCTCTTTTTGGCACAGTATATCTTGTTAATGATACAATCAGTTTTGCCAGAAGAAGGGCTGACTATTTGGAGTATGAAAATGAAATTTTAGAAATTTCAAAAGAGGAATCTCATAAAAAATAAAATTCTGTTTGATGAGAAAGAGGGTAAACTATAAATCCACTTCTTCAAAGAATATCTGTTGACCCAAATATATGTTTTGGCAAACCGTGTATTAAAGGCACGCGAATATGGGTATCTCTGCTTCTTGATTTATTGGCTGATGGCATGACAATTAAAGAGATAATCGTGGAGTATCCCCAATTGACAGAGGAAAACATCCACACAGCTATAGCCTATGGAGCAGAAATATCACTGGGACGGTATGTTTAGATTACATTCGGCAATGTTTTTAAAAATGGTATAATTAAAAGGAGATTGATATGACCAATACATTAGAGATAGATAGAGATATATATAACGCACTTATTGAATCCTTTGGCGAGGATGCAATTAAGGAAAAAATAGATGATATTCTCCTGTCCGCGATGGATAGCTTGCTGGAAAAATACACTCGCAACATATTGGTATTTGAAGAAAAGTATGGGGTCTCTTTTAAAGAATTTGAAAAAATGTGGGATGAAGGGAGTATTAAGGATAAACATAGTCATGAAATAGAAGGGGATTTTATTGATTGGGAAATGTTAGAGACGGAAAAGAAAGAGTTGTTATCAGCACTGTCCAGACTCAAAGGCTTTAAAAAATGAACAACCCCAATGTTGATGAATTCCTTGCAGAAATTATATTCTGATGAAACTCAAAATCCTCCTTGAAGATATAAAGATTCAGCATACTGTATTTGCACTCCCCTTTGCCCTAATGAGTGCCTTTATAGCCTCTAAGGGAGTTCCACCTTCAGACAAATTATTATGGATACTTCTTTCAATGGTAGGTGCAAGGAGTTCTGCAATGTCTTTTAACAGGATTGCTGATGTGGATTATGACAGGGAAAATCCAAGGACGAAGGAGAGGGCACTCCCAAAGGGCAGAATAAGAAAATCATACTATATAATATTTCTAATACTTTCCGTTCTCCTTTTTATATTTTCATGTATAATGCTTAACAGGCTCGCACTTATCCTATCTCCTGCAGCATTACTAATTGTCTTCTTTTACTCATATACAAAGAGGTTTACAATCTTCTCCCATTTTTTTCTTGGACTCTCCTTAAGCCTTGCACCAATAGGGGCATGGGTCGCAATCAGGGAAGAAATTTCAATTGTATCTATAGTCCTTGGGCTTGCCGTTATATTCTGGCTTGCTGGACTTGATATTATTTATTCCTGTCAGGATGTTGAGTTTGACAAAAGTCATGGACTCTTTTCATTTCCTGCAAAACTTGGTATTGAAAGGGCGCTGAGGTTGGCGGCAATATTCCATGTGATAATGACTCTGTTTCTGTTTTCACTTTTCTTTATCGGGAATCTCGGTTTGCTGTATTTGGGCGGTATTATCTTGATTGCAGGACTCCTCTATTATGAGCACTCCATTGTCCGACCCGATGACCTCTCAAAGGTCAATGTAGCATTCTTCAATGTAAACGGGATAATCAGCATAGGACTGATGCTCATGACCATACTGGACATAATCTATTGAAGCAAAAACAGAGTGGATTTTTTACTACCCCAAAAAACTGCATAAATTGATTCTGTAAAATTCAGAAATTTTTTATTGACAAATAATCTATCTTTAAAATAAAATGAACATAAGTTCACATGAACATAGATTCATCATATTAATGTCTAAAAATGAACAAAAACTTGCCTCAAAGACCCGAAGACTCAAAGAAAAAATTATTATTTATTTCTTTATGCCTTTGTGTCTTGGTGGCTATATAATTTCCTATATATGAACAGAAGAAGTGCAAAAGAGTCAAAAGAGAGTATTTTAGAGGCTGCAATTGAGGTATTTTCAGAAAAGGGCTACTCGCAGACCACCATCAGAGAGGTTGCGGAAAGGGCAGGGATAAGTGTCGGCGGTGTGTATATATATTTTAAGAATAAAGAAGAGATATATTTTACACTTTTAAAATACCTGCTGGACGAATTCAGGGATAGGGCAGGAGAGTCTATTAAAGATATTGAAGACCCTGCAGAGGCTGTTAAAAACTATATAGCCATAAACCTCAATTATGCAAAAAAATTTAAAGGACTTATTCTGATTGAGGGTAGGGAGCATGGCTTTACCTCCTGTATTGACATAAAGAAAAAGTTTTTCAAGGGACAGAGGAGATTGATAGAAGAAATAATCAGGAAGGGTGTAAGTTCAGGAAGGTTTGAGAGATGCAATGTGGAAGGGACAGCAAGGGTAATCATAGGCACATTAAGAGGTTTTATCCTGTCGCTTGTAATGGATTCAGATTCCCTGTTTTCACAAAAAGAGTGCAATAATCTTATACTCGGTGGACTTTTAAAGAGAGGTGTAAAATGAAAAGTTTTGCTTTATTGGTAATGTTTTTGTGTTTGCTGATTTTTACTTTTACCGCCTGTGAGAAAAAAGAGGTAAAGACAGTTACTGAAAAGATAATCAGTGTTCAGGTTCAGCCTGTAAAGAAGAAGTCCTTGAGGCCGTTCATCAACAATATCGGGACATTGAATCCATTTGAAGAGGTTACAGTCAGTTCCGAAGTGGATGGCATCCTGAAGGATGTAAATGTTGATAATGGTTCAGAGGTATCAAAGGGGATGATTCTTGCGGTCATAGACGATACTGATTATAACCTTGAGGTTGAAAGGGGAATGGCATCACTGAAACAGGCAGAGGCAAATCTATCCAATATAAAACTGGAATATCATCGGAAAGAGGAGCTTTACAAAAAGGAACTTTTGACAAAACAGCAGTATGACGATGTAACGGCAAGGCTGTCAATTGCAGATGCTGAGCTTGAGAGGGCAAAATCTTCAGTTTCTACAGCGAGGCAAAAACTATCAAAGGCGAAAATTTATTCTACCCTATCAGGGGTTGTTAAGGAAAAGAAGGTATCATCTGGAAATTATGTAAAGAACGGTACACCTCTTTTTACGATTATTCAGACCAATCCTGCAAAGCTTGATTTTACTGTTAATGAGAAGGATTTAGAAAAAATCAAGAAAGGACAGGATGTATTCCTTACAGTGTATGCCTTCCCTGATAAGGAGTTTAAAGGGAAGTTAAATATTATTTATCCAAATGTTGACGAAAGGACAAGGACACTCAAGGTTGAGGCACTCGTCCCTAACGATGGTCAGCTTTTAAAACCAGGTTTCTTTGCCAAGGTCATGCTTTATACTGGTGAGGCTAAAGACATATTCCTTGTGCCGGTAACATCCCTTCTTTATGAGGAAGAAAAGATAAAGGTATTCGTTGTGGAAGGTGATAAGGCAAGGGAGAGGATTGTTAAAATCGGACAGAAATACAAATTACAGTCTGAAGTCGGGAATCGGGAGATGGAAGCCGAGGGTCAGGAGTCAGATATGGCAGAATTTGTCGAAGTTGTCAAAGGGCTTAAGGAAGGCGAGCAGGTTGTTGTCGTGGGACAGCAGAATTTATTTGAAGGAGCTAAAATAAAGATAGTCGGGAGTAAGGACTGATTATATGTGGCTTGCTGATACATCTATAAGAAGGCCGGTTTTTGCAACAATGATGATACTCGGGCTTGTTGTCCTTGGGATTGTAAGTTATCCGAGAATTGGTGTTGACCTCTTTCCAAAGGTTGAATTTCCGATGGTAAATATTACTACAACCCTCAGGGGGGCAAGCCCTGAGATAATGGATATAGATGTAACAGATAAGATAGAGGAAGCGGTAAATACAATAAACGGTGTAAAGACCATTGCCTCAACAAGCACTGAGGGTGTATCTACAGTCATGGTGGAGTTTGTCCTTGAGAGGGATGTTGACCTTGCCGTTCAGGATGTAAGGGAAAAGCTCTCCGTCATAAGGTCAAAACTCCCGGTAGATATTGATGAACCGATAATTGAAAAGGTTGACCCTGATGCAAACCCTGTCCTATGGCTTTCCCTCGTAGGGGAAAAGAGTGTAAGGGAGCTTTCTACCTATGCCGATGAGATATTGAAGGAGCAGGTTCAGAGGATAAACGGTGTCGGTGCTATAAGGCTGGCGGGATTAAGGACAAGACAGGTAAGGGTCTGGCTTGATTCAGATAAGCTTAAGGCATATGCGATTACTGCACAGGATGTCTTAAATGCAATGCGTCGGGAGAATGTAGAACTCCCAGGCGGCAGGATAGAGAGCTACACAAAAGAGTATTCAATAAAGGTGAAGGGAGAATTTCCGAGTGTTCAGGACTTCAACGAGCTTGTTGTGGCATATAGTAACGGTGCAGCTGTAAGGCTAACAGATATCGGCAGGATAGAGGATGGGATGGAGGAGAGACGTTCTGTAGCACGGTTTAATGGAACAACTGCAATTGGCCTCGGTGTCCAGAAACAGTCAGGGACAAATACTGTTGAGGTAATTGAGAGGGTAAAAAAGGAGCTTGAAAATATCAGAAAGACACTCCCCCCGGGTATGAGGCTTGAGGTAAGCTTTGACCAGTCCACTTTCATTAAACGTTCCATTAGTGAGGTTCAGCATCACCTGATATATGGAGGCTTGTTTGCCGTATTTGCAGTATTCCTCTTTCTTAAAAATGTCAGGACTACAATTATAAGCGCCCTTGCGATACCGACATCTATCGTTTCCACATTTACCATCATGAATATGTTTGACTTCACTTTCAACAATATGTCTATGCTTGCCCTCTCTCTTTCAGTTGGAATACTCATAGACGATGCCATTATTGTTATTGAAAACATATACCGCCATATTGAAGAGGGAATGAAGCCGATGGAGGCTGCTGCCGTAGCAACTTCTGAGATAGGGCTTGCAGTCATGGCTACTACTATTGCCATTGTGGCAATATTTCTTCCCGTCGCATTTATGAAGGGCATCATCGGAAGGTTTTTCATGCAATTTTCACTCACTGTAGTATTCGCAGTGCTGGTATCATTATTTGTATCTTTTACGCTGACTCCAATGCTGGCATCACGATATTTAAAAAGTCACCGTTCACCAGTCACCACTCACCAATCGGGCAGGTGGTATAAGGCAATTGAAGAGTCTTACAGGTGGCTATTACAGATTGCCCTTAATCACAGGGCTATTGTAGTAATTCTGGCAACAGGTATATTTATATTCAGTCTCTACATGACAAAATTTATTGGGAAGGAGTTTGTCCCTCCGGAGGACCAGGGGAGGTTTATTGTGAGGCTGCAGTCTCCCACCGATTATTCCATTAATGAAGTGGATAAGATGTTTAAAAAGGCGGAGGATATTTTAAGGGATATCCCTGAAGTAAGGACAGTTTTTTATGCACAGGGTTTCGGTATGGCAAGGGAGATAAATAAGGGTTCAATGTTTATTGGTCTTAAACCGAAGGCTGAAAGGGGAAAAAATCAGCAGCAGATAATGGCAGAGGTGAGAAAAAAACTGAGGCAGATACCCGGACTTAAGGCTTCTGCAGAGGAAATATCTCTTATCGGCGGCGGGCAGAGGATGGTGCCTATCCAGTATAGTATAAGGGGGAGGGATTTAAAGATTCTTGGAGATTACACAAGGGATATTGTTAGCCAATTTTCAAAACTGCCGGGGATAGTTGATATTGATACATCCCTTGAGACAGGAAAGCCTGAGGTAAGGGTTTACATAGACAGGGATAAGGCGGCAGACCTTAATATTGACATAAGGACTATTGCAGAGACCATAAATATTCTTATTGGAGGCGAAGTGGATGTAACGAAGTTCAAGGATGAGACAAAGGGGAGGAGATATGATGTGAGGGCAAGACTAAATCCCGGGGACAGGGCTAATCCCGATGATATTGGAAGATTGTATGCCAGGTCAAGGGATGGCAGGCTTATTGAGTTGTCTAACATAGTCACAATTCAGGAGGGTGGAGGACCCAGTGTCATAAACAGGGTTGACAGGCAGAGGGCTATAACACTCTTCGCAAATCTTGAGGGGAAGCCCCTTGGCGAGGCTAAGGGGGAGCTTGATAATATTTCGGCAAAGGTTTTGCCTCCCGATTATTCAGGGAGATATAAAGGGATAGCAGATATTATGGGTGAATCATTCAAATATTTAATATTCGCATTGGTGCTTGGAGTTATTCTTGCCTATATGATACTGGCCGCCCAGTTTGAGAGTTTCATACATCCAATTACAGTTCTCCTTTCCATGCCTTTTTCTTTTATAGGTGCATTTACCGCACTTTTATTGACAGGCAAGACACTCAATGTCTTCAGTTTTATAGGGCTTGTCCTTTTGATGGGGCTTGTGAAAAAGAATGCAATCCTCCTTGTTGATTATACAAATACATTAAGGGGGAGGGGAATGGAGAGGAGAGAGGCAATCCTTAAGGCGGGCCCTGTCAGGCTGAGGCCTATATTGATGACCACGATTGCAATGGTTTTTGGTATGATACCTGTAGCGATTGGTTTTGGAGAAGGCTCTGAAACCCGTGCACCAATGGCTATTGCAACAATAGGCGGGCTTCTCACGTCACTCTTTCTTACACTTATCGTTGTCCCTGTTGCTTATGATTTGTTTGATGCGATTCAGGAAAGACTCAGAAGAAAAAACAAATTGAAGATTGACTATTGAAGATTGAAGGCTTAAGAAATATTTTTTAAAATATTCAATAATCAATTAAAGGAGGGAGATAGCATGAACAAAAAATTAATATTTGTTTTAACACTGTTCACTGTTCACTGTTCACTGTTCACTGTTTCATGGGCTGCAACCCGTGAAGAAAAGATTGAGAGTAAAAATGCCCTGTTTCTCTCATTAAAGGAGACTGTTGCTCTTGCACTGAAAAACAATCTGGATATATCTATTGAGAGGATAAACCCGGAGATTAGTAAAACCGAGATAACAAGAAATGAGGCAGAATTTGACTATAATTTTAACGGCTCAACATCTGTTGGGAAAAACATAACACCCAGTGCTTCTGCCTTTGCTGATCCAAAAGAGGCGGAAAATGAAGTATTTTCAGTTAGTGCAGGCATTAATAAGAGGTCACCAACAGGGACAAACTATCAGGTTTCCATAGATACGCAAAGGACAATGACAAACTCAAAATATCAGGGACTAAAACCGCAATATACATCAAACCTGAATCTCAGTGTAACCCAGAACCTCCTTAAGGATTTTGGTGTTGATGTAAATACTGCAAAGATTAAGATTGCAAGTCATAACAGGGATATATCAATTAATCAGTTAAAGGGCAAGGGAATCACAATTATATCTCAGGTTGAGGAGATATACTGGGACATGGTTTTTGCCATAGAGGATTTAAAGGTAAAGAGGGAATCGTTCAGGCTTGCGCAGGATTTAGAGAGGAGGATAAGGATACAGGTTGAAGTGGGGACAATGGCTCCTATTGAAATTACACAGGCACAGGCAGAGGTGGCGGCGAGGGAGGAGGATGTAATCATTTCGCAGAATAGGGTGGAGAGTACAGAGGACAGGATAAAAAAGATTATAAATATTGAATCGGTTCGACAGGCTCACGATGAGGGGGGATGGGATTTGGCAATTGTCCCTATAGATACCCCAAAGATGATGGCGGAGGAAGTTATACTCGAGGAGAGTATGAAGACAGCCCTTGAGAATAGGCCTGAATATGCACAGTCAAAGATAGATTTAAAGAATAAGAATATTCAGGTTGAGTATAAAAAGAATCAGCTATATCCTACACTGGATTTAATCGGAAGCCTTAAGCTCAATGGTATCAGTGGTGATGCTGAGGATGTTGCCTTTGGAGGCAGCGTATCAAGGAGCGGGTTTGGAGGGGATTATTTTAAAAGTTATGACAGACTGACCTCAGGAAATTACTATGACTGGAGTGTTGGGCTTTCACTCCAGATTCCCATTGGAAACAGGGCGTCAAACAGCAGTTATATTGCTGCAAAATTGGATGTTGAAAAGGGTATAAAATCTCTTAAAAATTTAGAACACCAGATATCGGTGGAGGTGCGGGAGGCAGTGAGGTCAATAGATACAAATAAAAAGAGGGTGAATACCACTGCGGTTTCAAGGAGACTTGCAGAAGAGAAGCTGTCAGCAGAGGAGAAGAAGTTTGATGTAGGTATGTCAACAAGCTTTAATGTCGTTGAATACCAGAGGGATTTGATTGCTGCGAAGACAAGGGAGATTTCAGCAATAATTGACTACAATAAATCACTACTCAATCTTGAGAAAGTTAAAGGGACAATTCTGGAGAAGAATAATATTGAATTATAGTTAACTTGAGACTAAGAAGATTATACTATTAAAATCCGTGAAATCTGTAATTATAATTTAATTTCTTAGTTTTGGATTTAAGGTATCCCTGAGCCCCTCGCCGAACAGGTTAAATGCAAGGACTGTAAAGAGAATGGTTATACCTGGAATATAGGTAAGCCACGGTGCATCAAATATATATTTCTTCCCATCAGAGAGTATATTCCCCCATGTAGCATTTGGGGGTGGGACGCCAAAACCAAGAAAACTCAATGCCGATTCAGTAAGTATGGCTGTGGCAATGCCAATAGTAGCGGAGACAAGGACAGGTGCAATAGAATTCGGCAGCAGATGTAAAAGGATAATCCTTAAATCGGGGGCACCGATTGACTTTGCTGCAAGGATAAACTCCTGCTCCCTTAGAGAGAGTATGTCAGCCCTCACGAATCTTGCTGGTCCAACCCATCCTGTTATGCCTATTATTGCCATGATATTCCAGATGCTCGGCGGCAGGAGTGCAACAACAGTCAGGATAAGAAAGAAAGTGGGGAAACTAAGCTGAATATCAATAAGCGCGACAATCATGGTATCAATAGTCATGATATTGTATCTGCCAATCCTTATCATATTTTCGCCATAAAAACCTGCAATGCCTCCAATCAGGACACCGAGGATTATGGAAATACCTACAGCCACAAAACCTACCGAGAGGGATACAATAGCACCTTGAAGCATACGGGCAAATATATCCCTCCCTAATTCATCCGTTCCGAGGAGATATATTCCAAGAGATGGAAGATTCTCTTTTGGGACAGAATCTATTGTTGGTTTTGACAGAGGTGGTTTAAGCTTATCAGGAAGTCTTACCGTATGAGGGTCAAGAATAGGTTTCTCACCACTTGTAGTAAAAATCCCCATAATGGCTAAGGCAAAGAATATTAAAAGTATGACCATTCCTGCCATTGCCATCCCGTTACCTTTGAACACCATCCAGAAATCCTGAAAAGGTGTCCTCTCAGGGGGCATGAAGTCTTCAACAGCTTTGAGCTTTGAGCTTTGAGCTGTGAGTTGTGTCATAGTTTTATCCTCGGGTCAACAAACATATAAAGCAAATCAGATACAAATGTCCCTGCAAGAACCAATACTGCCGAGAAAAAGTTCAGTGTGATAATAATGGGAAAGTCCCTTGCAAGAATCGCCTCATACCCCATCCTCCCCATGCCGGGCCATGCAAATATAGATTCAATAATAACTGAACCGCCTATAAGTCCCGGTAAAAGCATACCAAACATTGTAACAAATGGGAGAAGGGCATTCTTCAGTGCATGATTGTAATTCACCTCGTCATCTGTAAGCCCCTTTGCCTTCGCAGTCCTTATATAATCCTGCCCGATAACCTCAAGCATTTGTGACCTGACATATCTGGAGAGAATTGCAATGCCTGCAGTCGCCTCAAGGATGGACGGCAGGACGAGATGCCACAGCTTATCCATTGGTGTAAACGGAAAGCCGATCCCCTCCCTTCCGAATGTCCTCATGCCGAGGACAGGGACATTGAATACCTCTACCACAAATATAATCATTACATAGGCAAGAAAGAATCCGGGGAGGGATATAAGGGCATAGGAGAGAAATGTTGTCCATTTATCAAAAGTAAAACCTCTTTTGATTGCGGCGTGTATCCCAACAGGAAATGCCAGACACCATGTGAGTATTGTCCCTACAAAAAAGAGCATGAGACTGTTATAAAACCTCTCTGTTATTTTTCCCATGACAGGCTGGTTATCTTTAAATGATTTTAAGTTTCCTGTGAACAGCTTTTTAAAAAATAGGAGATATTGTGTATGTAACGGCTTATCAAGGTCAAATGCTGCCCTGTATCTCTCTAAATCATCCTTTGTAAAACGGGGATTTAACGGATTTATCTGGCTCGGCTCACCCGGTGCAAGATGGATGATTAAAAATGAAATGACTGAGACAAAAAACAGTGTAATAAGTTTTTTATAAAGACTTTTTATAGTAAATACGAGCATAGTCTGATTTAAGATTGAAGATTGAAAATTGATAAATATTTTCTTTAAATCATCAATCGTCAATCTTCATTTGTCAATCGTGAAGGTCTATCCCCCATATCTCTTTTGCGTATTCCTTTATTGTGCGGTCGCTGGAAAATTTACCCATATTTGCAACATTTAAAATAGATTTTTTAGCCCACTCATGTCTGTCTTTGTAGAGTTTGCTCACCCTTTCCTGACAGTTTATATATGATTCATAATCAGCAAGGAGCATGTATGTATCGCCGTTACGCAGAAGGGAATCAACTATCGGTTTAAAGAGGTTAGTATTTTCAGGAGAAAAATACCCCTTCTCTATCATATTTAAGACCTCTTTTAATTCCTGATTTCTTTCGCAATAGTAATAAGGGCTATACCCTGAGTTTTTAATTTGCAGAACCTCCTCTGCGGTAAGTCCAAAAATGAAAAAGTTCTCCTTGCCCACCTCTTCCATTATCTCTATGTTTGCACCATCAAGAGTGCCTATTGTCAATGCACCGTTTAGAGAGAGTTTCATATTGCCTGTTCCTGAAGCCTCCGTCCCGGCAGTTGAAATCTGCTCTGATAAATCAGCAGCAGGTATTATTTTTTCTGCAAGAGAGACATTGTAATTGTTCATAAAGATCACCTTTAATTTACCATTTACCGCCTTACTGTGGTTAACAACTTCCGCTACAGAGTGGATAAGCTTGATAATAAGTTTTGCCATCCAGTATGCAGGGGCTGCCTTTCCGGCAAATATAACAGTACGTGAAGCCACATCCTTTTTATTTTTAATTCTGTTGTAGAGGGTTATTACATGGAGGACATTCAAAAGCTGTCTCTTATATTCGTGCATTCTCTTAATCTGGACATCAAACATAGATTCTGCGTCAACCGTTATATTGTGTCTCTTAAGTATATAAGCTGCAAGCGTCTTCTTATTTTCCCTCTTGACCTCCATCCATTTTTCCCTGAATTTTTTGTCTTCTGCCAATGGGGCAATCTTTTTTAATTCATCAAGGTTTGTAACCCATCCATCACCGATTTTTTCTGTGATAAGGTCGGATAAAAGAGGATTTGCCTTTTTAAGCCATCTTCTTGGTGTTATGCCGTTTGTCTTATTATTGAATCTTTCAGGAAAAACATCATAAAAGTCTTTGAATGTCTGATTCTTGAGAAGCTCGGTGTGAAGCTTTGAAACACCATTTGTTGAATGGCTTCCCACAATAGCAAGGTTTGCCATCCGTATCATTTTTTCATCACCCTCCTCAATTAATGACATTTTCTTTCTCTTTTCTAAGTCACCCGGAAACCGCCAGTTGACCTCCTCTAAAAATCTCCTGTTAATCTCATAGATTATCTGGATATGTCTTGGAAGGAGATTTTCAAATATGGAAACGGGCCATTTTTCAAGTGCCTCAGGCATGATGGTATGATTTGTATAGGCAAATGTCCCTATCGTAATCTCCCATGCCTTTTCCCACGGAAGCCCTTCAAGATCCAGTAAGATTCTCATAAATTCAGGTATGGCAATGGCAGGGTGTGTGTCATTCAATTGGACAGCCACTCTCTTTGTAAAATTGTCAAAGCTGGTCTCCTCTTTCTTATACCTTCTTAAAATATCCTGAAAAGTTGCTGAGACAAAGAAGTACTGTTGTTTCAGCCTCAAGAGCCTTCCTTCCTTGATATGATCTGCCGGATAGAGGACCTTTGAAATGCTTTCTGATTTTGCCTTAGTTTCAACTGCCTGAATATAATTGCCGCTGTTAAAAAAGGTTAAATCAAAATCCCTTGAAGACTTAGCAGTCCAGAGCCTCATGTTTATTACATTATCATTTTTATATCCGGGGACAGGTGTATCGCAGGCCATCGCCATGACCTCTTCGGTATCAACCCATTCGTTTTTAAATATCCCCTGTGAGTCTATATATTGGTTTACCCTTCCATAATAATGGACAGGGAAGAGATGCCCGGGACGGTCTATCTCCCATGGGTTTCCGTATCTGAGCCAGTTATCAGGTGTCTCAATCTGATAACCGCCCTTGATTTTCTGATAAAATAGCCCATATTCGTATTTTATACCGTATCCATAGGATGGAACCCCAAGGGTAGCCAAGGAATCAAGAAAACATGCGGCAAGTCTGCCAAGACCTCCATTGCCCAATCCTGCATCCCATTCTGCCTCCCATATATCTTCCATCTTGCAACCCATATCCTCCAAGGCTTTTGTGCATTCATCCTCAATTCCAAGATTTACCATACTGTTGCCGAGGGTTCTGCCGACAAGGAATTCAAGAGAGAGATAGTAAACCCTCTTAACACTCCTCTTGTAATATGAGCGTTGGGTTGAAAGCCACCTCTCTATAAGCCTATCCCTAACGGTATATGCAAGCCCTATGTAATTATCAAAGATAGCAGCCCTCTCACAGTCCTTGCCGAGGTGGTGCTCTATATAGCCCTTGACCGTTGCCTTTAACTTTTCAATTTTCTGCTCTTCCTTTTTAATGTCTTCCATTATAGCCTCTCAAAATTTAATGAGGATTATACTACTATTACAAGCCATGTTTCTATTGTTATTTTCTCTCCCCTTATGGGAGAGGGTAGAGTGAGGGGGATTTTCATGTTTCTTTGTGAACCGAAAGTTTATATGTGTTTCGTCAGAAATCGAGAGGACTTTTGACCTCTTTAATGGTCTGGCTCCTGATTGTGTGAGTATATATCATGGTCGTCCGGACATCACTATGTCCCAGTAATTCCTGTATGGTGCGGATATCATAATTGGCTTGCAAGAGATGAGTTGCGAAACTATGCCGGAATGTGTGTGATGATACTCTCTTGATAATACCTGCTTTTCTGACCGCATCCTTAATAGCCTTCTGCACATGTGTCTCATAAAGATGGTATCTCCTGTATTGCTTTTCATCAGGGACAAAGGTCAGCGACTTTGCCGGAAAAAACCACTGCCAGACAAGTTCTTTTCCGCAGCCTTTGTATTTTTTTTCCAGCAAGCCGTCAACAAATGCACCTGCATAACCTGTGTTAATATCCTTCTGGTGTAGTTCTTTTATGTATTCGAGATGTGTCTTTAATTCGGGAACTATTATTTGAGGCCCATTTCCCCCTCGCCCCTCAATCCTTTTCTCTCCACCCTTGCTAAGGGGGGATGTAATGGGGGTGGGTTAGTAGTGTATTTTTTTATTT
>Ga0209002_10002064_pt1 | contig 16278 bp, 13 predicted proteins | sample Rifsed16ft2_FD_184010 | JGI IMG/M metagenome (GOLD analysis project Ga0209002, IMG submission 184010) | Soil microbial communities from Rifle, Colorado, USA - sediment 16ft 2 (version 2) | ecosystem: Environmental > Terrestrial > Deep subsurface > Rock core/Sediment | place: Rifle, Colorado...
GCGAGCGTAGTCAGTGGCGCCTGCGTCGCCGGCTCAATCTCGCACCCGCGCCTACGAGCCGGCGATGGCACCGCGGCACAACGAGGCGCCCGGTCGCCGGAAGAACCAGACGGCGGACGACTGATCACTGACGACGGATCACCCTCCTCGCGCGCGAACGCGCGGCATCGGGGGCGCGCCGGAAATCAGGCCGTTTGCCGGGCCACCCGCAGGATCGATTCGAGCGAGGCGTCCACGTCGGCGTCGGTCGTGGCCCACGAGGAGACGCTGATCCGCATCGCCCTCCGCCCCTGCCAGACCGTTCCGCCACACCAGCAGACGCCGTCGTCTTGCACGCCGCGCATCACAGCCAGCGTTCTCTCGTCGTCGCCGAAGGCGACGAGCACCTGGTTGAGGACGACGTCGTTGAGGATCTCGTGGCCTGCGGCGCGAAGGCCGTCGGCAAAACGGAGCGCGTGCCGGCAAGTCCTCTCGATCATCTCCGCGAGACCGACGCGTCCGAGAGAGCGGAGCGCCGCCCACACCTCGATCGCCCGGGCGCGGCGCGAGCTCTCCGGGACGAACCTGAGCGGATCGCGCGTCTCTCCTTCGGTGAGGTAGGCCGCCGACGTCGACATCGCCGCCTGGAGGTCTTCCGGAGACCGAACGAAGACGATCCCGCTGTCATAGGGGACGTTCAGCCATTTGTGGGCGTCGGTCGCCCAGGAATCCGCGCCCTCGACGCCCCGGGTGAGGTGGGCGAACGCAGGCGATGCAGCGGCCCACAGCCCAAAGGCCCCATCGACGTGCACCCATGCGCCGGCCTCTTTCGCGGGCGGGCAAATCTCACCCACCGGATCAAAGGCGCCGGTGTTGACGTTTCCCGCCTGCAGGCAGACGATCGTCGGCCCACTGACCTTCGGGAGCAGATCGGCCCGCATGCGCCCCTGGCCATCGACCGGGACACGGGTGAGACGTTCGCGGCCGAGGCCAAGGATGCTCAGAGCCTTGAGCAGGCTGACATGGACTTCGTCGCCGACGATCACCGCGATCGGCGGCGCCCCGAAGAGGCCACGGGCCTCGACGTCCCAGCCCTCCCGCCGGAGCAGCGCGTGCCTGGCCGCGGCGAGGCCGGTGAGGTTGGCCACGGTGGTTCCGGTGACGAAACCCGCCTCGCTTTCCGGGGGCAGCCCCAAGACAGAAAGGAGCCACTTGCGGCAGATCGCTTCCAGCGCGCTGCCAATCGGGGAGGCCACCTCGAGGCCCGCGTTCTGATCCCAGGCGGCGGCCAACAGATTGGCGGCCAGGGCCGCCGGGAGCGAGCCTCCGATCACAAACCCAAAGTAGCGGCCTCCGGCCGTGGCGACGGTGGCCGGGGAGCCGAGGTCATCCAGCTCAGCCAGGACGCGTTCCGGCGGGATTGGGCGGTCCTGAAGCGGGACATCCAGCAGCCGCAGGCGGGCGACATCGTCGGTCGCAGGTGATACCCGCCGCTGAGGTAGACCGCCGAGATACCTCGCCGCCCTTTGTGACGCGTCGTGGATCAGATTATCAAGCATATCCCCTCACCCTCTCCCACTCGCCAACACACCGAGCTTCACCGATGATTTCCCGGCCCGCCAACGAGGCGCCGGGCTTGATATTGTACGCCGACGCGCCAGGTGCTCGGCGATCAGAGATCGGTGATCGGTGTCCAATAGATGACGGAACCTAGCGTTCGATCCACAGATTCATGTGCTGCGCGATCCCGATCGGAGTACTGACGTAGCCGCGCACGTAGGGCCTGACGAGAGTGTAGTAGACCGACGGGTGGCTGAGGAACACGGCCGCAGCCTCGTCGACGAGAATCTGCTCGATCTCGCCGTAGGCTGCGAGCCGGGCAACGACGTCGCCCTCCCCACGTGCCTGCTCGAGGATCGCGTCGAGCTCAGGGCTATCGAATCCGCCGAAGTTCTGCGGGCTTGCGCTGTGAAAGAGAATGTCGGCGAAGTTCTCCGGATCGGGGTAATCGGCGCACCATCCCGTCATGATGATCTGGCCGTGGTTCTCGGCGTAGAGCTGCTCGTAGTAGCTCTGTGACTCAAGCTGCTCCACCTGCACCTGCACACCGAACGCCTCGTCCCACATCCCGATCAAGAGGGCGGCGTCCGGTGGGACGCCCATCCCCGAGCCGCTGGTGGTGAGGACGATCTCGGGCAGCGCAGAGGCCCCTCCATAGGTGGATTGGCCCAGGAGTAGGCGCGCCTCATCCAGATCGTAGGCCGGCGGCTGGAGATCGGCGCGATATCCCGGGAGGCCGGGGGGAAAGAGACCGGCCGCCGGGACGTTCTCTCCGCCGCTGATCACGTCGATGTATTCCTCGCGGTCCACCGCCGCGGCGAACGCCCGGCGGACGAAGGGATCGTCGAACGGCGGCCGGGTGGCGTCGAATGCGGCGTAGTAGGTGCACAGGTCGTTGGTGGGCTGGGCATCTCCATGGAGGGGATCATTCGGATCTGCCGCCCGATCGACCAGCTCCTCCGAGATATAGGTGATGTCGATCTCTCCATCCTCGTAGAGGCGCACGAGAGGGCCGGGGTAGAGCTGGTAGACGATGTACTCAAGGGGGACAAACCCCCGATGGTAGCTCGGATTGCGGGCGACGACGATCACCTCGTCTTCGATGTAGCGGGCCAACACGAAGGGGCCGGTGCCGTTGGGAGCCTCCTCGATGTCTTCGATCGTGGACTCATCGACGATCCACGATGTGGGGTAGGCCAGCTTGGCGAGGAAGTAGGCCCGCGGCCCTTCAAGGGTCACCTCGAGGGTGAAGTCGTCGATCACCCTCAGCCCCGAGATCTCTCTCGTTTCCCCGGAGATCACCCGGTCGACTCCGAGGATATCGCCGAGGTAGGTGGGAGCCGTGTCTGAGCCCGTCTCCGGCCAGCACGCCCGCTCCCAGGAATAGACAACATCTTCGGCCGTGAAAGGCGCGCCGTTGTGAAACGTCACGCCCTGTCGGAGGTGAAATGTGTAGACCGTGCCATCCGTGCTGACGTCCCAGGACTCCGCCAGGTCGGGGATGGGCCTGAGATCGGGGCCAAGTTGGACGAGGCCGCTGAACACGTCGCCGATCACGCCGCCCGCGTCGCTTCTCCAGAGAGCCGGGTCGAAGGTGTCGGGCGTGGTTCCTGCCAGGAAGAGGGCGTTGGATCGGTCGACGCCGAATGGCAACGGCTCGAACGTCTGAAGGCTGTCGCGAATCGATTCGAGGGCCGAGTCGGTCCCAGGCGGGGAGCCTCCCCAGGAGATGAGGAAGAGCAGAAAGACATAGCCCCCGCGCGGGACCGCGATCAACTCGAAGCTCTGCGAATCGGGATCTGCCGAATCCTCGGCCAACCCACGCCAGGCGGGCTGACCTGATTCCAGCGTGTGAACCTCTCCCCGAGCGACGACGGGGAGCCCGAGGTCCCCATTCACCTGCTCGAAGACCGTGTCGGCAAAATCCTCCGGGTCCTCCCCGGCCTCAAGAAAGCTGTAGGAGAGGATCACGGTGGCCGAACCATCGGTGCTGTAGAGAACGATGAGATCCCCTTCCTGCGAGGGGGGCGCCGGCTCCCAGGTTTCGGGATAGTCGAACGAGATTCCGAGGACGTCGTTGCGGTAGCGACCAGGCTGCTCGATGACGTCGCTGAGCGGCCTCGGCGTTGGGACAGGCGTGCCTGCGGCCAGGCCCGACGGAGGGCCCTCAGCGGGCGTCGCGGTCCCCCCGGAACGCCGGCCGGAAAGGAGGTCATCGACCAGGGTACACGACAGGGCCAACAGCGCCGTGCCAATCAGCGCGCGCGCCACACCGATGGTTTGGGAACGACTCATCATGCTCCTCCGCTCTCGACCCAGGGGCGACTCAGCCGCCTCTCCCGGAAGCACGCCGGGATGCGGTGCGGCGGGCGATCAGAACGATTCCGACCGTGAGGCCGGCGGCGAGGCCGCATCCGGCTGCCAGGCCCACCGCCACGAGAAGAAAAGTCGTGCGGGCACTCGTCTCCGGGCCGCTCCCATCCGGAGCCGGGGAGGGAACCGGGGAAGGAGTGGCGGCCGCTCCCGAGAGCGGGCCTGTGATCGGGGCGAAGGTGGGATAGGGCGTGCGCGTGGGCGGGCCCCCAGGCTCGCCGCCGCCCTCCATGGGCGGGGCGCCGACCCACTCGCGCCAGGCGGCCTCCAGGCCGTCCCGATCAAAGCCGTAGACCTCCCGCAGGGCGCGATCCTCCGAGGTACCGGAGCGAAACTCATCCAGAAGCCGCAGCATGCTCGCCTGCCCATGAACATCGATGAGGGTTTGGACGAGGCTTTCCGATTCCGCGTAGGCCAGGTAGGCAAGCTCCGGATCGGCAGAGAACATCTGGCCAAGGGACCGGACGGAAAGGAGAGAATTGTCCTCGATGGCTTGCCGGAGGACGCCCGCAGCAAACGGCTCCTCCCGTCCCTCGGCGTTCATCGCCAGGCCCTCGCTCAGCCAGGGCGGCGTGCTGTCGAGGCAGGAGAAGGTGTAGGCGCCGATGACGACATGGGCGAGCTCGTGAGCGATGACCTCGCGACCCCAAGCGATCGATCCCGGCTCGATCGCCAGGAGCACGGTCCGGTAGTTGGCGAAGGCGAGCCCCCCGCTCCAATCTGGAGCGAACAACGTGTTGGCCTGCATCTCCTCGGAAGAGGGAAAGATATACACCTGCGCCCGGTCGGCGAGCTCGACGCCGGTCATTCCGCGCAGATCCACGAGGGCGGACTCGCCCGCGGCGAGGAGCGAGTCGGCGAAGGCCTGGTCACCTTCTGTCCAATAGAGATCCATGGATTCGGAAGCGCCTTCACGCCAGGGGATGTTGGTGTTGGTGAAGACCAGGGAGCGGTCGGAGGTGACGAGCTCGGCGCCGGAAGCATCGCGCACGGTCCAATGCCAGGTGACCGTTGTTCCGGGTGGTAGCGAGCCGGCCTGGCGCAGGTTCCAGGTCCATTCGGTCTCCACACTTGAGGAGGGCTCGAAGTCTTCCGGATATGCGCGGGTAGTGCCTTCGCCACAGGCGAGCGCGTCGGTGCCGAAGCTGAGCTCCACCCACTCGATCTCCGACAAGCTCTCGACGGCCAGAAAGAACTCGATCGACTCGGGGTAGTGGGCTACGGCCTCGTCCCTCAGGACGGTGATCGACGCTCGAGGGCGCATACCGAGCAGGGCGAGGGCCACGATCGTCCCGAGTGCGAGCCGGCTGTGCTTTGTCATTCGGGAGGTCTCCTCGCGCCTATTCTAGCCCGGCCAAAGGAAATTGCCTCATAGCCCACCTGGGCTAGAATCGACGGCCGAGGACGTGCGACCGAAATGACTCGCCTCACTCTGCGCGCATATCAGGAGCTCAACGACTTCCTCCACCCCTCCCGCCGCGGGAAAGAGTTCGAGATCGGGGTGAACGGCACCCCGTCGGTGAAGGATGTGGTCGAGTCGGTCGGCGTTCCGCACACCGAGGTGGATGTGATTCTGGTCAACGGCGAGTCGGTCGATTTTGGGCGTCTCGTCCGGGAAGGCGACCGGCTGGCCGTCTACCCGCAGTTCGAGTCGCTGGACATCACACCGCTGCTGCGCCTCCGCCCCGCCCCTCTCCGGCAACCCCGCTTTGCGCTCGATGGCCACCTGGGCCGTCTCGCCGGCTACCTGCGCCTCTTCGGCTTCGATTGTCTCTACCAGACGGAATGGGACGACGCCGCTCTGGCCTCGGTCTCGGCCCGGGAGGAGCGCATCTTGCTCACGCGGGACCGCGGCTTGCTCAAGCGAACGGAAGTGACCCGAGGCTATTGCCCGCGGGAAGATCATCCGCGCCGGCAGCTCGTCGAGGTGATCCGCCGCTTTGACCTGCTTGGGGCGGCCCAGCCTCTCACCCGCTGCATAGCCTGCAACGGCGAGTTGCGGGCGGTCCCGAAAGCCGAGGTGATCGCGCAGGTCCCGGATGACGTCGCCGAGACGCGGGACGTGTTCACTCGATGTCGGTCCTGCCGGCGCGTTTATTGGGAGGGAAGCCATTTCGCCAGGCTGATCGCGCTGATCGAGGCCGCAGCAGGCGATGCGGCGTGAGATGGTATTGTTCCACATAGTCTCTACAATGCGAAGAACGAGATCCTTCGGCCTCCGAATACCCTGATCGATCCAACCCTCTGGGATACGGCCTCAGGATGACATCCGTGCATGAGGGCGTCGATGCTCAGGGCGACCAGGGCATCGGCGGCCCTTCGTCGCCGGATGGCCGCGCAATCGCACAATTGGCACACGCAAAGGCGCCGATGCCGTGCCAGGAAAACGCGACTTCCGAGTCGCCAGGCCTCGGAAGTCGTCGACTGGGCAACGGATTGCGGGCGGTTACTTGTCGAGGTTGGCCTCGCCAAGCGCGGCCTGGGCGGCCGCCAGCCGGGCGATAGGTACGCGGAAGGGCGAGCACGAGACGTAGTCCAGCCCGATCTTGTGGCAGAACCACACCGACTTGGGGTCGCCGCCGTGCTCGCCGCAGATGCCCACTTCCAGATCGGGGCGCGTCTTGCGCCCGAGGCGGACCGCCATCTCCATGAGCTTGCCGACGCCGCTCTCATCGATCGAGGCGAACGGATTCTCGGGGAGAATCTTCTTCTCCAGATACTCCATCAAGAACCCGGACTCGGCGTCGTCGCGTGAGATCCCGTAGGTGGTCTGCGTCAGGTCGTTCGTGCCGAAGGAGAAGAACTGGGCGTACTCGGCGATCTCGTCGGCCGTCAGCGCCGCCCTGGGGATCTCGATCATCGTGCCAAACTTGTAGTCCACGTCGATCCCTTGTTCTTTCATCACCTGCCTGCCCACTTCTTCGAGGGCGGTTTGCTGGATCTTGAGCTCGTTCACGTGAGCGGTGAGGGGGATCATCACTTCGGGGTGGACGTCCACGCCCTCCTTGGCGCACCTGCAGGCCGCCTCGAAGATCGCGCGGACCTGCATCTTGGTGAGCTCGGGGATGTGGATGCCAAGGCGGACCCCTCTCAGGCCGAGCATGGGGTTGGCCTCGCGCATGCTCTCCACCGCGGCCAGCATTCGCTCCTTGGATTCCAGCTCGGCCTTGTCCCTGCGTGTAATGCGGAGCTCGGTCACTTCCTGCAGAAGAGTATCGTGCGCCGGGAGGAACTCGTGCATCGGCGGATCGATCAGCCGGATAATCACCGGGAGGCCGTCCATGGCGCGGAAGAGGCCTTCGAAGTCGGCCCGCTGGAAGGGCAGGAGCTTCTTAAGGGCTTCCTCGCGCTCTTCTTCCGTCTTGGCCAGGATCATCTTCTGGACGTGGGGAAGCCTCTCTGTCTCGAAGAACATGTGCTCGGTGCGGCACAGTCCGATCCCCTGCGCGCCGAAGCGGCGGGCCCTCTCGGCGTCGCGTGGGTAGTCGGCATTCGCCCAGACCTCGAGACGGCGGAACTTATCGGCCCAGGAGAGCAGCTTGATCAAGTAGGGATCGCTCACGTCGGGCTGAATGGTCGGCACCTGACCGGCGAAGACCTCGCCCGTCGTGCCGTCAATCGAAATCCATTCCCCTTCCTGGAGAGCGCGCCCGTTCACCTGCATCTTGCGTGCCTCGAGATCGATATCCAGCGCCGCCACGCCGACGACGGCCGGCTTACCGAATTGGCGTGCGACAAGCGCGGCGTGGGAAGTGCGTCCGCCCTTGCTCGTCAGGATTCCGTTGGCGGCCAGCATGCCGTGAACGTCGTCGGGCTTCGTCTCGGGCCGCACCATGATCACCTGGCGCTTCTGCTCCTTGGCCCATTTCTCCGCCGTATCCGCGTCGAAAGCGATCATCCCCACGGCCGCGCCGGGGGAGACATTCAGGCCGGCGGCGATCTTCTCGGCCCGCTTGCGCGCCAGAGGGTCGAACTGAGGATGCAGGTAGAAATCCACCTGCTCCGGCTTCACCCGGATGACGGCCTCGCGCTTGGTGATCATACCTTCCTCGGCCATGTCGACAGCGATGCGCACCTCGGCCTGGGCGGTGCGCTTCCCATCGCGTGTCTGAAGCATCCAGAGCTTACCCCGCTCGATGGTGAACTCCACGTCCTGCATGTTGCGGTAGTGCTTCTCCAGGCGGCGAGCCACCCGCTCGAATTGGCCGTAGGCCTTGGGCAATTCCTTGCCCAGGTCTTCGATCGGCCGGGTGGTGCGGATCCCTGCGACCACGTCTTCGCCCTGGGCGTTGGTGAGGAAATCCCCTTCGATCTCTTTCTCACCCGTGGTGGCGTTGCGCGTCATCGCCACCCCGGTGGCCGAATCCTTGCCCATGTTGCCGAAGACCATCGTAACGATGTTGACGGCGGTGCCGAGATCGTGAGCGATGCCGGCAGCGTTGCGGTAGTCGATTGCCCTCTTCCCGTTCCACGACTTGAAGACGGCCTCGATGGCCAGTGAGAGCTGCTCCATCGGGTCGGTCGGGAAATCCCGCTTCGCCTGCTGGCGCACGATCTTCTGGAACTCGGCGGTGATGGCCTTGAAGTCGTCGGCCGTCAGATCGGAATCGGAGGAGACGCCGGCGCGCCGCCTGTAGCCGGCCAGAACCTCTTCGAAGGCCTCATCGGCGACGCCCATCACCACCGAGCCGAACATCTGCACCAGACGCCGGTAGGCATCGAAGACGAAGCGCGGATCGGAGGTGAGCCGGATCATGCCCTCGGCGGTCGTGTCGTTCAGCCCGATGTTGAGGACCGTATCCATCATCCCCGGCATGGAGAACTTCGCTCCCGAGCGGCATGAGACGAGCAGCGGGTTCTTCGGATCTCCGAAGCGTTTGCCCGCCTTCTCTTCCACCGCCCGGAGAGCCTTGAGCGTCTGCGTCCACATTCCCTCGGGAAACTTGCCCCCGCCTGCCAGGTAGGCGTTACAGGCTTCGGTGGTGATGGTGAAACCCGGCGGCACCGGGACGCCAATCCGGGTCATCTCGGCCAGGTTGGCCCCCTTGCCCCCCAGGAGCGCCCGAACCCCTTCCCAATTCTTGGCTCTCTTCTCAGCCAGGTCGACTTCGTCAAACAGATACACCCACTTCTTCGGCATCGGAACGTTCCTCCCGCTCGGACGAGCGCGCAATTCAGGAATAGCGCCGTGACCGCAACCCGCGCGGGCCGGCGCTAAGCGAGCCAATGATACATCAATTCCGGCGAGGCGGGAGGTCTCGCCTCCGGCCGCGCAGGTGGCTGTTTGGCTCGTGACATCACGACAAATGAACGGAAGGATGGGTCGTCGCCGCTGCCTCGTGCAGAGCGCCCGCGGGCTTGCCGGCTGGAGTTCGCCTCTACCGTGTCCCTGCCCCCGGAGTGAGCCCGCCGCCCCGCACCGTGGCGCCGATGACGATGCCGGCGCTGATGAGCACGATGTTCTTGATGATGTACTGACCCTCGAGTGACGGCGCAAAGGGGAAGCGCGAAAAGGCCTCGGCGGGGAATAGGAAGAGGGGTGTGATCGTGCCGAGCATCTGAAGCCACAGCAGGAATAGCGTTCCTCTCAAGAAGACCCCGAGGGTGAGGCCTAGTCCGACCAGCACCTCCCAGATCGCCAAGACCATGATGGCGCTCTCCGGCGACAGCAATCCGAAAGTGAGCGCCTGGATGGTCTTCGCGGCGAGGCCTTCAGCCGGGCTCAGACCGGGGAAGAACTTCAGAACGCCAAACCAGAAGAAGACCACCCCCAGGCTAACCCGCAGAAGCAGGATCCCATTCCTGGCCATCCAGCCCGTAAGTGCCCGGTCCACTCGTTCGAATACGGAAGGGAGTCCTCTCATGCCATCTCCTTCACGCCCACGCGGACGCCGGGAGGCAGATCGACGCGCGGGCAGCGACGCAAGTTGTCGGCCTGCTCCGAGAGGCCGTGAGCGAGCCCTCGGCATCCAGGCCAACCGCCATTCAGCCCTCGAGGATGCGATGGATGTGCGAGGCCAGGAACCCGGCCACCGCCTGCGCGGCGAACGGCCACGCGTAGGTGAACCTCACCTGAGGATTGCGCACTCGGGCCCTCTCCAACTGAGCCGGGACCTCCGGCCGGCCGGTTTTGCCTCCGGAAGCTGCCTTAGGGGCGGCCGCGTTCACCTCGCAGCGAGGCCCGGCCAGCGCTGCTCGCAGCTCGAGCGATGAGCAGGGCGCCCTCGGCGACGCAGGCCGCGCCTTCGGAGGAGTGCCCAGGGAGGGAGGTTCACACCAGTTAGCGAATGAAATGCGCAACAACCCAGAAGGGGAGAACGCACAAGAACAGCAGCCGCAGGACGTGAGTCGTCCGGAGCCGGCGCTACGGCCGCGACCTGTATTGGCCATAACCGAGAGTCTTCTCCAGCTCGACAGCTCGGCGCATGGAGCGGGGCCAGTAATCGTCGGCGCGGATCTCCATGTAGCCGAAGGCGGCGGCGGGGAGCCCGCCCAGCGCCTTGAGGGCGAATTCGATGCTCGAGGGGAGTGGAGGGCTCCCGGCGTGGAGGCGGCTCAGCGTGAGAGTCGTCAGGGCGACAAGGAGCCTGAGCTGGGCGAAACGGATGTTCTCCGCCGCGATCTTGTATTCATCCAGTGGATGACCGTCGCCCATAACGGCGACCCTCCGCGGCGCACAGCGTCTTGACGAGGGGTGAGCGCGCTTCTCGATGGAGACGTCCCGCTCGGCTCACTCGAGCGGCAGGCCGATCTGAATCTCGTCCCCCTCCACGCGCACCGGATAGGCCGGAATGTCGACGACGGCCGGGAGACTCAACACCTTGCCCGTTCGCAGTTCGAAGCGAGCCCCATGTCGCGGGCACTCAATCTGCATCCCCTCGACCTCGCCTTCTCCGACGGGACCGCTATCGTGCGAGCATACGTCGGCGATGGCGAAGTACTCACCGGCGATGTTGAAGACGACAATGGGCATGCCGTCCACGTCGATCAGCTTGCGCTCCCCGCTGGGCAGCTCATCCACCTGGGCGACGGTGAGGAACTCGAGGCGGTCGGCCTCTACGGTCCGGTAGTTGAACACAGCCGATCCCCAAGAAGGTCCCCCGGAGGGCCCGGAACTCGCCGGCGCTTCAGCGCAGCTCTTCTTCGACCTCTTCGACCCCGTAGACGCCGGCCTTGAGCACCTTCAGTGAGAGAAGGGCACACTTGAGCCGGACCGGGCCGAGCTCGATCCCGAGCATCTCGAGGACGTCGTCTTTGGACAGCGCCTTCACCTCGTCGAGGGTCTTGCCGACGATCGACTCCACGAGAAGATCCGCCGAAGCCTGCGAAATGGCGCATCCGACTCCGGAGAATGAGGCGTCGGCCACATGCCCGTCGGGCCCCATCCGAACGTCGATTCGGATGCGATCGCCGCAGAGCGGGTTGTCATCCTCATAGGTGAAATCGTGCGGGTCCAGCATCCCCCGCTTCTGGGGGTGCTTGTAACGATCGACGATGAGCTCGCGATAGAGATCGTCCATACACGACCCTAGGAGAAGATCTCCTTGACGTGGTAGAGGGCTTCGACCAGACGATCGACCTCGGATGGATCGTTGTAGAGGTAGAAGGAGGCGCGGGTGGTGGCGGGAATTCCATACTTCTCATGGATCGGCATGGCGCAATGGTGGCCGGCGCGCACCGCGATCCCCCGGTCGTCCAGCAGCTGGGCCACATCGTGCGGGTGTGCCACGTCCAACGTGAAGGAGGCCACACCGCCCCGCTGGGAAGCCTCCGGCCCGTAGACCCTCACCCCCGGCACCTCTGCCAGGCGCTCCAGCGTGTAGCCGATGATCTCCCGCTCGTGCCTCTGCACCGTCGTCATGCCCACTTCGCCGAGGAAGTCGACGGCGGCTCCGAAGCCGATGACCTCGGCGATCGCCGGCGTGCCGGCCTCGAACTTGTAGGGGAGTTCGTTCGGCTGAAACTCCCCCAGGCGCACACGCTTGATCATATCTCCCCCGCCCAGGAACGGCGGCATGGCCTCCAACAACGCCTCCCGGCCATAGAGGACGCCGATCCCGGTGGGGCCACACATCTTGTGGGCCGAGAACACAAGGAAATCGACATCCAGCGAGGCGACGTTCACCGGCATGTGGGGCACCGATTGAGCGCCGTCGACCAGAACCACGGCTCCCGCCTGGTGGGCGAGCTCCGTCATTTCGCGGGCGGGGTTGATTGTCCCCAGCATGTTGGACATCTGCGTGAAGCCGACGAGGCGGGGCCCATGCCCCAGGAGCTGCCGGAAGGCCTCCAGGTCGAGTGTGCCCTCGTCGGTGACGGGGACGAACTCGAGCCTCACGCCGCGTTCGGCGGCGAGCATCTGCCAGGGGACGATGTTCGAATGGTGCTCCATCTCCGTGAGGAGCACGATGTCGCCCGGCTTGAGGTTGGCCCGCGCCCAGCTGTGGGCGACGAGGTTGATTGCCTCGGTGGCGTTGCGAGTGAAGATGATCTCGCGCGGCAAGGCGGCCCCGATAAACTCGGCGATCCTACGCCGGGCGTCTTCGAACGCACCCGTCGATTCCTCCGCCAGGCGATGGACGCCGCGGTGGATATTGGCGTTGTGTTGTTCGTAGAACGAGTTCATCGCCTCGATCACGCGGCGTGGCTTCTGCGACGTGGCGGCCGAGTCGAGGTAGATCAGACGGACGCCGGGCTTTGTCTCCCGTTCCAGGATTGGGAACTCAGCGCGAACCCTTTCCAGATCCAGAGATATTGCCATGGAGGCTCCCAACGTCCTATCCTCCGCGGCGCTAACGCCGCAGCCCGCCCCGGCCTGCCCGGCGGCGGGTGGCCCGCCGGATCACTTCTCCCCCCTCTCGGCACCAGAGCACGCGGTCGGGGACCATCCAGCCATCGGTCAGGTAGACGTCTTCCACGAACTGGACCGCCGTCATCTTCTCGTCGGCCTGCACCACCACGCCCTGAAGCCAGTCCCGGACGCGCTCCCCCTCTTCGTTGTGGTCGCAATAGACTTCCACCAGGTCGCCGACGGCGAAGCGCGTCTTCACAGCCCCCGGGGTTCCCGTCGAGCGGGGCGCCTTCTTCATGGATACCCCTCGTCGCATCGACAGAGCGGACATTAGTATACACGAACCCTTTCTAGGACGAAGCCATCTTTGCTCGGATCATCTGTTGAAACCGTTCCCGTACGCCCTCGAACGGAATGCGCTGCATGATCGGATCAAAGAAACCATCCACAACCATCCGCTCGGCCTCGCGCCGTGGCAGGCCGCGCGACATCAGGTAGAAGATCGGCTCCTCCTCCAGCTGCCCGACCGTGGCGCCATGCGTGCAGCGGACGTCATCGGCCAGGATTTCCAGGCCGGGGATCGAATCCGCCCTGGCCTGCTTGGAGAGCACCAGATTTCGATTGGCCTGATAGCCATCCGTTTTCTGGGAGCCAGGCGCAACATAAATCATCCCCTGCCAGACGGATCGGCTCTTCCCCAGCAGAGCGCCCTTGTAGAGGAGATCGCTCGTCGTGTGCTCGGCCAAATGGTTCTGCTGCGTATCGTGATCGAGATGCTGGGCCCCGTCGGCAAAATAGAACCCCGACATCCGGCCCTGCGCGCCGGGGCCGACCAGATCGAGCGTGCTGAAGTTCTTGGTGAGCCGGCTGCCGACGGCGCCGAAGATCCAGTCGATCGATCCATCCCGTTCGACCCGGGCCCTTTCGTGCGTAAAGTTCCAGACGTGCTTCCCCCAGCTTTGCAGCTCGACGAAGGTGAGGCGCGCCCCGGGCCGGATCAGGATTTCGACGCTGCCGACGTGCGCCGCGGCCCCGTCGGATCGGCCGGGCGAGGCCGTTTCGTGCACGTAGGTGAGCGCGGCATCCTCCCCCACAATCACCAATACCCGGCTGGCGAAGAGAGCCCCCGTTCCGGGCGCCCAAAGGACGGAATGCAGCGGGGCCTCGAGCTTCACCCCGGGAGGGACGATCACAACAGCGCCGTCGGCGGCGAAGGAGGCCGCCAGAGCGGAAAACTTGCCCTCCGAATCGGGGACGAGGGTTCCGAGGGTATCCCGGAGGGCGCCGCCATGGTCACGCAGCGCTCCGGCGAGGTCCTGGAAGACGACGCCTTGAGAGGCAAGAGAGGCGTTGTCGCTCAGTTGGCCGGGGACGCCCGGCCGAAGCACCAGCAAGGCGCCGTGGGCCTCGCCGGCCAGGGGGCGCAGGAGGGCCGGATCGACAGGGGCATCCTCAGCCGCCTTCAGCCGAAGCTCGCCGAAGGGGAGCGCCCGGATGTCGGTGCGGCGCCAGGCCTCGTCCGTGGGGCTGGGCATGGGAATGCCCTGATAGGTCTTCCATGCGCTCAGTCGGCGTTCCGCGTTCCAGGCCGGTTCGCCGGTCTGGCGAGAGAGCGCCGGGAGACCTCCCTCCGCCAACGGGATATCGGAGCCGGCCGGGGTTCTCCCGTCGCGTTTGCGAGAGATTACGGTTCGGGTCGTCATGCGCGAATGTCCTCGCGCCGGGCGCGCGCGGCGAACGCCCTTCCCGCGCCCGGCGTGACTTGGGTCTCAGCCGATCGAGCCTTCCATCTGGAGCTGGATGAGCCGGTTCATCTCGATGGCGTATTCCATGGGCAATTCCTTGACAAGAGGCTCGATGAAGCCCGAGACGACCATCGTGGTGGCCTCTTCCGCAGATAGGCCGCGGCTCATCAGGTAGAAAAGCTGCTCCTCCCCCACCTTGCTCACCGACGCCTCGTGACCGATCGTCACGTTGTCTTCGTCGATCTCGATATAGGGGTAGGTGTCGGAGCGCGACTGCGGGTCGAGTAGCAGGGCGTCACAAACGACGCTCGACTTGGCCCCCTCGGCGCCCTTGTGCACCTTGAGCAGCCCGCGATAGGAGGTCCGCCCACCGCCCTTGCTGATCGATTTCGAGGTCACCTTGCTCGTGGTGTGTGGGGCGACGTGGATGACCTTGCCGCCGGCGTCCTGATGCTGCCCTGGCCCGGCGAACGCCATGGAGAGGATCTCCCCATGAGCGCCGCGCCCCAGGAGATAGCACGAGGGATACTTCATCGTCAGCTTGGAGCCCAGGTTGGCATCGACCCATTCGTGGCTGGCATCTTCGTAGACGAGGGCCCGCTGGGTGACCAGGTTGTAGACGTTCGTCGACCAGTTTTGGATTGTCGTGTAGCGGGAGCGAGCTCCCTTCTTGACGACGATCTCGATCACGCCGCTGTGGAATGAGTCGGTCGTGTAGGTCGGCGCGGTGCAGCCTTCGACGTAGTGCACCTGGGCGCCCTCGTCGACGATGATCAGTGTCCGCTCGAACTGGCCGATGTTCGGCGAGTTCAGCCGGAAGTAGGCCTGGAGGGGCAGATCCACTTTCACTCCCGGCGGAACATAGATGAACGACCCGCCGCTCCAGACGGCGCTGTTGAGCGCGGCGAACTTGTTGTCGGTGTGCGGGATCACCGTCCCGAAGTATTCCCGGAAGAGATCGGGGTGTTTGCGCAGCCCGTCCTCGATACTCAGGAAGATGACGCCTTTGTCTTCAAGATGTTTCTGGATGTTGTGGTAGACCATTTCCGACTCGTACTGGGCGCCGACGCCGGCCAGGAATTTCTGCTCGGCCTCGGGGATACCCAGACGGTCGAAGGTCCGCTTGATGGTATCGGGCACGTCGTCCCAGGATTTGCGCTCGGACTCAGAGGGCCGGACGTAGAAGTAGATTTCGTCCAGGTTGAATTTGGAGAGATCGCCGCCCCAGGTGGGCATCGGCCGGGCAAGGAAATGCTCCAGAGCCTTCAGCCGGAACTCGAGCATCCAGGACGGTTCGCCCTTCATCTCGGAGATCTGTTCGACCACTCGCCGGCTCAGGCCCTTCTCCGACCGGAAGACGGCCTCGTCGGGATCGCTGAAGCCATACTTGTAGCGATCGATCCCTTCGAGGATCTGAGAGTCTGTACGCTCTGCCATTACGAAGCCTCCGCCACCGCCTCACCGTGCTTCTCTCGCACCCAGTCATACCCATGCTCTTCGAGGTGCTTTGCCAGATCGGCTCCCCCCGATTCCACCACCCGGCCGCCCAACATGACGTGCACGTGATGCGGCTCGATATAGCTGAGGATCCTTTGATAGTGGGTGATGATCAAGACGCCCAGGTCGGGCCCGGCGAGATCGTTGACGCCAGAGGCGACCACACGCAGGGCGTCGATGTCGAGCCCCGAATCGGTCTCGTCCAGGATCGCGATCTCCGGCTCGAGCGTCGCCAGCTGGAGAATCTCGGCGCGCTTCTTCTCGCCACCGGAGAAACCTTCGTTCAAATAGCGCCCGGCGAATTCGTGCGGCATCTTCAACAGATCCATCTTG
>Ga0209002_10002065_pt1 | contig 16278 bp, 16 predicted proteins | sample Rifsed16ft2_FD_184010 | JGI IMG/M metagenome (GOLD analysis project Ga0209002, IMG submission 184010) | Soil microbial communities from Rifle, Colorado, USA - sediment 16ft 2 (version 2) | ecosystem: Environmental > Terrestrial > Deep subsurface > Rock core/Sediment | place: Rifle, Colorado...
CATGGAAACCGCGAGGATGGCGTTCGCGCCGAGTTGGCCCTTGTTGGGCGAGCCGTCGGCCTCGATCAAGATGGTTGTCACGTCTTTGAGAGCGCGCAGGCTTTCGATCAGGCCGGTCGTCACGCCGGCCGCTTTGCCTTCCCCGGCATCCACCGGACCGGTGATGAGCACGTGCCCCGTTTTGTCCAGCGCGGCTTCCACCGTGGCGCGGTTCGCTTCAAACGCCGAGAAGTGCCGGGGCGCGAGCTGGATCTGCGCGGCGAAAATGCGCGTCGTCGTCGTAGTAATCACGCGCCCGCCTGATCCGACAATTTCCTCCGCCAGGCGGAACATGGCCGTCGTCTTCCCGCCCCCGCCGACGAAGGCGACGATCTCACCGTCGCCGATTCTCAAGGCTGTGAGGAGGTTCATGAGCAGCGAGGAGACGACCGGCTCTACGGCAATCCCCGATCCCTCTCCTCCGGCGGCGGTTCGGGCAGCCACAAGTGCATCCCAGCCAAAATTGCTTCCAGCACCCCGCCGCCCACTGCCCGCGCCTTATCCGAGATCAAAAAACAATATTCGCGCACGCCGCGCGGGTCGAGGTCGCCGACTTTCATTTCCGCCGTCACGCGCAGCCCGTCGTGCAGCAGGCCGCGCACCACGCCATTGAACTGCGCCTTGATGGGCCGGCCGTCCACCTCGGCCAGCCTCTCTCCCCTTCTCACCGCGTCCCCGATCTCCCGGCGCCCGATGAAAATCCCGTCGCACGGCGCGCGCAGGACGCGCTGTCCCACAAAGCCGCGCACCGACTCCGGCTCGCCCGTGTCTGGCTCGGCGCTGCCCCCCCAGTACACACGCCCGAGGTTGTGCCCGCGCTGGGTCTCAATCACCGCGTGGCAGTCCTCGCCCGCCGTGAACCCCGGCCCCAGCCCGACGACGAGCGGCGCGTCGGTGATCTTCGTGCCGGGGTTTTCTTTTGCCATGCGCGCGTCCACGACGACGGGCGGGCGCATCCGGCTCAGCGCCGTATCGTCGGCGTCTACCACGACCGGGATTTCGTTCACCGCCGCGTAAGCCATGCCGATCATCGGGTCGGGCGCGAGGCGCGCGGTGACGCCCTCGATGGTGACGGTGTCCGAGTACACCGCCTCGGCAAACGACACTGCCCGGCGCACGCATAGCGGCTGGGCAAGCTCAGTGATCAGGAGAGTGAACCCGGCGGAGTAGAGGCGGTGCGCTACGCCGGTCGCGAGGTCGCCGCCGCCGCGAATCAAAACGAGTGTATCGGAGAGGAACATCAGCGAGAGGAAGAAGGGAGGAGGAAGGGCGGGGTCAGTTCAGATTCGCTCATAGACCACCTTGCCTTTGCCTAAGATTTCGTCGCGAAAGAATGAGCGCTGCTGGCGCAGTTGCTCAAATTCATTGGGTGTGTAAACCAGAATGTCGGTCCCAACGCGCGGCTGAAGCAGGCGGCGCATTTCGCGCAAGCGCTTCCAGAAGGGCAAATCGGTTTGTTTGACGATCACTAGGTCAATATCCGATTCTGGGCGCACATTACCGCTGACCAGTGACCCGAACAGGATGACCTGCTCAGGTTGGTCATGGCCAGTCAGGAGACCCAGGTAACGTTTGAGCTCCTGTTCCAAGAGTTGTTTGCGTTCGAGGGTCTGTACGCTGTCCACTGGGATAATACGCATCGGGGTCTCCGCCGATAAGTGTACTGCTAGATGTAAGGGAATGTCAGCAAAGTGAATTCACCGCAGTACAGACGGCGTGCCAGTTAAGTGGCGAGGCCATCATGGATTCGCTCTTGGGTTGATTCTATATTTGCCCTCTTCGACCCTCTCAAAGTAATTGTGGTAAGTTTCTGAATGACTACGGTTCACTTCAGAGTTAGCAAGCACAACCCGAATGTAACTCTCGGGTGGATTCCAGCCACGCTTGCGTGCGAATTCTCTGCAAGCAGCAACATTGAAGGGTTGAGGTAATGTGCCGGCCTTTGCCGCCTCGAAGATTTCGCGCCCAAGACCCCGGCCATACTTTGATGTGCCCATTTCTGGATCTCCTCTCTCGCACTTCGGCTATAGCCATTTCCACTTTCTATTTTTCTCTTCCTGCTTCCTTTATCGCCTTCAATACCCTCTCCGGCGTGTACGGAAACTCGTCCATCCACACGCCCGTCGCGTCTTTGATCGTTGCCGCAACGACCGGGCGAGCGGGATTGCCTAGGGGCGCGGGCGGCGTCGGTCACGGCGGGCATTACGGGTTGGCGTCGGCCTCAGCGGGCACTGGCGCGGCCTCCGCGGCGGCAGCCTCCTCCGCCGGAGGCGTGTAGGGGTGTTTGAGGACGCGCTCAATAATGGCGGTCGTATCGTTGAGCGCCTCCCACCACTTGAGACTCAGTCGCAGCCGCGCCGTCGTTTCGGGATGGCAATAGATCAATTCAACCCCCTGTTTCGGATCAAAACGAGTCTCTTTTTCCTGCGCCCACCCGCATTTGACCAGTTCAGTCTTATACCAGTTCACCGTTTCTTCAAACGGACGGGGCGTTCTGAACCAGCCGCCGAAAACTTCTATAGTTTCGTCCGGTTTAAGCACAAAGCGCCGATACGGAGGCACCAGTTCCTGGTGATCCTCGCCAATGCCGACAATAGCCGTATCCGGCGGCAAAGGCACATCCGTGGGCCAATCCTCAAGGCGCAAGCGGAGTTGCACTCCATCGTATGTCCGAACAAACGGACGTATATTGTTATCGGCTACCATGGCACTACTCCCAGGGTCTCAAACAGACCGTTGAGGACATTCATTCTCCAACCGACCTATCGCCTGCCGGTAAAGCCCCAAGCCAAAGACCGCTACCACTGCGACAAGAGCGACTTGCATCAAAGCTGTGTTAGCGCGTGTGGTCGTATTCATTTTCACAACCCCACTGATCACTGATTACTGATCACTGCCTTCTTTGATTCTCCTTAGCACCCTCTCCGGCGTGTACGGAAACTCGTCCATCCACACGCCCGTCGCGTCTTTGATCGCCGCCGCAATGGCCGGGGCCAGCGGCAGGTAGGGCATCTCGGCCATGCCGCGCACGCCCCACGGGCCGTTGGGTTCGGCATATTCGAGGATGAGCGACTTCACCCGCTCCGGCACGTCGAGCACAGTCGGGATAAGGTAGTTCGACAGATAAGGCGTGAGCACGCGGCCATCCTGCACGACGAAGTTTTCGAGGATCGCGTATCCGGCGGCCTGCACCACTGCCCCCTCGACCTGCCCTTGAATCTGCTGCGGGTTGATCGCGCGGCCCACGTCGTCGGCGCAGATCACGTCCACCAGGCGGACGTGGCCGGTCTCCATGTCCACCTCCACCTCCACCGCCTCGGCCACGTAGCCGTAGGCAAAGTTCGGGTCGGCGCGGCCCGTCTCGGGGTCGAACATCGTCGTCTTCGGCGGGCGGTACTCGTAATAGCCAACCGCCGGGCGCTCTTCTTCCTCCCACTTCTTCAGCGCGATCTCCGCCGCGCCCTTGATCGAGTTGCCCGCCATGTACGTCGTGCGCGAGGCCGACGCGCTCCCGGAGTTGCCCGAGGTCGCCGTGTCCGAAACGACCATCTGCACCTTGCCGATCGGGACGCCCACGGCCTCGGCCGCCATCTGCGCCATCACGGTGTGCGCCCCCTGCCCGCAATCCGCGCCCGCGTGGTAGACCACCACCTTCTCGATCTCCGCCGCGCCGTGCAGCTCGACTTTGGCTATCGCCAATTCGGGCGCGCCGAAGGAGAAGCCGATGTTCTTGAAGGCGCAGGCGAAGCCGCGGCCCCGGCGGAGGTGGGAGGGGGGAGGTTGGAAATTGGAAGGCCGCTTCCACGCGCCGTGGTCTTTCGTCCAACCTGCTTCCTCAGCGCACTTCTCGACGACCTTGCCAATGGTCACGCCTTTGGGGCCTTTGGTGCCGACCGACCAGATGGAGTCGTCGGTCAATACGTTCTTCAGCCGGATTTCAACCGGGTCGAGGCCCAGCTTCTCGGCGAGTTTGTCCATTTGCAGTTCGGCGGCGAAAGCGCCCTGCGGCCCGCCGAACCCCCGGAACGCGCCGGCCGGGACGTTGTTGGTGTAGACCGTGTACGCGTCCACCTTGACGTTCGGGATCTCGTACGGGCCGGTGACCATGAGCGTCGCGTTGCCGAGCACCTTCGTCGAAGTGTAGGCGTACGCCCCGGCGTCAGAGATGACTTCGCACTCGGCGGCGACGAGTTTCCCGTCCTTCTTCGCGCCCCATTTGGCCTTGATGAAAAACTGGTGCCGCTTGTGGTGCCCGACGATGGATTCCTCGCGGCTCCAGATGATCTTCACCGGCCGGTGGATGCCCCGCTCGGCCAGCCGCATCGTCGCCAGCGCGAGCACGATCTGCACCGACATATCCTCGCGCCCGCCGAACGCCCCGCCGATGGCCGGATAGATCACGCGCACCTTTTCCTTCGGCAGTTTCAGCGCGTGCGCGATCTGCTCCTGATCTTCGTGCGCCCACTGCCCGGCGACCTGGACCGTGATCCGCCCTTCCTCGTCAATGTAACTGATGCCTGCTTCCGGTTGCAGGTAGGCGTGCTCCTGCATCGGCGTGTGGTAGTCGCCCTCGACAATCGCGTCGCACTCAGCCCACGCGCTGTCCATGTCGCCTTTGCGGATGCGGTAGTGCTTCACGACGTTGCTCTCGGTGTTCGGCAAGAGCAAAGGCGTGTCCGGCTTCATCGCCTCGCGTGGGTCGGTGATGACCGGCAGGTCCTCCCACTCGATCTCAATCAGATCGCGCGCCTGCGCGGCGGCCTGCTCGGTCTCCGCGACCACGAGAGCCACCTGGTCCCCGACGAACCGCGCAACGTCCGCGCCTGGTTTATCCCCTCCCGGCCCGCACAACACCGGTTGGTCAGGCATGATCAGGCCGTACTCGTTGTTGGGCACGTCCTGCGCGGTGAACACGGCGACCACGCCTGGATGCTTCTCGGCTTCCGAGGCGTCGAGCCGCCGGATGCGCGCATGAGGCCGCCCGGCAAAAAGAATCTTCATCCACAATTGCCCCGGCAGGTCAATGTCGCCGGGGTACAACGTCTCGCCCGTGACCTTGCCGACGGCGTCAATGCGCTGAACGGATTGGCCGATTGAACCCATGCCTTATCTCCTAAACTCAACCTATTTTCAGCTGCTCCCTGCACGACCGATCTCCAACTCAAATATCCGCCGCAGAATCGCAATGCTCGCCGCGTAGGTCGGGTCCATGCCGAAGTAGGAGAGGTTGCCCGCGCCGAGGTTGCGGCCTTTCGAGAGCGGCGTGTCGGAAGCGTAATGGACGATCCCTAAATCAAACGGCACGCCGTACAGGTTCACGATCTCATCTACCGGGTAGCGCTGGGGGCGGGCCAACTCGCACGCCGCCGAGAGGTACGGCCCAGCCTCCATCTCGATGTCGGTATAGCCTTCGCGGTAAAAGACTTGGGCGTAGCGCGCGTTCTGCAAGAATGTGCCGCGCACGGAGACAGCCTTCTGATTATCCAGCACCGTGCCGTAAACCAGATGCGGCGCGACGTCCTGCGCGATGAAACAGTTCTGAAACAAATACGTGTTGCGCGACTGTTCGTCGTAGACGACTTTCGGGATCATCACGTCGCCGATGGCAACGTTGAGCGTAGCGCACTTGCCCGTCACGTAGATACCATGCACCTCTCCCACCCGCGCGGCGATTTGCGTCAGGATGAAATAGGCGGCCATTCCAAGCGGGTAATCTACGTTCAGGATCATCGCCTCGCTGCGGGCCAGGCTCTCCACGCCCGGCAGACGGAGGCGCGGGTCGAGCCACCCAGGGCGGAGCCGCCGTAGTTCCATCAACTGTGCGTCCACTTCAAAACACCCCTCGGCGCTCGGGATGCGGAGCAGGCCGCTTTCGGCCTCGGCGGCGGCGCGCTCCCGGGAAGCGGTCCGCCCCTCGGGCGCGCGCGCGTACTTCTTCATCACGTAGTACAAAAAGTTCTCGCGGCTCGACGGGACGTGGCGCGCCTCGATGTCGCGCCATTCGGCCAGGAGGTCGGCGTGTGCGGCCTCTTCGATGAACCGCACCAGCTCGTCCTCGCGGCGCAGCGCGAAGCCGGAGAGCAGGTTGATCAGGCTGTGCGTGTTGCTCGAGACGAAGTACACCGGCCGGGAGCGGATGTCCAGGTGGGGAGCGCAGGCGCGCTCGATATGCTCGTACCACGCGAGCGTCGCGCGGCGGTAGTCGTTCACGCTGCCCGAGAGCAGCCGGACGCCGATCTTTTTGGGCGCCGCCGCGATCAGGCGGAGGTCGTCGAGCAAGACCTCTCCCCAGATGCGGCGCAGACGATCGAGGTCGTCCGGGGTCACGTCCAGCGCGCGGGCCACCGCCTCGCAGTCGAGATCAGCCTCCCGCGCAGGCAGGTCATAGCCCTGCAGCCGCTGGTTAAGTTTGTTCCATTCGATCTGGTAGGCGGTCAACTGCGGGATGATGTCGTCAATATCCGAGTGGCTGGCGATGAAGACGGCTAAGACGTCCTCGCCATTGAAATAACACCGGCGGCGGCGGGCGCTGCTGCTCACGCTCTGCCAGCTCTCGTCAATGGAGAACCCGTGCCGCCGGAAGACCTCGTGGGATTGGCCCAGCACCACCAGCCGCGTCTCGCGGAGGCACGCCGGGAGGCGGAGCGCCGTGTAGATGAACGCCGACATGTCCGGCGAGGTGGAGCGGGCCGCCGGGTGCAGCGACGAGTCCATCTGCGCGTGCGCCTCGACCAGCGACTTGATCTGCACCTCGTCGCTGGAGCGCAGCAGCGAGTCGTACGTGCGGATATACAGCTCGATCTCTTCCGAGCCGGTGCGCGGGACGTTACGATCCATTCACACCTCTGATCCGTCAGCCCATTTCGCCGGGTTGAGAAAACGGGTTTCTCGGCTAGCGCCGCCCGGCCCAGGGCGCATCCGTCGGGTCCCGTTTAGGCGGATTGAGGATGGCGTAGCCGATGACCATGAGACCGTAAGCCACGACGTCGAGAAACAGGGTCACCAGGAGCTGCATGATCAGGCGCCCCGGGATCGAAAAGGATCTGCCGACCGGGACGGTAAAGTTAGTCGGGATGCTGAAAGGCAGAAAGCCCGTCTGTTGCTGCAGGTCAATCAGGTAGCCCGTCACCAAAAATCCGCCGACCGTCAGGGCGACGAGGATCAAGAATCCGATCCCGCGCCAGATGGGATTGATGGTTTTCTTCTTCGTCTCTTGGAACGTGAAGCGACTCATGGTGACCTCCGATGGATGTCTCAGCCGGAAGATTGCCCGGCTTTGGCGAACGCCGCCAGGATTTTATAATAACCCGTGCAGCGGCACAGGTTGCCGGTGATGGCTTGCTCGATCTCCCACTTGTCCGGGTGCGGGCGCTCCTCCAATAACTTGGCCCCGGCCATCAAAAAGCCCGGCGTACAATAGCCGCACTGCACGGCTCCCTCCTCCACAAAAGCCTGCTGGATCGGATGCAGTTTGCCGTTTGCGCCAGCCGCCAGCCCTTCCACCGTGACAATCTCTGCGCCGTGCGCGCGCGGCGCGGGGACCATGCAGCTCATCACCGCCGCGCCGTCCAGGAACACCGTGCACGCGCCGCACTCTCCCTCGGCGCAGCCCTCCTTCGTCCCGATCAGCCTCACGTCCTCGCGCAACATCCGCAGGAGGGTTTTGTCGTGAGCGTCGTGGACGACGTGCTCGCGCCCGTTGATGCGCGTGACGATGGGGGCTTCCGGCCGATGGACGACCAGTTTCTCCATCCCTGCCATAGGCCGCGTCGCGTGCTCGCCCCAGAGCATGACCGGCCGGTCGGGCAGCCACCCGCGTTCCTGACCGGCCATAATGGCGCGCAGCGCGCGGCGCACGGCGACCTTGACCATCTCGGAGCGGTACTCTGCCGAGCCGCGCACGTCGTCAATCGGGCGCGCCGCGCCCTGGGCCAGTTCGCCCGCCCGCTCGACGACCTCCGGCGTGAGCGTCTTTCCCGCCAGATAGGCCTCGGCCTCCGAGGCGCGGACGATCGTCGGGGCGACGGATCCCAGCGCGATCCGGGCGCGCGCTACAGTTTGCTCGGCGAGGGGCTTCCCCTCGACCGCCTCGAAGTCGACGAGCACCGCCGCGTTCACCACCGAGATCGCCTGCGCCCGGCGCAGCGCGAGCTTGATAAACATCCCGCGCTCGCTGGTTTTCATGACCGGGAAGCCGATATCCACCAGCAGCTCGTCAGGCTGCATGACCGTCCGGCGCACGCCCGTGTAGAACTCGCGCAGAGGCGCGGTGCGCTGCCCCCGCGCCGAGGCCAGCGTGACGAACGCGTCGAGCGCCATGAGCGGCGTGATGGTGTCGTTCGCGGGTGAAGCCGTGATCAGGTTGCCCGCCACGGTGGCGCGGTTGCGGATCTGCGGCGCGCCCACCTCCCAGCACGCCTGCGCCAGCGGCAGCGCGTACTCTCCGATCAGTTTGGAGGCGACGCAGTGGTTATGCGTGACCAAAGGACCGAGGCGGATCTGACATTCGTCGTCGAGCGTAACCTCCGACAGTCCTGGCACGCGCGTGATATCCACCAGCGTCTCAATCCCTTTGCGCACGCCGCGCTCGATCTCGAGGAGGATGTCCGTCGCCCCGGCCACGATCCGCGCCCTCTCACGCTGTTCGGTCAGCAGGCGCAGGGCCTCGTCCAGACTAGTTACGCTATAGTAGCGGCGCCACATCGTTTCTCCACCTGGCGGCAGATTTCCGCCAGCGCTTCAGCGCCCCCCGTCATTCCGCTGCCTTCTTCTCCTCCATCTTCATCGGTTCGCCCGTTCCGCCGCGCCTCAGCATGATGATCTCGGCCATGATGCTGACCGCGATCTCCTCGGGCGTTTCGGCGTTGAGCTCCAATCCCATCGGCGCGTGGACGCGCGCCAGTTTTTCCGCCGGAACGCCCTGCTCTCGCATGCGCTTCACTGCCGTCGCCCACCGCCGCCGCGAGCCGATCACGCCCAGGTAAGCGTGCGGCGCGTCGAGCAGGTGGGGAACGCCTTCCACGTCGAACGGCACGCCCCGCGTGGGCATGACGATGTACGTCTCGGAGTGAAATTTGAACTGCGCGGCGAGGTCGCGGATGGGCACGGGCAGATACTCGTCCGCGCCGGGCGCCCATTCGGGGTTGCAAAACTCTGGGCGGTCGTCGCTGAGCGCCACGCGGAAGCCCAGCCACTTGCCCAGATGCACCAGCGCCTTCCCTACGTGCCCGCCGCCGATGACGAGGAGTGCCGGGTTTGGCCGGATAGGTTCCACGAAGATCTCCACCTCCCCTCCACATACGCCAGGGTCGCCCCCTTTGGGGTCAACGAGTTCGTAATGGACGATCCGCGCCTCCCCCTGGCTCATCACCGCCAGCGCTTCGCCGATCGCCCGGCTTTCCATCTCGCCCCCCCCAATGGTGCCTTCGATGTGGCCATCGGGATAGACGAGCATCTTGCTCCCCGTGTGGCGCGGCACGCTCCCTCGCTCGCGGATGATCGTGCAAAGCGCGGCGGCGCCGCCGCCGGCCTCAACCTCTACCAGAGCCGAGAATAATGAATGGGTCATTCCAGCAAACCTAAAATCGCCGGGAGCAACTGCTTCTTGCGGCTCACCAGGTCAGGCGCGTCGAGCGTGCCGTCGGCGAGGCGCGTGTACGGCAAGTCGTTCAGGCGTTCTACCTGCCCGGCCAGCACCAGGCGGCTGGCGCCGCGCACCACGTCGGTGACCATCAGGACGGCCAGCTTCAGCCCTTTGGCCTCGCACAGCGCGGCGAGCGCCGCCGAGATTTCGGGCAGACGGTCCGCGAGCTCGAGCAGGTTGGCGACCTCGATCTGCGCGACGCCGAATTTTATACCGCCGCCTTCGTAAATCTTCAAATCCGAATTGACGATGTCCTCGACCCGGCGCACGGCCAACCCGGCCCCGGCGTTGAGCACAGCCTCGCCGAAGGACTGGACATTGGCAAAGGATAATCGGTCATCCCCGAACGACCAGTCGGCCAACTGCTGGACGGCCAGATGGTCGCGCTCGGTCGTGGTCGGCGATTTCAGGAGCAAGGTGTCAGAGAGCACGCCGGCAAGGAGCAGGCCCGCCATCGCCGCGGAAGGTTCCAGGCCGGCGGCCGCGATGCGCTCACTCACCAGCGTGGAGGTGCTGCCCACCGGGTCAACGGTGAACGGGATGGGGGTCTTGGTCGGCGGGTTGCCGAGGCGGTGATGATCCAGCACTTCGAGCAGGTCGGCCTCGTCGAGCGCGCCGAGCGCCTGCGACGCCTCGTTGTGGTCTACGAGAATGATCTGCATGCGCGGCGGGTTGAGCACGTCGGGCGAGCGGCACACGCCGAAGTAGGTCCCGTCGTCGCGCGTCACCAGGAAGTCGTCGCGTTCGTCGCGCACGACCTTGCTCCGTCCGTCGCGCACGCGCATGGACAGGGGAAAGCGCGGCGCTTCGGTATCCATCGCTTCGCCGCACGGCACGGAGAGGACGCGGGCGACGGACACATTTTCCAGGTCGAGGCGCTCTTCCAGCTGCCGCGAGAAAAACTGGAACACGCTGCTGCCGGTGACGAGGCCGAGCGGCGCGCCGTCCGCCCCCACAATCGGCGCGCCGGAATGGCTCGCCGCGGCCACCGCCCACGCTTCGCGCAGGGGGCGGTTGGGCAGGATCGGCGGCAGCGTCCGGGCGATCCGTTCGAAACGCGGCGAGGCGTCGGCCAGGTAAACCGGCGCCTCGAGGCCGACCGTCTTCAAGACCCACGCGGTCTGCCGGTTCACCGCGCCCGCGCGGGCGGCGATGGCGTTCCTCCCGTCGCGCTCGCGCAGCAGCCAGGCGTAGCCCAGCGCAGACGCGATTGCGTCGGTGTCCGGATTAAGGTGGCCGATGACGTGGATGGGGGAGATCACTCGCAATTTCCCAATCAGGCGTCTTCGTACACGCGCCAACCCAATTATACTTCCTTCGCTTTTCCGCGGGCGGTCAAGCGGGGTGAGTGACAGGTGCAGTCCATCGCATCGGCGGCGAGAAAGACCTGGCCCGCGCCGAGCTTGATACAGTCTATCGGAGTTGGTGACTACGGAGTAGGGGAATGATCAGAGTCGCACCCCGCAACGCCTGACGGGTATGCCGACTCACGCGGGTGGATGGAAAGGCAGAGCATGAGGCAAGAGCGTCAGTCGTATCCTCGCCAGGCCGGCGAAGGCGCTCAACTGAACCTTCCCTGGCGGCGGAGACTCGCGCGTCAGTCTCTGCCAGGGCTTGAAGGCGCTGGCGCGACAGCCGCACCCACGTCGCCGGATTGCGCTGCGCTTTGTGTCCCAACGGGCTGGCCTCCCGGGCCCGTATGGCGGCCAGCTTCACTGGACACATCATTCAACTTTCCCTCATTCGGGAAATCTTCTCGGAAGCGGCGATAAGCCTCCGGCCCCTGCTCTTCAGACTTGGCGGACTGGCTGGATTTGCGTTGGGGGGCCTCGATCAAGTCAATTTCGCGGTTCAACTGCTTGGTGAGGTCGGCAGTCAGAGTCCGGATCTGGCTCAGGAGTTTCCCCATGTCCCGCGCCAGCCTCGCGAGCCGCCGCGGCCCAAGCAGCACCCCTGCCAGGAAGAGGAGCACCAGCAGTTCAGATCCGCCAACGCCAAACAAGTCCATCGTAGTTTCTCTATGCGATCCAGGCCAACGCGATGCTGACGAGATACAACGCCAACAGCGGCAGCATGACCAAAGCCATGTTCACTGCGTCCACCGTAGGCGTGACGACCGCGGCCACCGTCGCCATCGCCATAAAAGCATAGCGCCAGCCGCGGATCAGTTGGCGGGCTGTCACCCACTTCAATTTCGCAAAGAAGAAAATGACGAGCGGCATTTCAAAACTCACGCCCACCCAGAACAAGAGGGAGGTGACGAAACTGATATAGTTCAGCGGGCGGGGCCGGGTGGGGATGCCGAGAAAGTCCAACAAAAAGGGCATGGTGATCGGGATCATCACGAACCAGGCAAAGGCGACGCCGCCCAGAAAGAAAACCGTCGCCGCCGGGAGGAGGGTGTACAACCAGCGCCGCTCGCGCGGTTTGAGGCCGGGAGCCGCATAGGCAATGGCCTGATGCAGCACAAACGGCAGGCCGAGGCTGGCGCCAGCCAACAACGCAACCCGCATGAAGACGCTAATATTTTCGGTGACCTCGATCGAGGCCAATGCCGCCCGCCCCCCGACCGGCGCCGTGAGGAAATCCACCAGTTGCGTCGAGTAGAGGAAACTGAAAGCTGTAGTGACGGCTAAGGCGATGCCCGCTTTAAAGATGCGGATCCGCAGTTCCTCCAGATGCTGGAGGACCGTCATCGCCTCGGGGCTGGCGGACGCAGCCATCCTCTGGCGTACCCGTCCGAACGCCCGTAGATAGGCGGATAGAGGCCGCCGGTTCCGCTCTTGTTCGCCGGGGGGGTCGGAAAGCGCAGACGGGACGCTCATTGTCTCGTCCCAGCCATACTACGCTTTTTGTGTCTTGGGCTCGTCTTCCGCCTTCTCTTTTTCCGCGGTCTTCTCTTCTTCCTCCGAAAGGCCGCGCCGGAAATCGCGGATGCCTCGGCCAAGCTCGCTGGCGATCCGGCCAATTCGCCCCACGCCGAAGAGCAGCAAGACGATCACCAGCAGGATAACCAGTTCTGTCGTTCCCAGTCTGAATGGCATGTCACACCTCCTATAGCTCCGTGTTCGACTTCGTTTGGTGAGCGCCCCGGGATGCCGCCAGTTCACGCCGATAGTCGTCCGGCGTATCCATGTCCTGGAGCACACCTGGGGTGGTCACCTCGACATGATGAACGGCTTCGCCAACGCGCCGTAAGAAATCACGCAGTGTCTGTCCTTCGCTCAGGGCGCATATTTCCTCCCAGTAATTCCGGCTGATCAGCATAGGATGGCCGCGCCGCATCTGATAAGAAGGCGCCACAATCTGCCGCTGGCCGCCGCCATAGGCGGCGATGATGTGATCCACCACCGATCGCTCCAGCGCCGGCTGATCGCCCAACACGATGAGCGCCGCTTCGGCCGAGGCCGAAGCGGATCTTAATCCGACCTGGATCGAGGAAAGCATTTCCCCAGCGGCATAGTGGCGATTGAACACCGCCTGGACCGGCCACCCAACCAGGCGCTGCTCGACCGCCTCGCGCTCGTGCCCCGTGATCACTAGGATCTCCTCGACGGAGCAATCCCGCAGCACGGACAGGATGTGTTCGATAACCGTTTGCTTCCCCCAGGGCAACAGCGGTTTGACCTGCCCCATCCGGGTCGAAAGCCCGGCTGCCAACACGATCGCCGTGATCACACGCTGAGCTTCAATTCGCCTGGGGGTCAGGTGGTCACATGAGCCGCCCCGCCCTCAGGCGGCCGGGCAAACAGGGCGTCAATCCGGGCGCCGCGAACCTCCCGCAGGGGCTGGCCGCTCTTCCCCCGCATGACGGCCAGTACCTCGGCCAGGATGGATACCGCAATCTCCGCCGGGCTTTCTGCGCCAAGGTCCAGGCCAACTGGCGCGCCAATGCGCCGGATGGCGTCGTCCGGGAAGCCGGCCTCCCGCATGCGCTTGAACAAGACCCGGGCTTTGGTTGGGCTGGCGACTAAGCCGATGTAGGCTGGATTCTGCCGCAGCGCCTGTTCCATGGCTGGCAGGTCGTAACCCCAAGTAGTGATCACCACGTACGTCGCCGGCGTCATCGGGAAGGGGATCGGGTCGAGAATCTCGTGGATAGGCTCATAGCCGATGACCGCAATCTCGGCCGCGGTCGGGAAACGCTCGTGATTCGCCCACTCGGAGCGGTCGTCCACGACGCACACCCGCAACCCCATCATGCTCCCTATGGTCGCCAACGGCTGGGCGACGTGCCCCGCGCCGACGATCAGCAGCGTCGGTTCCGGCTGCAAGACGTCCAGGTGGACGACCACGTCTTCCGGCCGGGCGCTTGCGCCATTCGGCCCGTATTTTGCATAGCGCGGCCGGCGCTCGGCCAAGGCGGCCCACGCGTCTTCCGCCACGCGCCCTTCCAGCCCCCCGTCGCCGAGGCTGCCAAACGTCCGGCCATCGGGCCAGACTAACAAGCGCGTTCCGCCGTGCTGTGGGGCGGAGTCGCCCTCGCGCACGATGGACGCCAGCGCCACGGTTTCGCCGCGCTCCAGCGCCGCCAACGTGGCATGGGCCACCGCTGCAAATTCCCTCACGGAGATGTCTATGTGTACATCTACGCTTCCGCCGCACAATCCCACGCTGTCCGGGCCGCCGCGGGTGTCGAACACATAGTTGGTAAAACGCGGCCGCTGTTCGGCCAGGGCTGTGCGCGCGTGTTCTGTCACACGCCATTCCAGCGTCCCGCCCCCGATGGTGCCGACGATGCGGCCGTCGGGCCAGATCAGCATGCGCGATCCGGTGTGGCGCGGAGACGAGCCACGCACCCGAACGATCGAAGCCAGCGCGACCGCCTCGTCACGCTCCACCGCCTCTAGCGAGGCGCGCGCTACAAGCACGAATTCGTTCATAGCAGTCTCTCAGTCTTCATTATACACCCGGGGAGGCATGGCCAATTCCCCTAGTCTCCACTTGGGGCGGCAGCCGCCGGGCTGGCCCCTCGCTCTGAGCTTGCTTCTTCGCCCGCTTCTGCCGGCGTCTGCGGGCTGGCCTTGGCCTGCAGTTCCCGGTACCAGTGCGGGTGACGTTCTTTGGCGTATTTCCCGGTGACGGTCGTCCTGAACATGGACAGGAGCAGCGGCCAGTTCGCCGGCACCAGCAGCAACGGCAGCAGGTGGATGATGAGCATCACGCCGATGGCAATGGCGGTCAGGTCGTGAATCGCCGTGACCGACGCGATGAAGGCGCTGGGCATGGGGTAGATATACCTCATCACCTTGATCAGGCCGGTCACGACGATCAGGCCGATCAGGCTCGCCCACGGCGGATACGATAAGATTTGTTCGGTGGCCAGATACTTGCCATGTTCGGAGGGCTTATAGCCCAGTAACGCTCTGACGTATCTGGCGATCGGCTGCCGAATGGCCTTCGGCCACGGAATCCGCAAGGCCGCTCCCTCGGGACCAAATAACCCGGTGTACTCCAGCAGCTCGCCGATCAGTTCCCGAATCACGCCGAACCGCTTGGGAATCAGCCCCGCGCCGCCGCTGACCCCATGCCGCGTCAAGTGATTGAAAATGGCGAACAGCGTGAGCGCAGCCCCGATGTAGTGAAGGATGAAGACGAGGCGGAACTCCAGCGCGCGGTCAGTCCAGCGCAAGATCATGGCGCCTGTCACTAGACCTACAATCAAGCCAAAGGCGTTCATCCAGTGCGCGATCAGGGTGCTGGTGTCGTGCCGCCGGACCTGTTCCCCCAGGATGGCGTCCCCCCCGCCTCGGGCCGCCGCCCGGGCCTGGACGATGCCCACCACGATGCCCAGGGCGATGAGGAAAGGAACGGCCCGGGCCAGGAAGAGCGAGTCGTTGAAAAGCGCCGTTTGCGGCGGCCAGCCCTCGTCCCCGGTGGTCTGTGCGCTGCCAGCGCCGATCAGGAAGAGCCAGCTCAAGAGGATGAATAATCCTAGTGCGAAACGTTTCATCCTGCCCTCCAATGGACCATATCAGGCTACGATGACCGACCCCTTCGGACCAGGTAGATCGCCGCCCCCGCGCCGCCCAGGACGAGGATGGCCACGGCGCCGATCACCGCTGGGAGAGGCAAGCCCGTTGACCCCGGAACCGGCGCTGCGGTCGCCGCCGGCGCCAGGGTCGGCTCTATAGCCGGCGCAGCCGTGGCTTCCAGGTCAGCCATCGGCGTGGCCACAAACGGTTGAGGCGTGGAGGCCTCCTGGCCGAGCACGATGGTATAAATGTCGAAGTTGCCCGCGCGGGGCGACTGGAAGGCAATCAGTCCATTGCCGTCTGGGCTCCAGTAAAGTGGGCCGCCGTGAGGAATGTCCGCATAGAGCAAGGTCGCATTGTTCCCATCGGCATCCATGATCCAGACGTCGTTGACCGGCTCTTGTTGATTGGTCCTGTGCTCGTACAGGTAGAGGATTCTCCCATCCTGCGTCCACCAGGGGAAGTGCTCGTGCTTTTCGCCGCTGGTGAGTGGATGCGGGGCGCTCCCATCGGCCCCGACGACCCAGATCTGGCTGTGATCTGCCTGGTAGGCAATCTGCCGGCTGTCGGGGCTCCAGGCGGGCACGTGGCAGGCGAAGGTGCACTGGTTGCACTGGATAC
>Ga0209002_10002066_pt1 | contig 16274 bp, 13 predicted proteins | sample Rifsed16ft2_FD_184010 | JGI IMG/M metagenome (GOLD analysis project Ga0209002, IMG submission 184010) | Soil microbial communities from Rifle, Colorado, USA - sediment 16ft 2 (version 2) | ecosystem: Environmental > Terrestrial > Deep subsurface > Rock core/Sediment | place: Rifle, Colorado...
CGCCTCTGCAAGCGGACCGGCTGATTTTGATCCTGGACAACTCGACCAGCATGAGCGCGACGGATGCGCTTCCCTCCCGTCTGGCCGTGGCGCAGGCGCGCGCCGCCGCGAGGCTGGCCGGGTTGGGGAGCAGCGACTCGGCGGCGCTGATCACGGTCAGCCCAACGGCGAGGCGGGTGGGCGACTCGGCGCAAAGCGGCCTTGTCCCGTTAGGCGCGGAACTTGCTCAACTGCAAGCGGCAGGTGTGGGGCACGACTGGGAGGGGGCGTTGGCGCTGGCGGCGGCCTCGGTTGTGCCCTCACAGAACAACCGTATTGTGGTCTTTACCGACGGCGCGTTTGAGTTTCCCAATTCGCTCCAGGCGGCTCTGCCCGCGCCGGTGGAATGGAATCTCGTCGGAGAGCCGCAATCCAATCAGGCGGTCGTCGCGCTGGCGGCGCGGCCCACGCCGTCGGGCGCGCAGCAGGTGTTTTCGCGCATCGCCAACTTCAGCGCCCTCCCTGCCCAGCGCCTGCTCACGCTGTTGGCGGATGGCGCGGCAATTGACAGCAGCCAGCTCTCGCTCGCCCCCTCCGGCGCAACGGCCCTCGCGTGGACTTTGCCGCCTGGCGCGCGCGCCGTCGAAGTGCGCCTCGCCAGCGCCGACGCGCTCCCCGCCGACGACGTGGCCGCGCTCGGCCTGAGCAACCCGCCCGTGGATGCCCTATTGGTATCACGTGAGGTAGTCGCGGCGGCTGACCGATGCGGGGAAAAAGACCGCACTCCCGTCGAGCGCGCCTTGTGCGCCACGCCGAATCTACGCCTCAAGACGCTCCATCCCGAGACTTACGTAGGGTACGAACCGCACGACCTGTATGTGTTTCAGGGATGGCTGCCCGCGGCCTGGCCCACGGGCGGGGTGTTGGTGATTGACCCTCCGAATGACAATCCGGTGTTGCCCGCCGCCGAGAGCGCGCCCTTCACTGGCGCGCTGCCGGCCGATCCCCTGTTGGCCGATGTGAATTGGACGAATATCGTGCTGGGAAGCGCGACCGGGATGGAGGCCGATTGGCTCTCGCCCGTTTATGCGCGAGACGGCCAGGTGGTCATCTGGCGCGGTGTAACGGGTGTGACGCGGGTCGTGGTGTTGGCCTTCGACGTGAACGCGGGCAACCTCGCCAAGCGCAGCGCGTTCCCGATCCTCGTCGCCAACGCCGTGCGGGAACTGCTGCCGCCGCCTCTGCCGGAGAGCATCCAGCCTGGTGAAAGCGTCGCCCTGCCCTCGGCGCAGGTGTTTCCGGCGCTGACGCTCACCAACCCGCGGGGGGAGGCGCGCGAGTTCGGCGCGGACAGGCCGATGTGGTTGGACGATACGACTCGCGCCGGCTTGTATTTGCTCGAAGGACTGACGCCGGATGGGAGCGCGAGGACGGTCGGGTTCGGGGTCAACGCAGGGTCGGCGGACGAGTCGGATCTGACGCGGCAGGCGACGCCCGCCTTTTCAATTGCGCCGCCAGCGAGCGCTCCGCCGTTGGCTGCTCTGCCGTTGGCGGATTTGTGGCCGGTGTTTGTCCTGGCGGTGTTGGTCGTGGTGTTCCTGGAGATGCGCGTCGCGTGGAAGTGACATGAACCTCGCTTTCGCCAATCCCCTCGCTCTATGGCTCTGGCCGCCGCTGGCCGCGCTGGTGGCGTGGCAGGCATGGCGCAGGAGGCGCCCGCAAGGCAGGCATCTGCAAGGTGGGCATCCGCAGGGGATGCCCCTACGGATTGTTGTGATGCGCCTGGCGCTGGTCACGCTGTTGGTGCTGGCGTTCGCCAATCCGGGTGGGGAGAGCGCGGCGAACACGGAGCGGCTGGTGGTGCTGGTTGACCAATCGGCGAGCGTGGGCGGGGCGGCGCGCGGATTGATCGCGCGCGAGGCGCGGTTCAGTGCGCCGCAGATAACCATCGCGCCGTTCGCGGAAAAAGCTCACGTAAACACAGAAACGGTTATTGGTAATGGAACGGATATCGAGCTGGCGCTGGATTTTGCGAATCGGTTGTTGACCGGCGCGCGAGGGCGGGTCTTGCTCCTCTCGGACGGGGCGCAGACCGCGGGGGACGCTTTGCGCGCGGCGCACGCCCTGGCGGCCTCGCAGATTGCGGTGGATGTTCTGCTGGTAGAGACATCCCGACAGAACATCTCTGATGTCGCGGTCGAGGCGGTGCGGATGCCTGAGGCGGCGTGGGCGGGAGACATAATCCCTGTGACGGTAAATCTCTACTCGGTCAGCGCGACGACGGCGAAGGTGAGATTGATCTGGGATGAGCAGAGAATCGCCGAGCGCGAGATTGATCTGCCCGCCGGCGAAACGCGGTTCGACTTTGCGATCCCGGCCGATGCACCCGGATTGAGCGTCATCCGGGTCGAGGTCAATGCCCAGGGAGACAGTCAGGCGGTGAACGACGCGGCCGAGGCCATCATTGCCATCCGGCCAACGCCGGAAGCGCTGATCGCGGCGCACCACATGGGCGCGGGTCAACATCTGCGGGACGTGCTGGCTCAGGGCGGGATGGCCGCCACCACCGTCGAGGCCAGCCAGGTACCTTCCGCCCTGACCGAGTTGCTGCGCTATCAGGTCCTGGCGCTGGAGGATGTGAGCGCGGAGGCCCTGAGCCTTGAGCAGTGGGCGGCGGTGAGGGCGTTCACACAGACGCATGGGCGCGGGCTGGTGGTGCTGGGTGGGCGCAGCGCGTACACGCTGGGCGCGTACGAGACGACGCCGCTGGAGGCGATGCTGCCGGTGAAACTGGAGCCGCCGAGGCGCACGGAGAGGCCGCCCGTGGCGCTGCTGCTGGTGATTGACAACTCAGGCAGCATGGGGCCGGGCCAGGACTTCGGCGCGCCGAAGATTGACCTGGCGAAAGAAGCGGCGATGCGCGCGGTGGAGATTCTGCAGCCGAATGACCGCGTGGGCGTGATCGGGTTCAACGACACGCATCGGTGGTTCGCGCCCCTGGAGACGCTGGGGCGGGGACTGACGCGGCGCGACGTGCTTGACCGCATCAACACGATGACGGCGCGCGGCGGGACGAACATGCTCACGCCGCTGCAGGCGGGCGTGCGCGAGCTGGCCGCGCAGCCGACGGAGCGCAGGCACCTGATTTTGCTCAGCGACGGCGAGACGTATCGCGGCAACGCCTCGGACTTTGAGCGCATTGTGCGCGAGGCGGAGGCGGCGGGCGTCACCGTCTCGACGATTGCGCTCAACGCTTCCAACCAGGCGTGGCAGGGGCTGATGGCGAGCATCGCCGAGTGGGGCAAGGGACGCTATCACTTCGCCGCCGACCCCGCCGATATTCCGAACCTTTTGCTCGCGGAAAGCGAGGCGGTGAACAGCGACCCGATCCAGCGCGGACGCACGCAAGCGCTGGTTTCTAATCACCCGATGGTGCGCAGCTTGAGCGGGGACGACATTCCTCCGGTCGAGGGGTACATCGCTCTCACCCCTCGCCCCGAAGCGGAGATGGCATTGACCTCCGGCAGTTTCGGGGATCCGTTGTTGGCCGCTTGGCAATACGGTCTTGGGCGCGTGGTGGCCTGGACGAGCGACGTGAGCGGCGACTGGACGCGGACCTGGGAGAACTGGGAGGAGGCGCCGCGCTTTTGGTCGCAGGTGGTGCGCTATGCCTTGCCCGACCCCGCGCAGCAGCCGTTGTTTGCGAGCGTGACGGTGCAGGGCCGGGACGTGCAGGTGAGAGTGATCGCTCACGGCGAGGACGGGAAAGGCATCAACCTGGCCGAAGGGCAGTTGCTCTTTCGCGCGCCGGACGGCGCCGTGGCGCGCGTCGTGCTGCCGCAGACCGCGCCGGGGGAGTATACTGTCACCTTCGCCGCGCCGCTGGTTGGGGCGTACCGCGCTTTGCTGACGCTGGAGAAGGGGGAGGAGGCATGGGAGACGCCCGTGGGGTTTGTGATTCCTTACGCGCCGGAGTATAACCCGCGTTTTGCGCCAGACGCGCAGGTGCTTGAACAAATTGCGGAAGTGACGGGGGGAAAGGTGATCGGTAGTTTGAACGAAGTCCGCCTGCCGAGGGTCGTGAACGTCGGCGTGCAGGGGTATGCGCCGTGGCTGATTCTCGCGGCGCTCATTTTGTGGCCCATAGAGATTGCGGCGCGGCGGAAATGGATGCCATGGGAGGCATAAGAGTTATTGATGACTGAAAACTCCCTCACCCTCGAAGACTTCAACGCCGCCGTGACGCGCCTGCTGGCGGAGGTGAGCAAGGTGTTGGTGGGGCAGGAGGCGCTGGCGCGGCAGATGCTCATCACGCTGCTGGCGGGCGGGAATGCGCTGCTGGAGGGCGTGCCCGGCCTGGGCAAGACGCTGCTGGTGCGCACGCTGGCGCAGGTGGTGCAGTGTTCGTTCAGCCGCATCCAGTTCACGCCCGACCTGATGCCCGCCGACATCGTGGGGACGATGGTGTTGAGCGAGGACGAAGCCGGCCATCGCGCCTTCCGGTTTGAGCCGGGGCCGGTCTTTGCCAACCTCCTGCTCGCGGACGAAATCAACCGCGCCACGCCGCGCACGCAGAGCGCCCTGCTGGAGGCGATGCAGGAACAGCGCGTGACGGTAGGCCGCGCCACGCACGATCTGCCCTCGCCGTTCTTTGTGCTCGCCACGCAGAACCCGCTCGAAATGGAAGGCACCTATCCCCTGCCGGAGGCGCAGCTCGACCGGTTCTTCTTCAAAATCGTCGTGGCTTTCCCGACCGAGGATGAGCTGGTGGAGATCGCGCGGCGCACGACCGGCGCAGAGTCGCCCACGCCCCAACCGGCGGCGGATGGCGCGCAGGTGCTGGCGATGCAAAAACTGGCGCGGCAGGTCCCCGCCGCCGAGCACGTCACACGGTACGCGGCGCGGCTGGTGCTGGCGACGCACCCCGACCACGACGGCGCCGTCCCGCTGGCGCGCAAGCATTTGCTCTACGGCGCCAGTCCGCGCGGAGTGCAGGCGCTGATCCTGGCCGCGAAGATTTCAGCCCTGCTCGACGGGCGCGCCGCGGCCTCCATTGAAGATATCCAGGCGGTCGCGCTTCCGGCCCTGCGGCACCGGGTGATTCTGAACTTCGAAGCGCAGGCAGAGGGGGTGAGCGCGGATGAGGTATTGGGGGAGGTGATGGCGGAGGTGAAGGTATAAACACGGACCAGTCTTCTGCCATTCACGTCGCCGGTCTCAGCAAGACCTATTTCGTGCCGGAGCGCGAGGCGGGGCTGGGGGCCGCGCTCAAGAGCCTCGTCAAGCGCACGATGCGGGAGGTCAAGGCGGTTGACCGCATCTCTTTCGAGGTGGGGCGCGGGGAAGTGGTGGGGTTCTTGGGGCCGAACGGGGCAGGGAAGACGACCACGCTCAAGATGCTCTCCGGCCTGCTCTACCCCACCTCGGGCGAGGTCGGCGTGTTGGGGCGCGTCCCCTCCAGGCGCGAAAGAGAATTCCTGCGGCAGATCACGCTGGTGATGGGCAACCGCAATCAATTGCAGTGGGACCTCCCCGCGCTCGACTCGTTCGACTTGAACCGCGCCGTTTACCGCCTGCCGGAGGCCGAATTCAAGCGCACCCGCGACGACTTCATCGAGCTGCTTGAGCTGAAGGACCTGGTGCGCAAGCCCGTGCGCAACCTGTCACTCGGCGAGCGGATGAAGATGGAGATCGTCGGCGCGCTGCTGCACCGCCCCGGAGTGCTGTTCCTCGACGAGCCGACCATCGGGCTGGACGTGACGATGCAGAAGCGCATCCGCAGTTTTGTGGCGGAATACAACCGGCGCTACGGCGCGACGGTCCTGCTGACCAGCCACTACATGGCCGACGTCGTGGCGTTGTGCAAACGTGTGATCGTGATTCACCACGGCCACATTCTGTACGACGGCGACCTGAGCGGGCTGGTCGAGCGCTTCTCGGCGTATAAGACCATCGGCGTGACGCTGGCGGAGGCGGACGTGGACTTGAGCGCGTACGGCGAGGTGATGGGGAAGGACGGCGGGCGCGTGACGCTGCGCGTCCCGAAGGCCGAGACGCCCCGCGCGACCGCGCGCCTGCTGGCCGAATTACCGGTAGACGATCTGACCATCGAAGACCCGCCGATTTAGGACGTGATTGAGCGTGTGTTCGCGCTCGAAGCGCCGCAGGAGGCGGGCCGGTGAAAGACATGCTCCGCTATTACCTGACCGGCATGAAGATCGCCGTCATCGAGCAGTTTCAATATCCGGCGGCGAACTACTTCTATATGATCGGCATGATCGCCGAGCCGGTGATTTATCTCGTCGTGTGGTCAACGATCGCGCAGGCGCAGGGCGGCGCGGTGGGCGGGTACACGCCGGGGCAGTTCGCGGCCTATTACATCGTGTGGACGCTGGTGCGCAACATGAACATCGTATTCACGCCCTACGGCTGGGAGTTTCTCATCCGGCAGGGGCAGCTCTCGGCCTCGCTTTTGCGCCCGCTGCACCCAATCCATGGATTCATCTCCTACTTTGCGGGCTGGAAGGTCGTGGTGATTGTCCTGTGGCTCCCGCTCGCCGCGTTTCTGTCGCTGGTGTTCAAGCCGGAGCTCCACCCCACGCTCCTTCAAGTCGCCGTGTTCGCGGTCGCCATCTGGGGCGCGTATCTCATCCGCACGATGCTCTCGTGGCTTTTAGGAATGGTCAGTTTTTGGACGACGCGCGTCAGCGCGATTTTCGAGCTGTACTTCGCGCTGGAGCTCCTGCTGTCGGGGCGGCTCGTCCCGCTGTCGTTGATGCCCTTGTGGGTCCAGCAGTTGGCGGCGTATCTGCCCTTCAAGTGGGCGTTCCAGTTCCCCATCGAGGCGCTGGTCAGCCCCATCCCGCCCGCGCAACTCGTCGCCGGGCTGGGAATGCAGGTGTTTTGGATTGTCTTCAGCACGCTGGTGATGCAGGTGGTGTGGCGGATCGGTGTACGGCGCTTCACGGCGGTGGGTGGATGATGAACATGAGCCTCTTTAGACTGGCGTTCATCTATTTCCGCGTCGGCGCGCTGAATGAACTGCAATATCGCGTCAACTTCTTCGTCCAGCTCCTGCAATCATTCATCGCGCTGGGGGTGGGGCTGGTGGGGCTGGGGTTGGTGTTCAGCCACACCACCGACCTGAACGGCTGGTCACGTCCCGAGCTGCTGGCGGTGATGGGCGTGCACATCCTGATGGGCGGGCTGATCAGCGCCATCATCCAACCCAACATGCAGCGGCTGCTGGACGATGTGCGCGAAGGCACGCTCGATTACGCGCTCACCAAGCCCGAGGACGCTCAAGTCGTGGTCAGCGTGCGTGAGTTCCGCCTGTGGCGGTTCGTGGACGTGGTGATGGGACTGATCGTCCTGTCCGCCGCTTTGTTCCAGCTTCAAGTCCGGCTGGGGGTGTGGCAGGCGCTGGCCTTTGTCACGGCGCTGCTGTTGGGCTGGGCGATGATCTATGCGTTCTGGCTCATGCTCACCTCCACCGCTTTCTGGTTCATCCGCGTTGACCAACTGGTCAACCTGTTTGAGGGCGTGTACGCGGCGGGGCGCTGGCCGGTGAGCGTCTATCCTGACTGGCTGCGCACCGGGCTGACCTTCCTCGTGCCGGTGGCGTTTGCCGTCACCGTGCCCGCCGAAGCCCTCACCGGGCGTTTGACCGGGCAGACGCTCCTCGGCGCGGCGGCGCTGGCGGCGGTGCTGCTCTTGCTGGCGCGGTGGGTGTGGAGCAGGGGGCTGAGGGCCTATTCGGGAGCATCGGCTTAGCGCCGCCCCTCACCCCCGCCCCCTCTCCCTGGAAGGGAGAGGGGAGACTCACATGAACTGCCGTCGTGTCCGTTGCGGCTTGTGCGGTTGCGAGGCGGGTTTACGTCGGCGCGAATGGATAAAGTAATCTGCTCCCCACAGTATCGCAGATAAGACGAGCAGCCCCACACCCCAGGCGGCCAACCGCGCCCCGGCGGTGTCGCCGAGATAACCGACGATCTCGCGCCCCAACTCATTTGCGCCCGGCCAGATGGTTTCGGCCAATGCGCCGCTGCGGATTGTCCCCACGAAGACAAGCGCCAATAGAAGACTGAGCAGGCCGGCGATAAATAAGGGCCGGATCGGCTGGGTCAGCAGACCGCGCCAACCTCGGACGGTGAGCAGGCCGTAAAGAGCCAGGAGCGACAGGCAGATGTTTCCCCACGCGCGCACGGTCACGCGCGTCCACTGCGCGGTAAAGCGCATCCGGTCAAGCCGGGATACAACACTGGGGTCCGCAAGGTCTAACGCGAGGAGAGACTCAAGGGCCAGGGAGCGTGGAAGAACCTGCGTCAGGCGCACAGCCGTCTGGCGGGCCAGGCTTTGAACGTTCGCTCCGGGGGGGAGGCAGGAGGCGTATACCCCGTAGCCGGAAGCGGTTTCGCCGGGGGCGCAGGCCGGCGCGTCTTTCAGGAAGGGGAGGAAGGCTACTGCTCCGCTGGAGCTTCCCAGGCGGTCGAGCACGGGGCCGAGGTCGAGATGAACCGCCGGGAGGGGGTCGGTCGTATTGAGCCATGCGAACAGGCCATCTATGAGCAGGTGCGCCTGCGTGTTTGTCCAATCGGGGGGGAGAAGCTCGGCGGCGATGGCCTCCCATTCGGCGCGGGAAAGTTCGGGCAGGTCGCGGGAGGGGGCCTCATCCTGGGTGAGCGGAAGGGTTTGGGTGAGGGAGAGTCTGGCCAGGTCAGTGCGGGCGCGGGCGGCGAGTTGTGTTTCGTCGAGTACGCGGTGATAAACAGCCGGGTCGAGGGTGACTGCGGCGAGGGCGCGGGTGAGCAAGTAGGTTGGGATACAAAGGGCGAGGGTGACGAGAATCAGCCGCTTGAGGATCCGGAAAGTCAAGTGGGCCTGTTCGCCCTCGGCGACCCGCCTTCCGCCGTCAGGCGGGCAGGTGAATCGGCGGATGACTTCGCCGGCAGGGAGGGCGTGCTTCGCTTCCCCGCTCCGTTTCACTTCAGGGGACCGGTCGTTCAGCATGACGGCAAGTTTACGGCGTCTGACTCGGCGTGGGCGTCGGCGGCGGCGCAAACGTATATTCTTCGACGCTGGCGATGGAGGCGAGGCTGCTGCCGAACTCGTCCACCATCGTCACCGCCCAGCGGTAGGCGCCGGGCGGGAGGGGATTGAGGGTGAACTCGACCCAGTTGAGTTGGCGTGTGATGCTCCCCTCTCCGGCTGAGATCAGCGCGCTTTCGCCCAGGGAGATCAAAAGCGGGTTTGCGCCGGGGCCGGAGGGCAGCAGGCCGAGGTGCAGCCGCGCCTGCATTCTGCTCCGCAGGCAATAACGGGCTGTGGCTGATACTCTGGTTCGATCCATGATCACCGTGCTCCCCAGCGGCGGCTCGACGAGGTCGAGGGTCAGTTGATCCTGCGCGCAAAAGCCGGGCCGGGGCGCCACCGTCGGGCGCGGAGTCTCCGTGGGTGTGGGGGGGACAGGCGTGAGCGTCGGAGTCAGGGTGGGAACCAGACGGGGGTCGAGAGTCGCGCCCCGGTAGGTCCAGGGGACGTCGTTGAGCTGCCATAACCGGGCGGTGTCCAGGAGGGTCGCCCCGCAGGCAAAGAAGGCGATGAGCAGCAGGCCTCCGAGGAGGAGTGGGCGCTCCAAACGCTGGATGTTCATGGATGCGTGTGTATCATGCCAGGGCGCGCGTGTCAAACGATTATACTGTCCGGCGCGCGCCGTAGTTCAAGCGAGGCGCGGGCGTTTCGGGAGTAAAATGCTGGCTTATGCAACTGACTGTTGATGGCGCGCAGCGCACCTTTACGCCGCTCCCGGCGTTTCGCCAGCAGTGGGGCCTGCCGCCCGAATTTTGCATCGCCTGTTTCGAGCCGAAGGACTGGCAGGGGCTTGGCTCGCTCGACGGAGCGGGCGAGGCGCTGGACAAGGTGAAGCGGCAGGTCGTGAACGCCGTGCCGCGCCAGGCGCCTCTGTCGGAATTGTCCGGCGTGGCCGAGGCGTTAACCGGAGTGTTCCGCCGCGCGCTGGTGGGGGCGAATGAAGCCGTCGGTTTGCGCGAGCAGGAGATTGATTTTGCCGTCGCGGGATTCCAGGCCATCACCCAGGCCGTGGCCGACCAATTGTTCCGCCTGTGTTACGCCGCTCGCGGCGATGTGAGACGCGCCCGCGAGGCTTACCGGTATGACGAAGTCTACCGGGCCTGGCTGGACCACTCGGTGGAAGTCTCAGGCGTGACGCACACTTATGCGCATGGCGGCGCTCAATTTGACGTGCGCGTGATTTATTATGCCTACGGGCGGATCGGCATGGAGGTGCGAGTTACCGGCCAGACGCACTACGTGCTGGACACCGCGCTGGCCTGCCCGGCGGCGAGTTATATGAAGGACCTATGCCAGGAGCTGGGGGAGGCATTGTGCGAGGCAGTGGCCTCACCTCCGCTCGCCCCTCTCTCTTGAACCAGGTTCAGGAGAGGGGGTTAATTCGCCATGCTCAAATTTGGCGTAGAAATCTGCCGACGATTTGGCTATCAAGCAATCAACGTGGCGCTAATAGCGCTGATTTTCGGGCAGCCGGCCAGCGCCATGCTCAGCCGTAACTCGTCGCGTAGAAGATGGAGTACCCGACGAACACCGGCTTCGCCATCTACGGCCAATCCCCAGAGATACGGCCGACCGATGAGCGCTGCCCGCGCACCGAGCGCGATTGCCTTGAGCACGTCGGTGCCTCGGCGTATGCCGCCGTCTACGAAGACTTCCACTTCACCCCCCACGGCGTCTACCACTTCAGGCAGCGCGTCGCATGTCGCAGCCACGCTATCCAACTGCCGCCCGCCGTGATTCGACACGCCGATACCCGCCGCACCATGCTGGGCGGCCAGCCGCGCATCTTCCCCAGTGAGAATGCCTTTGACCACTATCGGTAGGCGCGTAATGCTGCGCAGCCAATCCAGTGTTTCCCATGTCAGGCTGGGGTCGAATTGGTCGCTCACGTACTTGAGCAACGCTGAGCCGTCTGCGGAATCTGGGATGAGATGCGCGAGGTTCGCCGCGCGAATATGAGGCGGCACTTGAAAGCGGTTGCGGGCATCTCGTTCGCGGGGGCCAGGTACAGGAACATCCACTGTGACGCAGAGGGCAAGAAATCCGGCGGCTTCTGCTCGCGCGACTAAGTCTCGGGTGATACCCCGATCTCGATAGCAGTATAACTGGAACCACCGTTTACCGTCGGAGGCCGCGGCGACATCCTCCATGCGATACGCCGAGAGGGTGCTCAACACCTGAACGATGCCTGCTGCGGCTGAGGCGCGAGCCACGGCGAGTTCGCCCTCCGGGTGCGCCAGAGCATTGAGGGCGCACGGCGCGGTCATCAGTGGCATCGAGATCGGTTGGCCAAGAACCGTGGCGCTCAGATCACACGCGCTCACATCCACCAGCACACGTGGGCGCAAGCGCACACGCGCCCATGCCTGCTCGTTTTCGCGCACCGTGATTTCATCGCCCGCGCCGCCGGCGTAGTAGTCGTAGACCATCTGCGGCAGACGCTCACGCGCCAGTTGTTCATAATCGCGGAGATTGAGTAGTTCGCTCATTTGTGTTTATCTTGCTGACGCGCCTGACGGTACGCATCAGCCGCAGGCGAGCCTAGCGCAGCGAGGCGAAGCCTGCCGGCGAGAGGCGCGGGTTAGGCCGCCTCGCTGTCGGACGCCGGGTGATCGCCGAGGAGGCGGTAGAGTCGTCTCCGGCCCTCTAACCCTTTGAGTTCGTGCTCGCCAGCGTCGGAGAAGGACAGGCCTGAACCCTCGACCAGAACCACGGTCGGGGCCGAGAGCAGGACTTCACCCGCCCCGGCGCGCGCAGCAATCCTGGCGGCGACGTGCACCGCCACGCCCTGGATGGTATCGGTGTGACGTTCGACTTCACCGGTATGAATCCCGGCGCGCACCTCGATCCCGTCTTTCCTGGCGACGCGGCAAATCGCGGCCGCGCAACGGATGGCCCGCGCCGCGCCATCGAAGAGCGCCAGGAATCCATCCCCGGTGGTCTTGATCTCGTAGCCGCGGAAGCGGTCGAGTTCCAACCGCACCCGGTCATAGTGCCGCGCCAGGAGCTCCTGCCAGGGCTGATCCCCCAGGCGCGCCGCCAGCGCCGTCGAGCCGACGATGTCGGTAAAGAGCAGCGTCGCCAGCACTCGCTCGCCGGCCACCCGCGGCCGGGCCCAATCCCGAACCCCTCGGAACTCGATAGTGACGCAGGGTTCATCACCCACGATGCACCCATCATGGCCCGGCGAGACATCGAAGACTTCACCGGGTCCGAACGTCCGTTGGCCTCCCTCATCGCTGGTGATTTGGGTGTACCCCGACAGCACGACGCCTTGATGGTGGATTTGGCAGCTCGGCGTGCCGACCAGCGGTTTCACATCTTTGGACCAGCACCAGCCCGGCTGGTGAACATACCGACCCACGTACAATTCACCGACGGCCGCTGACCCGAACGCCCGCGAGCAAGACCGGCCAGTTTTTCGAGCACGTAGCGCGAGGCGGGCGCACTCGGGGAGTTCATTTTTCCTCGGACACGCCCAGTCTCCACGCAGCGAGGGCGAAAAACAGCCCGGCGTACCCGGCCAGCGCCCCGGCTGGGAGCAGGACCGATTCAAGCCCGAACCCGCGCACGCTGATGTTCTTGAATCCATCCATTGCCCAGGCCACTGGCGAGAGGTGCCCAATGGCCTGGAAGGTCGCGCCGGTGACCTCCAGCGGCACCCAGGCGCCGCCTAAACCGGAGAGCACGAACATCGGGATAAGTGAAAAGATGACGGCCTGTTCCTCGCTCCGGGCCAGGATGCCGATGAGCAGGCCCATCGCTCCGATGCACAGGGCCGCGCTGAAAGCCACCAGCAAGGTCGCACCGGGCAGGCGCAGGTAATCTACTTTCAAGATGAGCTGGCCGAAAGTAATCAATAGAATGAACTGGGCGAAGATCAGGATGAAGATCGCCAGATAGTGACCGAGCAAGATGTGGACGCGGCGCGTTGCGGTTGTCAGCAGGCGTTGCAGGGCGCGCGACTTACGCTCGGTGACGATGATCTGCGCCGAGGTCAGCAGTCCGGCGATGGCGAATTGCAGCATCATGCCCGGCGAGGTGTGCGCCAGCGACATGACCCGATTGTCTGCCTGCTTGATGGCGGTGCTGGTCGTTTCGGCGACGGCAATGGGCGGCTGTTCCCATGCGGAGAGGGCCCGTTCAAAAGCGTAATCGAACGGCGCCCGGTCTCCGGCCATCTCTTCCATAATGATCGCCGTGCGCACCGCGCTATCCAGCCGGTTGGCGGCGGCCAGAGTCTCTGCCTGGATAGTCGTCCCGGTGGAAGCGGCGGTGTCGGCGATCAGGGTGAGCCGGGCGGTTTTGCCGGCCAATGTTGCCTTGCCGTACCCAGTCGGGACGATGATGGCGGCGGCCACGCTTCGCGTCTCGTCGGCGACCAAATTCTCCAAGTCGGACGGTGAACGGGCGTCGTCTTCGTCCAGGCGAATCACTTCCGAGTCGGCCAGCAGGCCGTGTAGTTCCTGGCTGAGCCAACTGCCGTCCTCGTCCAGGTAGCCGACCGGCAGACGGGAATCCGATTCGTCGTTGCTGAACCCACCGAAGGCGTAGCCGAACAGCAGGGTGAAGGCCACCGGCATGAGGAGCAGGAACATGAAAGTCTTGAAGTCGCGTGTGAGTTGCAGCAGGTCTTTCAGCGTGATGTCGAAGATGCGGATCATGGCGCCCTCCTACGCATAGCGTTTGTTGAAACGCCACACGCCGATGGCGAAGAAGGTCGCGCTCCACGCAAGCATGACCAGCGCGGTGGTCAGCACGCTGGTGACCGGCTGGCCGTTCATCGCTTGCAGCAGGCCGTGCACGGCCCAACCTTGAGGCACCAACAACGAGACCGTGTCACCCAGTCGCGCCGCCGCGGGCGAGTTCATGGCGAAGATGCCGATCATGCCGATCATGCCGGTCATGGTCAGCACGCCGCCGAAGAGCACACCGCCCTGCCTGGTGTTCTTGAGAAAGGAGTTGACGAAGATGCCGAACGACGAGGCGCTGAACACGGTTCCCACCGCCGTCAGCGCCGCAGGCAGGAAGTCACCCCACTGGATTCCGAAGATCAACCGCGCGGCGACGAGCAGTACGACCACCTGCACCAACACCGTCAGGAAGACGGCCAGGAACTTGCCGCTGAGGATGGTCGCCTGCGGTGTGGGTGTGGTGAAGAGGCGCGGCAGGGTGCGCTCTTCTTCCTCCTTGAGGATGCTCTGGGCAGTGGAAGTGCCAGTGAAGAAGGCGTAGAAGACCAGCATCCCACCCATGATGGGGCTGACGATGCGGAGCAGAAGGTTGGGGCTTTCGGCTGAATCGTTTGCCGGCGCGCTGGCTGGAGCGCGCACGTCGAGCAGCACCTCTTCTAGATTCTCGGTTTGCGCGAGAGAGATATCCAGGTATTGCCGGACGACCTGCCCGGCCAGGGCATACGCCTGGGTATCGGCTTCGTCGAGGAAGACGTTCACCGCGATTTTCACACCCGACATCCCATCCATGAAGCGGTTGAGTATCAACCGGATGATGCCCGGCCCGATCGTCAGCGTGGGATCTTGATAGAACTCGATGACGGCCTTTCCGTCCAGGTCGGCGAACTGCCTGGAGAAATCAGCCGGGATGATGATGGCCACCTGGGCCTCCTGCCTGTCCACTGCGGCGCGGGCGGCTTCGGCGCCCCGGGCGAACGAAACCTCGATCAGGTCCGCCATCTCCTCGCTTTGCAGCCCGGCCACCACCAGTTCACCCATCGTGTCGGCGTCCCTGCTGCCGGGGATGTTCTTCGTGCTGACCTGAAACTTAGGACCGCCCTCGTCCAGGTTGGCAATGACGACTTTCGTCTTCGGCAAGTTGAACTCGCCGCCGCTGGCGATGTTGCCGAACATGAAATAGAACATACCCGTCACCAGCAGCGGTATGCCGAACATGAAGATTACGGCGAACGCGCTGCGGAAGGAACGGGTCATGTCTTTGAGAGCGATGTCGAGCGCTTTCATGAGGCCCTCCTCAATCGCGCAGGGCGCGGCCGGTCAGGTGCAGGAACACGGCTTCCAGGTTCGGCTCACGGATGTCCACGGAGGTGATGCGGGCGGAAAGGCGCGTCGCGGCCTCGAATAGGCGCGGCAAGACCCGGTTGCTATCTTCTACCAGCACGCTGATTGTGCCCTCCTCGGCCGAGACGCGAGCGACCCCCTCGACCGTCTGCCAGGCGCCCAGGACGCGACTGGCTTCCACATTCAGGGTCAAGTCAATGCGCGTCTGCTGCCCCACCAGTTTCACCAGCTCCTCGTGGGTGCCGCAGGCGATCAGTTTGCCGTGATCCATGATGGCGATGTGGTCGGAAAGTTCCTGGGCCTCTTCCATATAGTGAGAGGTGTAGAGCACCGTCATGCCCTGATTCTTCAGCGCCACTACGCTGTCGAGGATGTTGCGCCGCGATTGCGGATCAATGCCGACCGTGGGCTCATCCAGGTAGATGACTTTAGGCTTGTGCAAGAGCGCCACGCCGATGTTGACGCGCCGTTTCATCCCGCCCGAATACTTGCCCACCCGCTCGTTGGCGCGGTCACGCAGGCCGATGATGTCCAACATTTCGTTGACGCGCGCCTTGAGCGCCGCCCCACGCAGGCCGTACATCTTGCCCCAAAAGGTCAGGTTCTCGCGCGCTGTCAGGTCCTCATACAGCGCGATGTCCTGCGGCACGACGCCCAGCACCGACTTGACGTCCAGGGGGTCGGAGCGGATGGAATGTCCCATCACCCGCGCGTCGCCCTCGTTCGGGCGTAACAAGCAACAGAGCATGGAAATTATCGTCGTCTTGCCCGCGCCATTCGGGCCGAGCAGGCTGAAAATCTCGCCTGGCCGCACCTCAAAACTGACGCCCTGCACGGCTTTGGTCTCGCCGAAGGATCTGTGCAGGTTTAGGACTTCGATAGTAGGTGAGTTGTTCATGGAGGACTCCCGGGAAGAGTGACACCCGGTAAACAATTACCCGCGTTTTAGATCGTCGGCGCTTCCGAAAAAGAATCGTCGGATGCGCTGGCTGAAGTTCAATGTTTCCAGCCCGGCTTCATAAGATTCCCGATGTTGGCGCATACTCTCGACGTGCTTCTCCATGATCGCACCCAATTCTTCCACAAGCTCTGGCCTGGCTCGAATGATCGGCTCGTATTGATGTTTGCCGATTTCATAAACGACCGCGCTCTCGATCGCTCTGACCGTCG
>Ga0209002_10002071_pt1 | contig 16261 bp, 11 predicted proteins | sample Rifsed16ft2_FD_184010 | JGI IMG/M metagenome (GOLD analysis project Ga0209002, IMG submission 184010) | Soil microbial communities from Rifle, Colorado, USA - sediment 16ft 2 (version 2) | ecosystem: Environmental > Terrestrial > Deep subsurface > Rock core/Sediment | place: Rifle, Colorado...
CAGCGAGGCGAAATACACGAGGCCGGCGGGCGTCGTGGCGATGCCGTATGGGCCGCGGCCGCGCGGCGCGTCGAGGACCTCTAGACGTCCTGTCGCTGGCGTGAGGCGGCCGTAGATCCCGCTTTGGCCGGTGAACCACAAGACCCCGCGTCCATCAAAGGTCGCCGTGTTCAAATTGGCGTACCCCGTCCGCTCGGGCAGCGGGAACCGTTGCACCTGGCCCGTCCCCGGATCAACCCGGACGATGGCGTTCAGGCCGCCGTCGGTGATCCAGGGCGCGCCGTCGGGTCCCACGATGACACCGTGCGGCGCCGAGCGGTCACCCAGCCGGATGTGGCGGGTCCGCCCGGTGGCCGGATCAAGATGCCCGAGGTCACCCGACCCCTGCGCCGTGTACCAGACCCCGCCGTCACGCGCCGGGGCGACATCGTGCGGTCGGGATCCCGCCGGTACCGGATATTCCCGCACGATCTCCGCCGGGCCCCCGTACGCTGCGGGCACAGAGGTGCGCAGCGCGACCGGCGAGAGTGTTGCGGCGATGGTCAGCAGGACAAGCGATCGGAAGCGCATGATCCTGGATTTGACCTGGGGGGGCGTGATTCCTTGACGCAGGGGACTCCCGCGACGCCTTCGCCGACAACGCTTCACAGGATCTGGACCGCCGGCCCGATGATTTTCGGAAGCGAGGGGAGAGCGGGCGCGTCATTACTGGGGTGACCGACGGGACTTGAACCCGCGACCTCCTGGGCCACAGCCAGGCGCTCTACCAGGCTGAGCTACGGCCACCGCGTACCGGGCACATTCTACCACGGGCCGCCCGGTGAATGCCGGTGGCGGACGTGCGCGGCGCGCCGCGCCGCCGCTCTACGGGGGTGCCGGGACCTGTACCAGCCGTACCGCGAAGCCCTTGGCCCGCGCGGCGGCAGCCAGTCGTTCAGCGTTCGACCGGACGGTAAATGCCCCCAATCTCACCTGAAAGGCCGGCCCCACCCGGACGATGTAGGGGGCGAAACCCTTCGCCCGCAGCGCCGCCATTTCCTTATCCGCCAGGCTCCTGTGGGGGAACGTGCCGGCGACCACCGCGACCAGGGGGGATCGATCGTTCCCGGCAGGCGGTGTGGCCAGACGTGTGGGAGCAGGGGAGGGGGCCGCCGGAGGTGCGCCCGGCCGGGCGGTATCGCCGCCGGGGCGAGGGCTGGACGAGGCCGTCGGCGCCGCGGGCGCGGGCTTTGGCGCAGGCGCGGGTGCGGGCGCCCGGGCGACCGGGGCTGACCCCGCCCCCGGCGTTTCTGCGGCGGCCGGGGCAGCGATGCTCGCCTTTTGCACCCTGATCACCCGACTGTAGTTGATTCGGCCGTTCGCCCCCTCCGCCTGCGCGTAGAAATAGGCCCGCAGATGGGGCCAGGTCCGCATATCGAACGTCGCCTGCGCCAATCCGCCTGACGAGTTCACCTGCACGATCCGCTGGTTTGCCGCCCAGAACGTGACCCGCGGCGCGTCAGTTTCCGCGCAAAGCGTCGTGGTACCCGACGTCCGGGCCTCGTCGGCCACGCACCCACCGTACGAGGCACCCGCCACGAAGCGGACGCGCGGCGGGCGAAGAGTCGCGCCCGCGGTGTCGTTGTCGACGCGCGTGGCGTCGAAGGCGGCATCGAACGTTCCGCCGGCGATGCGCAGCCCGGGACGGTACAGGGTGAAATTCCGCGGCCGGGTCAGGCCGGTCTGATTGCGGATGCGCAGGTAGGTGCCGACCTGCGGGTGCCAGTCGAATCGCAGCAACGGGTTGTCGGCGAACTCCACGTAGCTGAACTGGACATGGGTGGTGGCGCTGCCGCACGTCCGCGTCACACTCAGGCAGTCGTGGAAGCCCGCGGCGGTGGCCGCGCCCCGGACGACGCCTCCCTCGTACAGCGAATCCCGCGTGGATTCGAAGATGTAACGATCGATGATGATCCCGTCGCCGCCGAGGTTCCGGCCGTCGGCGAGGAAATTCGTGACCGCTGTGCCGTTCGCGTGATTGGTGAACTGTGTGACGGTGTTCCCCACCGCCCGCGCGCCGTAGAGCCAGTAGTTCGTGCCGTAGGCGCCGATGTCCACCCCGATGCGGTTCCCCCAGGCCAGCAGGTCCAGGACATCCTGCGCCGGCGTTGTGTTCTGCCACCAGAAGAAGCCCTGGAGGGACGAGTGCGTGACCGCGCGGAGGACGCGCGGCGTTCTGTCGGGGTTGGCCGGATTGGCCCCACGGTTGTTCCCCCGGCCTTCGGGCCAATGGATGCCCGCGCCGGCGCGACCGCCCGCCGCGTGGCTGCCCACAACATAAGCGCCGACACCGCCGCCAAGCCAGATGCCGAAGGTCCGACCTCCGCTGCTGCCAATGCCGCCCACCTTCACCATGAGCGGGCGGTCGATCCAGGCATCGGTGGCCCCCGAATCGGGAATCGCCACGCCGGAGGAATCGCGTGCCTCCTCCAGCATGATCCCCAGGGCCCCCGTCGCGGATTGGTCGAAGACGACCAGATCTTCAACAACCACACCGGAGGATTCATGGATGTGCAGTCCATCTCCCCGGCCCCCGCGGATCACCACCCGCCGGGCGTGACTGCCGCGGCTGCCCTCCTGCTGCATGTGGAAGTGGAGAGCGTAGCGGCCGAACCGGTCGAACCGCGGGACCGGGGAGAAGGTTTGAATCGCCAGGTCCTCGAGTTCGGCCCGCGCGGCGTCGAGGAAGATGATGTGCGGGCGGTGGTTCGGGTCGGCGGCCTCAAAGACGACGTTGCGCGTCAGGTTGGCGACGGGCGGCGCCAGCGCTTCCGTCCAGTCGTCCCCCCAGGCGTCCCGCCACTGGAGGGTCTGCACCAGGTGATCGTACAGAAGCGGCTGATCGAGGCGGTACTGGCCCCCGCCGAGATCTGCGACGATGCGCCGGACCTCGTCGTCGACGGTATCCTCGCGGTTGCGCGGCGTCTTGCTTGGTCCGATGAGCAGTTCGTCTCCGGCCCGCCAGCCGGCGGCATAGCGGGGATCCACGCGGATCTCCCGCGCGCCCGCGCGCGCTGAAGCCGCCAGGAGACTCCAGGCGTCCCGGCTCGGTCCCCGCGTGGAGACCCGGCCCCGCTCGATCGCCCACAGGCCGACGTCGGTGTCCAGAGGTATGTCGGCCGCTCCCCCACGGTAGCGGGCCTCGTCGAGGACGAATCGGATGCGCGCCGTCACGCCGGCGGGCATCGGCGCGGCGGGAGTGCCGAAGTCCAGCCAGCCGGAACCCCGCACGACGAGGTTCCCCGACAGTACGAGCGTCGAATCGGCGGTGCGCGAGGCGCGCAGGACCCCTTCCACCGCGACGGATCTCGCCGTCGACTGCCCGCGCACGGTGACCTCGTCGCCGCCGCGGATGACGATCCGGTCGGCCGCGGCGGGAACGCACTGGCAGGACCACGTGCCGGGGCTGTCCCAGGGTCCGTCGCCGCGCGAGGTGATCTCCCGGGATTGGGCTGCGGGATTGGCGGACGGCCAGAACGCGACCGTGAGGAGGACAGCCGTGAGGATTCCGATTCGTCGCGTGAGCGTCACCGACATCTGAGACACCTCCCCCGGGCCCGACCCCTTCTCGTTGCCCGCGCCGCAAATCGAAACGGCCCAGAGAAAGCACTGGGCCGCTGCTCCATGCCCCTGCCGTTCCCTGGAATGCCTGCGAGGTTAGCTGCCGGGCTCGGCTACCAGAGATAGCCTACGCTGCCGCGTCGGCGGCGACGATTCGCCCCGTTTCCGGGTCCCCCGCTCCCCTGCCGCACAGGGGATTCGGCTCTTCCCTAAGTTGAACTCACGGTGGAGTTTCCCGGTATCTTCTTTGCCGCTCGCCTGCGGATTCCCTTCCGGGTGCCTGAACGCAAACGGGGGCGGACTGGTCGGCCCGCCCCCGCGGAACTCCAGGAGGGTAGGGTCGGCTGGCACTCAGGCGAGGGCAGCTGGCCTCTATCAGACGATAGAACCCCGCCTCTCGATAATGGCTGAAAATGGCCCGGTAAGCCCGTTCGGCGGTGTCTTCGGCAGGAAAAATCAAGGATCATCCTGAAATCGAAACGGCACACAATCAGAATTGAAAGGTGCCTGAGCCGACGTCGCCGTGCGCGCACAGCGCACGGCAGTTGCGTTGTCAATGAAGGAGACATGATGCAGGTAGCCTGTCACGAGATCTCTCTGGCCTACCGGGTGCGGGGGAAGCGACTGGAGGCCTTGAGCGACGTCAGTTTTCGCGTCGCCGAGCATGAGTTCGTCTGCGTGCTTGGACCCAGCGGCTGCGGCAAGACCACCCTGCTGAAGATCCTCGCTGGTCTGCTCCAGCCGCAGCGTGGGCGGGTGGATTTCGTCGGCCGCCCCGGGAACAACCCGCTCACCGCCATGGTCTTTCAGGATCACGGCTTGTTTCCCTGGATGACGGTGCTGCAGAACGTGACATTTGGCCTGGAGATGCGGGGCGTCGGTCGGGACGAGCGTGAAGGGAGGGCCTTCCCACTGCTGGAACGGGCCGGGTTGGCCCGCTTCACGCGCAACTACCCGCACGAGCTCAGCATCGGCATGAAGCAGCGCGCGGGCTTGCTGCGCGCGTTCGTCACGGACCCGGAAGTGTTACTCATGGACGAGCCGTTCGCGTCACTGGACGCCCAGACGAAGCTCGTGCTGCAGGACGAACTGCTCCGGATGCTCGGCGACGTGCCGCGGCCGGTCGTCTACGTCACGCACGACATCGACGAGGCGATCCTCCTCGGCGACCGCATCATCGTCCTGACCGCGCGCCCGGGCCGGGTGCAGGGGGAGTTCCGCGTCACCTTCCCGCGCCCGCGCACACTCGCCGTGATGCATACCCCGGCCTTCGCCGACCTGAAGGGTCTGATCTGGCGGCAACTCGAGGAGGCCGTGCGCTCCGTGGCCCGGCAATGAACGCGACCGACAGGCTGGCTAAGGCCGGACTTGCCGACACGCCCGATGAGGCCGCGGCGGAGACGCCGTTTGCGGAGGGCGAGCGCCGTGGCCGGGAGTCGTGGTTGGGCCTCCTCCTGCCGGTGTCGCTGCTCCTGCTGTGGGAGGTGACGGCGCGCGCCGGCTGGTTGACGCAACTCTTCTTCCCCGCCCCGAGCGTCGTCGTGCAGACGCTGATTCGGCTGATGGCCAGCGGCGAGCTGCCGCGCCATCTGGGCATCAGCCTGCAGCGGATCGGGCAGGGGTTCCTGTTGGGCGCCATCCCCGGCCTGGTCCTCGGCCTGACCATGGGCTGGATCCGACCCGTCCGGCTGCTGCTGGACCCCCTGATCAGCGCGTTCTTTACGGTGCCGCGGCTGGCGCTCTTCCCGCTGTTGATGATGATCTTCGGCGTCGGCGAGGCATCCAAGATCGTGATCATCGCCATCGGGGTGTTCTTCCCTACGCTGATCAATTCCGTGGCCGGGGTGCGCGCCATCCATGAGGTGCACTTCGAAGTGGCCCGCAGTTACGGGGCGCGTCCCTGGAGCATCTTCACCCGTGTCGTGCTCCCCGGCAGCCTGCCGCTGATCTTCGCCGGCCTGCGGCTGTCCTTGGGTCTGGCGCTTCTCCTGGTGATCGGGATCGAGTTCATCTCGGCACGCACCGGGTTGGGCGCGTTCCTCTGGTTTGCCTGGGAAACGTTCAAGACGGAACACGTCTACGTGGGCATGCTGGTGGCGGCCTCGTTAGGCGCAGGCATCGCCGCAGTGCTGCGCCTGGCCGAACACTGGCTGCTCCCCTGGTCGGAGGGCCTCTTCCACCGCTAGCCGGGGCTGATCATGGCTGCGAGCAGGATCCGGATCGCGGCGTCGAGTCTCCGTCTTCACCTGAGCATGCTCATGCTCTTTCGTCACCGGGTGACCTCGCCGGCCGGGGTGGAGGAGCAGCTGCGCCATCGGCTGGCCCACCGGACAGAGAACTTCCTGGAGTCAGCCGAGCGCCTCGTCTTCGCCAACCCCCGCAGCCCCTACCGCCCGCTTCTGGAGACCGCGGGCTATGACTGGCCGAGCGTGCGCCAGCTCGTCATGACGCGAGGGCTGGACGTGGCGCTGGATCAGTTGTGCGCGGATGGCGTGTACGTGCGCATTCAGGAGTTCAAGGGACTGGAGCCGGCGGTCCGGCAGGGCCGGACCTTCAACTTTCAGGAACGGGACTTCGCCAACCCGCTGGTACGCGCGGCGCTGCGCGTCCGCAGCAGCGGGTCCCGCAGCCGGGGCACGCAGACGAATATCTCGGAGGAGGAGTTCCTCGAAAGAGTCCGCTTCCGGTGGTGGCTCCTCGAGCGCTACGGGCTTCACGAGCGCGCCGCCGTGACCTGGCAGAACCTGCCCCAGGGCGTCACCACTCTGCTGCAAGCCGCCGTGACGGGCCGTCAGGCCACCTGTTTCACGTTGCTCGGGTCTCCCAGTTGGGGGTACGCGCTTCTGATTCTGGCGGCGCGCCTGCTCAGCGGCGTCCGGGTGCCCTTCATCCAGTGGGCCACGGCCGAGCAGGCGGCCAAGCTCGCGCGATACATCGGCCGGGCGAACACGCCGCGCGGGACGCTGCTGACCACCTTTGTCAACCCCGCGCTGCGGCTGGTGGTCGCCGCGGAGGAGGCGGGGATCGACATGGGCGACGTCGCCTTCCTCATTGGCGGCGAGCCCGTCACACCCCTCAAGTATGAGCAGTTCATTCGCCGGGGCCACCGCGTCCTGTCGGCGTTTGCCTTCACCGAATTTGGTACCGCCGCCTGGACGTGCCCGCGGGGGCGCGAGGTCGATGACCTGCACGTGCTGACGGACCGCGCGGCCGTCCGGCAGTATCCTCGCCCTGTCGGGCAGGATGGGGATACCGTCCCTGCCTATCTGTTTAGCAGCCTCCTACCGCACGCCCGCCACGTCATGATCAACGTGGAAACTGGCGACTACGGCGGCCTGGAGGAACGCCGTTGCGGATGCTTCCTAGAGGAGACGGGCTTCTCGCTGCACATGCACACGATCCGCAGCTTTGAGAAGCTCACGGCCGAAGGCATGACGTTCATCGGCCCGGGGCTGATCACCCTGCTGGAGGAAGACCTGCCGCGGGAGTTCGGCGGGGACGTCAGGCACTACCAGCTCGTCGAGGGGGAGGATCGTCGGGGGTTCACGCACCTCTACCTGCTGGTGAGCCCACAGGTGGGGGCGATCGACGAGGACTCCGTCCGCCGCCGCGTCTTGCGGGCGATCGAGGAGCACCATCTCCTCCCCCGCCGCGGCCGGACGATTCAGCATATCTGGGAAAGGGCCGGCACGCTCCAGGTCCTGCGCCGCGACCCACTCGCCACCGCCACCGGAAAGGTCCTGCACCTGCACCGGGATCGCGGCACGCTGCTGGCCGCCTCGGGCGATGGCGCGGAGGGAGGGACGGAGGAATGAGGCCGATCGTCCGCTACGCCGCCACGCTTTTGGCCTGGCTCGCCATCGCGGCCGGGGTGCTGGCCGTCCCCTGGCTGGAGGCCGCGCCGTTTCCGCTGACGCCGGTCATCCTCGGGAGCAGCACTCTCCTGAGCAACGCGCCGATCTACATCGCCATCGAAGAGGGGTACTTTGCGGCCTGGGGCGTGGAAGCGCGCCTGGAAGAGGTGCGAATGTCCGCGCAGGCATGGCCGTCATTGATCGCCGGCCAGCTGGACCTCTACGCCGGATCGTACAATGCAGGTCTGGTGGAGGCCATCCGGCGCGGGGCCAGACTGCGTATCGTCGCGGACAAATGGCACATGGGCGTCAACGACCGTGGGCTTGCCTTCATGGTTCGGCAGGACTTGATCGACTCAGGTCGTTTCCGCACCCTCCGCGACCTCCGGGGGCTGCGGATCTCCGTGGGCTCGCGGGGCGGAGCGGGCGATCTGTTCCGGCAGCGTGTGCTGCGCAACCGCGCGTTCCTCACGGAAGAGGACGTCACGTTCGTCCAGGTGCCGTCCGCGTTTGTGCTCGACGCGTTCAAGGCCAAGACCATCGACGCCGCCCTGACCGGAGAGCCCTATGTGACCCGGCTGGAGACTCTTCGGTTGGCTCGGATCGTCGTCACCGGGGACGAGGTCCTTCCCCGGGCGCAGCTTTCGGTCGTCGTGTACGGAACCAACCTTCTCGCGCGGAATCCGGGGTTGGGCCAGCGCATTATGAATGGCTACGTGCGCGGGACCCGGCAGTACAACGAGGGGAAGACCGAGCGGAACATCGCCATCATCCGCAAGTACACGGGCGACGACGAAGCCACGGTGCGGCAGATGCAGTGGCCCCAGATCCACGCCGACGGCCACCTGAACGTCGAGTCCATCATGGAATTTCAGGCCTGGTGGGTGCGTGAGGGCTTCCTGCCGCAGGTCGTCCCGCGGCACCTCGTCGTCGATCTCACGTTCACTCGCCGCGCGGCATTGGATCTGGCCAAGCCACGGTAGCGCGGAATGATGGGCGGGCGGGTGGCGCAGCCATCCCAGCCTCGCTTGGGCGGTGGCATAAGGGAATGAACGCGCAGGAGATTCGCATCGCGGCCTCATCCCTCCGTCTGCATCTCGCCATGCTCAAGCTCTTTCGCTACCGGGTCACCTCGACGGCCGGCGTGGCGGAGGAGTTGCGCGACCGCCTGGCTCATCGTGAGGAGAACTTCCTGACCTCGGTGGAGCGGCTTGTCTTCGCCAACCCCCGGAGCCCGTACCGTGCGCTGCTGGAGGTGGCGGGATACGATTGGCCGATGCTACGCCAGCTGGTTCTGACCCGGGGGTTGGATGCCGCGCTGGATCAGCTCCGCGTGGACAGCGTTTACGTGCGCGTCGGGGAGTTCAAGGGCTTGGAGCCGGCGGTTCGGCGCGGCCGAACATTCCGCTTTCAGGAACGAGACTTCGCCAACCCACACATCAGCGGAGTGCTGCGTGCGCAGAGCGGCGGCACACGCACCCGCCGCACGCAGTCAGACATCTCGGCGGAGGAATTCCTCGAGTGGGTCAAGTTTCGCCTGTGGCTCCTGGAGGGCTACGGGCTCAGAGAACGCGACGTCGTCATCTGGGCGAATCTTCCTGAGGGCCTGAGGTATCTACTACAGGAAACGTCGACGGGCCGCCGGGCGATCTGCTTCACTCTGCTGCGACCGCCGGGCCTTGGCTACGTGCTCCTGGTACTGGCGGCGCGCGTGCTGAGCGGCCGGCCGGTCCCGTTCCTCCGATCGGCGAGGGCAGCCCAGGCGGTCGAGCTCGCCCGCTACATCAGCAAGACGAACACGCCGCGTGGCACATTGGTGTCCACCTTTGACAGCTCGGCGGTTCGGCTGGTCATCGCCGCGGAGGAGGCGGGAATCGACATGGGCGACGTCGTCTTTTGGATTGGCGGGGAGCCCCTGACGCCGCTCAAGCATCAGCAATTTGCGCGCCACGGGCACCGCGTCGTTTCGATGTTTGCCTTCTCCGAGTTCGGCGTCGCTGCGTGGTCGTGTCCGCGAGGTGAGGAGGCCGATGACCTGCACGTGCTGACCGACCGCGTGGCCCTCCGGCAGTACACTCGTCCCGTCGGCCAGAACGGCACCACCGTCTCCTCGTACCTGTTCACGAGCCTGCTGCCGTACACGCGCCACGTCATGATCAACGTCGAATCCGGCGACTACGGCAAGCTGGGCAAGCGTCGCTGCGGGTGCTTCCTCGACGAGGCGGGTTTCTCACTGCACATGCACACGATCCTGAGCTTCGAAAAGCTGACCGCTGAAGGGATGACCTTCATCGGCCCCGGCCTGATCACTCTGCTCGAAGAGGACTTGCCCCGGGAATTCGGGGGGGACAGCAGGCACTATCAACTCGTCGAAGGAGAGGATGGGCGCGGCCTCACAAGGCTCTTCCTCCTGGTGAGTCCCCAGGTGGGGCCGGTCGACGAGGACGCACTCCGCGAGAGGGTTCTAGGCGCAATTGCGGACCGCCATCTGCTGTCGCGGCGGGGCCGGACGATCGGGCGCATCTGGCGAGGAGCGGACACGATCTACCTCCTCCGCCGTGAGCCACTGGCGACAGAGAGCGGAAAGGTGCTCCACCTGCACACCGCCCGGGGGGCGCTTCTGGCGGATGCAGCCATTCCGCCGGACAGCCAGCAGCAGAGATGAGGCGGCCGGCGCGCACCGTGTGCGCGCTTCTGGCTTGGCTGATCGGCACCGCAAGCGTGGTGGCCGTTACTGGGGTGCAGGCTGCGCCGCTTGCGCTTACCCCGCTCGTGACCGGCGTCAGCACGTTTATCAGCAACGCGCCCGTGTTCATCGCGATAGAGGAGGGCCACTTCGCCGCCTCGGGTATCGAGATCCGTCAAGTCGTGATCCGCTCGGACATCGAGGCCTGGCCGGCGTTGATCGCCGGGCAGATGGATGTGAACGCCGGCGGGTTCAATGCGGGACTAATCGAGGCCATCCGACGTGGGGCCAGACTGCGCATCGTGGCAGACAAATGGCACTTAGGCCCAGCCGACAGGACCCTGGCGTTGATGGTCCGGCAGGAGTTGATCGATTCGGGCCGCTTCCGGACCCTGCCGGATCTCCAGGGGCTGCGGGTCGCCGCCGGCATCCGGGGTGGCGTAAACGAGCGCTTCTGGGACCGTCTCCTCCGGGACCGGGCTTTCCTGACCAGAGAGCATGTTACGTTCATCCAGGTGCCCCAAGCCTTCGTGGCCGACGCCCTGAGAGCCAAGGTCGTTGACGCAGCCTTGACCGGCGAGCCGTACGTGACGCGGCTGGAAAACCTGGGCGTGGCCAAAGTGGTCGTGACGGGCGACGAAATTCTGCCGCGGGCGCAGCTTGGCGCCATCACGTACGGCCCCAATCTCCTCTCGCGCAACCGGGGATTGGGCCAGCGTTTCATGAACGCCTACCTCCGTGGCGTCAGGCAGTACAATGCCGGCAAGACGGAGCGCAATCTCGCCATCATCAGGAGATTCACGGGGGAGGACGAGGCACTGCTGCGGCAGATGCAGTGGCCGTTCATCCATGCCGACGGTCACCTGAATGTCGAGTCCATCGCGGCGTTCCAGGCCTGGTGGGTCCGCGAGGGCTTACTTCCGCAGACGCTTCCTCCCGAACAGGTCGTGGACCTGGCGTTCATCCGGCGGGCCGCGATCGACCTGGCGAAGCCGAAATAGCCGTCAGCGATAGAATTGGACGATCTCGGCGAGCGAAACGATGCCTGGGTTCTGGGGGATGCGCAATCCCGGGACATCCCGGCCGCAGGTTCGGGTGCATATCCGCCGGCACGCCGGCGACGTGCCGGCGCAGCTCCTCCTCGCGCTGGACGAGGATGTTGCGCTTGCCCTGCGGTAGTCGCGGGTCGAGGCCCTTGAGCATCACCGGGAACGTGGCCCTGGCGGCGAATTCCAGGATCTCCTCGCCCGCGCGCGGGAACATCGCTTCCGGCGTGGGGACGCCCTCCCGGCTGGCGAGGTAGAAGAATTCGCGCTTATTGGCCAGAGCGCTGGCCAGGCCTGCCGGCAGGCAGGGGGAAGACGAAGGCCTCCGCCAGCGCGTCCGCGAGCTCCGCGACGAACAGCGTTAGCGGATCGGAAGTGCAGAGCAGCAGGGTGGGCCGGCCGATGGCCCTCCTCACTCTGCGCAGGAACTCGATCGACCGGTCCGCCGGCCCGGAGAAGTCCCCCGCGAAGGTCCTCCGCCAGAACCGGGAGGAGAGGGCGGGAGCCGCGCGCTCATCGTGCGCCGCATACACCGGAACACCCAGTCGCCCGAGGCTGCGGGCGACGCCGAGCGCACCATAGCGCGCCCCGAGCACCAGTACTGCGGTCATTGGATCGAGAGTCGCCCACACGCCGGTTCGCTTCATTATCCTGTGTAGGGCGTCGTTGGGGACCCGGCGAGGCCGGGCGAGAAGCCGAGGGGGCGGACTCGCGCGTCCGCCCCCTCGTGGTTTCTGGGGTTTCCGCTCTCTAGAACTCGTCCTCCATGCCACCGCCGCCCGGCATGGGCATGGCGGCCTTCTTCTTCTCCCGCTTCTCCACCACCACGGCCTCGGTTGTGAGCAGCAGCCCGGCGACGCTCGCCGCGTTCTGCAGCGCCAGGCGGACCACCTTGGTCGGGTCCACCACGCCGGCCTTGACCATGTCGGTGAACTCGCCGCTCAGGACCTCGTAGCCCATCCGGCCATCGCCCCGCTTCAGGCGCTCCACGATCAGGCTGCCCTCGGCGCCGGCGTTGGCCGCCAGCTGGCGGGTCGGCTCCTCGAGCGCGCGGCGCACGATGGAGAGACCGATGGCCTCCTCGCCCTCGGCCTCCACCTTGGCCAGCGCCTCCAGCGCGCGGATGTAGGCCGTGCCGCCGCCCGGCACCAGACCCTCTTCCACCGCCGCCTTGGTGGCGTTGAGCGCGTCCTCGAAGCGGTGCTTCTTCTCCTTCATCTCGGTCTCGGTGGCGGCGCCCACTTTGATCTCGGCGACCCCGCCGGCGAGCTTGGCCAGCCGCTCCTGCAGCTTCTCTTTGTCGTAGTCGCTGGTGGTGTCCTCGATCTCCTTCTTGATCTGGGCGATCCGGCCCTGAATGTCCTTCCGGTCGCCCTTGCCGCCGATAATCGTCGTGTCTTCCTTGTCCCCCTTCACCCGGTCGGCGCGGCCGAGCATCTCGAACTCGACGTTCTCCAGCTTGATGCCCAGGTCGTCAGAGATCACGCGGCCGCCGGTGAGCGCGGCCATGTCCTGCAGCATCGCCTTGCGGCGGTCGCCGTAGCCCGGCGCCTTCACGGTCAGGCTCGCCAGGATGCCGCGCAGTTTGTTCACGACCAGCGTGGCCAGCGCCTCACCCTCCACGTCCTCGGCGATGACCACCAGCGGCTTGCCCTGGCGGATCACCTTCTCCATCACCGGGACGATGTCGCGGGCGGCGCTGATCTTCTTGTCGGTCAGCAGGATATAGGGCTCCTCGATCACGGCCTCCATCTTGTCGGGGTCGGTGATGAAGTAGGGGGAGATGTAGCCGCGGTCAAACTGCATTCCCTCGACGACCTCGACGCTCGTCTCGATGCTCTTGCCCTCCTCGATGGTGATCACGCCGTCGCGGCCGACCTTGTCCATCGCGTCGGCGATGATCTCGCCGACCTCCGTGTCGTTGGCGGCGATGCCGGCGACGTGGGCGATGTCCTCGTGCCCCTCGACCTGAATGGCGGCTTTCTTCAGGGCGTCGACGACCGCCTCGACGGCCTTGTCGATGCCGCGCTTCAGCAGCATCGGGTTGGCGCCGGCGGCGACGTTCTTCAACCCTTCGCGGACCATCGCCGAGGCGAGGACCGTTGCGGTGGTGGTGCCGTCACCGGCCGCGTCATTGGTCTTGCTGGCCACTTCCTTGACCAGCTGCGCCCCCATGTTCTCGTAGGGGTCTTCCAGTTCGATCTCCTTGGCGACGGTGACGCCGTCCTTGGTGATCGTGGGGGAGCCCCACTTCTTTTCCAGGACAACGTTGCGGCCCCTGGGGCCGAGGGTGATCCGGACCGCGCTGGCAACTTTCTCCACGCCGCGCTCCAAGGCGCGGCGCGCGTTCTCGTCGTACAGCAACTGCTTTGCCGGCATTGCTCTGGCCCTCCTATGGATGGAGTTGGGAGTCGGTTGTTAGCACTCCAGGCTCGCGAGTGCTAGTTTCCTCCCCTAATAGTGGCGGTCGGAGCAGGCGAAATCAACAGTTTTCCGGAGGACGCCACGGGCGGTTTCGAGGACGCCAGGGCAGTGTTTCTCCCGATTTCGTCGATTCTCTCGCTCTTGCTGGCGATTTCACTACACCCAGGCGGGGAGGCAGACGTGCGGCGTCGAAATGTGGGGGTGATCAGCCGATGCGCACCTGGCAGGTTTCCCTCACCATCATCCTGCTGGTCACGGGCTTCCTGGCCGTGGCCCAGTGGCGGGCCGGGCAACCGCTGCGCGCCCAGGTCGAACTGCCCACGCAGCGCGTCCAGCAACTGGCCGTCCTGCTCAAGCAGCAGGAGGAAGCCCGCCTGGCGCTGGAGGCGGAGATCCGCCAACTGACTTCTCGGGTGCAGGCCTACCAGCGCGCCGTCGCCGAGGGGCGCGGGGCTGCGGAGACGATGGCCCAGGAATTCGCCCAACTCCGCCTCATCCTCGGCCTCACCCCGGTGGAGGGGCCGGGCGTCGTGGTCCGCCTGCAGAGTGAGGAGCTCCCCGGCGGCGTCCTGCCGGTGCTGATGCGCGCGGCGGACCTGGCCGGCCTGGTCAACGAACTCTGGTCGGCGGGGGCGGAGGCGGTGGCGGTCAACAGCGTGCGCGTTCTGGCAACCACGGGGTTCCGCGACCACGCCGACGACATCCTGGTCGGCGAGGTGGCGATGCGGCCGCCGTTTGCCGTCGTCGCCATCGGCGAACCCCTGACGCTGCAAACCGCCCTGAAACTCCGGGGAGGTTTTGTGGAAGGTCTACAGTCGATCGGCCTGCAGGTGACCGTGCAGCGCCGCGAGCGGATCAAGCTGAACGCGTACCGCGCCAGGCTGCAGTTTCGCTACGCGCAGCCGGCCAAAACCCCGTAACCCCGCCGCGCACCCCTCCGTGAACCGGCCCTAAAGCGGCGGGACCGCGGTCCCCGCCGAGTGGGGTCTGCTTGTCCTCTCGGCAGTCGCGACCACGGTCCCGAATCCCGTCCTGGAGAGGCTGCCGCCCTTGCGCCGGAGCGGGGTTTGTGTGGCCTTGGTGAATCGCCCAGGCGTTGCGGCCGTGCCCTCGTCGAGACGGGAACCTAGTATGGCAAGGCGGTTTCCCGGTGTCAATCAGTCGGGAGAGAGAGCCTTGACCCGCAAGGGGATTATGCCCATCGCCACGGGTTCTTAGAACGGATAGGCGAGCGGCAGGACGACCAGCATAAGGAGGAGCAGGATGAGGACCAGGGGCAGTCCCGAACGCACGTAGTCCTTCATCCGGTACCCGCCCGGCGCCATCACCATCAGCATCACAGGATTGCTGAACGGGGTGAGGAGCCCCATCCCCGTCGCGGCGATGATCGCCATGGCGAAGGGCAGGGGAGAGGTGTGGAGCGCGGTCGCGGCGTCGATGGCCAACGGCGCCAGGATCGCCGGCAGGATGATGCTGGGGACGAAGTGGCCGATCGCCGTCGCCGCGATGAGGAAGGCCGCGAGCGTCCCCAGCGGGTGACCGCCCAGGACGCGGACGAGGGCGGTGGCGACGAGTTGCGCGGCTCCCGTCCGCTCCAGCGCCACGCCCACCGGCACCATGGCGCCGATGAGCACCAGGCTCCGCCAGTCGATCGCGCGGTACGCCTCCTCGGTCGTCAGGCCGCCGCTCGTGATCATGATGCCGGCGGCCAGCGCCGCCGCCACCGCCACGGGAACCCCGGCCAGCGTCAGGACGATCAGGGCCGCCACGGCGAGCAGCGCATAGGTGCGCCGATCCTCGCGGTCAGGCCATGGGCTCTCCGCGTCAAAGACGATCAGGTCGCGTTCGCTGCCGAGTGTCGTCAGTGCCTTCCGCGGTCCCTGGATGAGGAGACCGTCGCCAGCGCGCAGGGGGATGTCCGCAAACCGCGTGCGGATGGGCCGGCCCTCCCGCCACACCGCCAGCACCGTCAGTCCGTAACGGTCGCGGAAGCCGATGTCACGCAGCGTCCGTCCCGCCAGCGCCGAGCGCGGCGCGACCATCGCCTCGACGATGCCCGCCTCCAGGGTGTCCAGAGACGCCTCCGCCTTCGCCAGTTCCAGTCCAATCCGCGCAAAGGCCTCCGCCTGCAGGAGCTCATCCAGGCGCCCTTCGATCACCAGGCGGTCCCCGGGGCGCAGGGTCAGATCCTTGGGCGGCGCCGGCGTCTGCTCGCCGTCGCGCGTCACCGCGACGACGGTCAGTCCGTGGGCCAGCCCGAATTCACTCGCTTCGATCGTCTTGCCGGCCAGCGGCGAACCGTCCGGAATGCGGGCTTCAAACAGCCGCTCACTTAGCCGATACACCTTCACGAGGCGCGCGCCGCGCCGCAACGCGCGGAGGAGTTCCTCGGGGGGGCGTCGGGGGAGCAGACGCCATCCCACCGCGGCCATCCAGGCGGTGCCGACGATGAGCATCGGCAGGCCGATCGGCAGGAAGTCGAAGAGCCGCAGCGTGGCCACTCCGCGGCGGTGCAGGATGTCCGCCAGCAGGAGGTTGGTGGGACCGGCGATCAGCGTCAGGTTGCCGCCGAAGCGGGCGGCGTAGACGAGCGGCAGAAGGAGGAGGCTGGGGCTCGTCCGGCGGCGGTAGGCGATGGCCATCGTCACCGG
>Ga0209002_10002072_pt1 | contig 16250 bp, 11 predicted proteins | sample Rifsed16ft2_FD_184010 | JGI IMG/M metagenome (GOLD analysis project Ga0209002, IMG submission 184010) | Soil microbial communities from Rifle, Colorado, USA - sediment 16ft 2 (version 2) | ecosystem: Environmental > Terrestrial > Deep subsurface > Rock core/Sediment | place: Rifle, Colorado...
CCTCCGATTCGAGCTAGCAGATCGGTTGCCCGCAGCACGGCCTGCATGGCGCGGGCTGATCCGCGCAGGATCTCGTCTCCGAACAAGTGCCCGAATTGATCGTTGATGGCTTTGAAGCCGTCCATGTCGATATAGAGCAGGCAGAAGGGCCGGCGGTAGCGCTGAGCGCGGGAGAACTCGCTCTCCAGGCGCTCGAAGAGGTGCCGCCGATTCGCCAGCCGTGCAGCACATCAATTTCCTCGGAAGCGGCCGCCCGGAGGCGGCCCTGCGCTTCGAGCTGCTCGAAGGCCGGCGCCATCGGCTCAGGATACGCCGGCGCCTTCAGCACCCAGCGCACGCCGAGCTGACGAAAAAGGTCCAGCAACTGCTCCGGCGTGCGGTAGCGGTCCGGGTCCATGCGCCAGGATTTGTCCGGGTCGGCGGGAACGTAGGGCACGCGCAGATAGTACACATGCCGGAAGAAAACCATCACTTTACCATCGCGGCCGGCCATCTGGCGGTTGACGAAGTCGGCTGCACGGTAGTCGGGCGTCTTGCGGAGAAGAAAATCCTGGCGGGACTCGAGCCCCAGCGCGACAGGCAGAAAGTCCTTCGCATAGATTGCGTAGGAGCCGGCCGCGAAAAGGAAAAAGAGCGCAATCGTGGCGCGGCAGCCGACGCGGGCGAGCGCGAGCTGTTTTCCCTCGAGGCGCGCGACGCCGGCAAACACCAAAGCCAGCGCCAGCGGGAAGACGGGCAGGAGGAAGCGTCCCATCTGCGAGGTCAGCACGTTGGAACCGAGCACACCCAGCCATAACAATGCCGTGAGGCGGATCAGAGGCGTTCGGCGCAGCGCCAGCAGAAGCAGCGGAGCAAAGGCGAGAACGAGCGGGCCGAGGTAGTGGCCGACGCCGTATGAAGTGCCCTGGAGCACGACGACGAAGGGATACGCGAGCATGTGCAGGATGGAGTTGCGCGCGGTGCCCATGCCGGTATCGGCCTCGAAGTTGGCCAGCAGGTAAGCGTTGACGGAGCCGGGCGCGAGCCAGCGCGCAAAAAATGGAAAGAAGGGATCGCCCGTCCAAAGGAAGTTGCGGAGCAGGGGATAGATCCCTGCGGCAAGTGAGGCCACGCCCGCGAGTACGGCCGGGCGCAGCGAGCGCGCCTCTGCTGCAATCAAAAGGACGAGGACGGCTGGTATGGCCCAGCCGGTGTACTTGGCGCCGGCCGCGGCTCCGGCCAGCCAGCCGGCGAGCACGAACCAGCGATGGTGTCGCGACGCGACACCCCGCGCGGCGGCCAGCACCGCGAGCGTGGTGTAAAAAGCCATCCAGACGTCGGGAGCGCCGGCCACGGTCATCTGCCAGAAGACGAGCGGCGTCAGCAGAAAAACAAGTACAACGGTGAGCGCCCAACTGGCCGGCATCAACTGGCGGGCGAGCAGAAAGAGCGCGCCAGCAGCCAGCACACCGCCGAGAAAAATCAGCCCGAGCGCGACGTGGTCGCTGCCCAGGGTCAGCCCGGCGAGGATCAGCAGGTGGGTCTGACCAGTCTCAAAGCTCTGGGCGAGATCGAAATGAGGAGCGAACGTGCGGCCGAGGTCGAGGAGCGGAGCGGTGAAGTGGTAGTGCAGCGCGTCCGAGCCGCTGAGGGGAGCCATCGCTTGTAAGGCATCGAGCAGCAGCACGGCAGCAATCGCCACAGTCAGCAGCAACAGTCCCCGCGTATTTCGAAGCTCGCGGACGAACGTGGCCAGTGACTGCAGCGTCTCGCCGAGCTGGCCCCAACCCTTCCCTGCGGCAAGGGCCAGTGCCGCTAGCAGGGCCACCAGGAGCGATCGCTTCACGCCTATGGTCATGCCCACCAGAAAGAGAGCCACCTGCAGGCCGGAAAAGGAAAGCGCAGCGGCGTAGAGGAAACCTTCCAGGCGGCTCTCAGGCAGGAGATTCAGCGCACGCAGTATGCGAAAGCCAAAGGCCGCAGCGACGGCGAGCAGAGCAGCCACCGCGAGCAATGACGCGAGGCTGCTCACCAGGGCCATAGGCTTCGCAGGGCCGGCCAGCGCGCGGCGATCAGGTCGCGGTACTGGGCGTAGTAAATGGCGTTGACCAGCAGTAGCCACAGCAGGAACAAGAGCTGGAATGGGCGGGAAGCCACCAGCCGCTCAAGGCGGGGAGAAAGAGGCTGGGGAAAATCGGGAGCTTGAGGACTGTGGTGGTGCGGCTCAGTCATTCGGGGGTAGCCGAAAGAAACATGCTGGCGATCGGCGACGAATCACGGCCCGCGCGGCTCAGTTGCCGTTGCCGGCGACCGCGCGGGCGACGCCAACCAGCTCTCGCTTCGACTGGAAATGCGCGGCGACGCGGTCAATGATCTCGGGCAGCGGGGTGCGCGGCCGGAAGCGCGTGATCTGCTCGAGCTTCTCCAGCGCGGGGACGCGGCGGAACATGTCCTCAAAGCCAGGCTCGTAAGCCTTGTCGTACGGTATGAACTCGATGGAAGAGGAGCTGCCGGTGCGCTCCTTCACCAGGCGGGCCAGCGCCTCGATGGTCACTTCCTCGGTGCTGCCGACGTTGACCACCTCGCCGACCGCAGCGTCTGACGCCACCAGCCGCAGCACCGCCTCGACGGCGTCGCGCACGTCGCAGAAGCAGCGCGACTGCTGTCCATTGCCGTAAACCGTGATGGGCCGCCCCTCGATCGCCTGACTGACAAAATTTGGCAGGACCATCCCATAGCGCCCGGTCTGGCGCGGGCCCACGGTGTTGAACAGACGAACGATGATGACGGGCTGCTTCTTCTCTTTCCAATAGGATAGAGCAAGAAACTCGTCGAGGGCCTTCGAGGCGGCGTAGCTCCAGCGGCTCTTGGTGGTGGCGCCGAAAACGAGGTCGGAATCTTCATGGAAGGGAACCTGGGTGTTCTTTCCATAGACCTCGGAGGTCGAGGCGATAAAGACCAGCTTACGTTTCTTGCAGGCGGCATCGAGGACAAGCTGGGTGCCGTGGACATTGGTCTCGATCGTGCGCACCGGGCTCTCGACAATCAGGCGGACGCCGACGGCGGCAGCAAGGTGATACACCACATCGGATTCATCCACCAGCTCGGCGAGCAACGCACGATTCTCGATCGGCTCGAGGAAGTAGTGCATGCGCTCGAACTTCTTCAGGTGGCGGATGTTCTCCATGCTGCCGGTGGAGAGGTCGTCCATCAGGAAGACCTCGTCGCCGCGCTCGAGCAGCCGTTCGGCCAGATGTGACCCGATAAAGCCAGCCCCGCCGGTGATCAGATAACGCAAAGCCCCTCCTCGGAAACGTAGTGAACTCGAAACGGCCTACGAGCCGGAGCCCGCCGCCGCAGCCTTCTTTTTCTCTTTCTCGCCATACCCGTAGTGATAGGGGTAGTAGCGATATGAGTAGTAGTACTCGGGCGAGGTGGAATCCACGGCGTTGAGCACGACTCCCAGCAGCCGCGCCTTCACGCTGGTCAGCAGGTCGCGCGCGCGGGTAAAGGCTTCCTTGGGCGTCTCGCCGCTGCGAACCACCAGCAGGACGCCATCGGCGAGCACGGAAAGGATCACGGCATCGGTGGCGGCCATGATGGGCGGCGAATCAATCACGATGAACTTGTACTGCAGCCGAAGCTGGGAAATCGCCTCGCTCAGCCGGCGGGAGGAGAGCAGGTCGGCGGGGTTGGGCGGCACCGGGCCGGTGGGGATGGCGGCCAGGTTGGTGATGGCCGGGTGCGGCACGGTAATCAGGTCAAGCGAAGAGACGCCGGCGAGATAGGAGCTCAGGCCGGCGTACTTGCCGTCGGTCATGCTCAGGGCGCGGCCGACGCCGGGCTTGCGGAGATCGGCGTCGATCAGCAGCGTACGGTCGCCCAACTGCGCCAGGGTGACGGCGAGGTTGACGGCGGCGGTGGTCTTGCCCTCGCGCGGCAGCGCGCTGGTCAGCAGGATGACCTGCGGCGGGTGCTCGGCCTGAGAAAGCAGCAGGGACGTGCGCAGGGCGCGGAATGCTTCGGAGACCTGCGACTGGGGCAGGTTGTGTGAAACCAACTCGACGCGGCCCTCGACCGGCGTGGCGGGCTGGAAGCCCTTGAGCAGTTTGGGCACGCGGCCGCGGCCATCCTCGGTGAGGAACGCGGGGACGACGGCGAGCGAGGGCAGGCGCGTAAGGCGCTCGATGTCGTCGGGGTTCTTCACTGTGTTGTCCATGTACTCGCGCAGCAGGGCCAGGCCCACGCCGCCAATCAGTCCGACCAGCGCAGCGAGTGCGATGTTGCGCGCCTTCTGCGGGCGCGAGGGGGCGGAGGGAACCATGGCCGGATCCACAAGACGGATATTCGAGGAGCGCAGGCCGGCGGAGATGCCCGCTTCCTTGAGTTTCGTGAGCAGCCCTTCGTAGAGCTGCTTATTGGCTTCAGCCTCGCGCTTGAGGATGTTGTACTGCACAAACTTTTCGGCCATCGAGTTCGATTCGATTTTTTGCTTGTCGAGCTCCCGGGTCAGCAGCAGCTCGCGCTGACGGGCAGTGCGATAGTCGGCTTCGATGCGGTTGGCGGTGTTCACCTTCTCGCGGGCAATCAGTTCGTCACTGTCCTTGAGCTGGGCCTGCAAGCGCTGCACCTTGGGGAAGTTGGGGCCGTACTGGCTGAGGGCCTCGGCGAGCGAGCCCTTGAGCTCGGCCTGTTTGCGCAGGACTTCACCGAGCAGCGGGTTATCGCGGAAGGCGGGCACGGATTCGACGCTGCCGGTGCGCACAAGCTGGTAAATGGCTTCCTTGCTGACGCGGTCGCTCGACGCGTCGGTGAGATCCTTATTGATGTCCGAGAGTTTCTGGGAGGTGATGTTATTCTTATCGTCAATGGTCCAGATCTGGTTCTGGCGCTCGTAGGCGATGCGGGCGTCTTCAGCCTTCTCGACTTTGATCTTGAGTTCGTTGAGCTGGCTGGCCAGAAACTTGGAAGCGGCAGTGGTGGCCTCGTAGCGGCTGCGGAGATTCTGCTCGATAAAGTTTTCGATGTGCGCGTTGACGATGCGGGAGGCCAGCAGCGGGTCGTTGGCCTCGAACTTGACGTCGAGCAGGCGGCTCTCTGGCACGCGCCGGACCGTCAGGCGTCCCATGAACGCGCCGAGCGAGGGGGGCCGCTTCTGATTGGCCACGCTGGTGGGCAAGGCGGAGGTCTTGCCGCCGCCGAACTCAGGATTTTCAGCCAGGCCGACCGACCGAATGGTCTGCAGCGCCAGCGTCTCGCTCTGTAGGATCTTGGACTGGGTCTCGATGTACGACTGCATGTCCATATAGAGGTCGTAAGATTCTGTGCCCTGGAAGGGGAGGATATTGTTGTTCTCGCGGTCGATCTCGACGCGGGCCGTGGCCTCGTAAACAGGCTGCATGCGGAAGGTGGAAATGCTGACGATGGTGACCACGGTGAGGAAGAAGAAGAGAATCAGCCACTGCTGCTTGCGCAGGATCATCAGGTAGTCAAGCAGGTGGGGCTCGCGCGGGGCCTGGTCCCAGGGGAGGAATGAGGGGGCCGGGACGACTTCGAGAGTTCCGCCGGGGCGGCGGTCCCGCGGCACGATCTTGTTGTCCTCTTCCATATTCTCCTCAGAGTGCCGAATTTTTCATTGCCACCTTGCCGCTGCCCGGCAGCCCGTTAGCGGCCGGCGCGAACCAACACCAGACCGGTCGTCAACGCCAGGGCCACGTCCCCGACGCGACGCAGGGCGCGCTTGGCATTGCTGTCAGGGACATAAAGGATGTCGCTGGCTTGCAGCAGGACGTCTTCGCGTTTGCGCTCGAGCACCTGGGTCAGGTCCACAACAATTTCCTTGTTGGCGGCTCCACCGGCATCCTTACGGAGGATAACGGCATTGCGCGGCTTGGCCGTGGACCGCAGCCCGCCGGCCAGCGCCAGCGCCTTCACTGCGGTGAGTCTTTCGCGGTCGTTCTGCAGGACAAAGCCGCCGGGGCGCTCGACGGCGCCCACCACGTACACAATGCCGGCGCGAGGAATGGTGATCACATCGCCGCCATAGACTGGCACGTTGTATTGCGGGTCGCCGGACTGCAGCAGGTCGTTCAGGTCAATGAGGATGGTTTGAACCTCCGGCTTGGCGCCTTCGGGCGCATCCGGGCCGGGCTTGATGTACCGGGTGATGATGGCTTCGCTGCCCGCGTCGTTGGAAATGCCGCCGGCCTCGGAAAGAATCTCCAGCAGGGTGACGCGGCGGACGGCCTGAAAGACCAGTGGCTTCTGCACCGCGCCGATGACGGTGATGGGCTGGCTGCGCTGCTCCTTGATCGTGACGGTGACCTGCGGATGCGACACCAGTCCGTTCACCTGCAGCAGCTCGGTGATTTTTTCCTCCAGCTGGAAGCTGGTCAGCCCGGCGGCCTTCACCTTCACCGGAATCAGCGGCAGAGAAATATAACCGGACTCGCCCACGCGCAGCTCGCGCGAAAGCTCGGGCACGTCAAAGACTTCGATGCGCACCAGGTCGCCGCTGCCGATCTGCGAGTCGCCGGCATGGGCGCCCATGGCCAGCGCAAGCTGACGGATGCGCTCATTGGCCTGCTGCGCGGTCTCCAGTTTTTGCGGAGACGCCGCCGCCGGCACTTCTTTCTGTTGAGTGAGCGCCGCTGGTGCGGCTACGAGCAGGCACAGAATGAGGCAGGCACACCCGAAAATCAGGCGGCTGCGTACACCAAGACTGTTAAGAAGCATTGGATAGACTGATCCCCCACGCGGCTGCCATTATACAGGCAGACCGTCGCTGTCAAGCACCGAAATGCGCGTATTGATACACACCAGAAAACGGCGTGTGGGTCAGAGGTCCTGGTCGGGCCGCGCCGCCGAAGAGGCCATCACCGCCAGCAGATAAAACAGCAGGGCGTTGGCGGGGATGTGTAAGTTGAAATCAACCAGGCTGTGGACCAGCAGCCCGGCACAGGCCACCAGCGCGCCCATGCGCAGGGCCAGGTCCTGGGGGTTGAGCGTAGCCCGGATTTCGTTCCAGGAGCGGCGGAAAAGCAGTAACAGAAACACGGCGAAACACAGCGCGCCGATCACGCCGGTCTCGGCGAGCAGCTCGACGTAGTCGTTGTGCGCGTGGTTGGCGAACTTTCCGTCATACACGGATTCGTAGCGCGGGTAGACCACCTGCAAGGTGCCCAGACCGGTGCCGCGCACCGGATGATCGAGAAAAATGCGCCAGCTGTCCTTCACTATGGAAACGCGGCGAGCTTCGGAGACTTCGAGCTTTTGAAACGAGGTGAAGCGGTCCAGCGCGCGCCCGACGCCCAGCCACGCCACCACGCCCGCGGCCAGAATCACTACAGCGGCCGCAGCGGCCAGGCTGCGCCGCATCCCGCGCCGCGCCCAGACCAGCAGCCCGAGCAGCGCAACTTCGGCCAGGAAGCTGGTGATGCCGCCGCGCGAAGCAGCCAGGAAAAGCGCTCCGACCGGCAGTAGCGTGAACAGCGCAACCAGCGGCAACTGGTCGCGGCGCACCCCGCGCAGCATTAGGATGGCCAGGCCGACCGGCGCAATCAGCTCCACCAGCCCGGCGAAGTGGTTGCGATTCACATACGGACCGAAGGGGATGCCGCCGTAGCGCAGCTCGCGCAGCCAGTAGAGTTTGCCGTTGAAGGTGAAGTGCTGAATGATGCCAAACACCGAAACCATAAACGCAAGCACCAGCAGAAACCAGGCAAAGCCCAGCCAGTTGGCGGTCGTGCGGAACGATTGCACGGCCAGAAAAACCAGGATTAGGATGGCGGAGAACTTCAGTAGCTCGATGCGGGTCAAATAGGGCGAGGCGGTCCAGCCGAGCAACCACTGCACAAACCCAAACGCCGCCAGCGCCGCCAGCGGGGCAAGCAGCGCATCCCAGCGGATGGAGCGCGTGCGCCCAAAGCAAACCAGCACGGCCCACAGCACCAGCAAAAGCGAAGCGCCGACAACGAGCACGGCCTCCGACCAGGCCTCGACGCCGCCGTGCGCGAACACGGCAAAGCTCAGCAGGCAGCCGATGCCGATGCGGATGATCTTCATGGGGCGCTGCGCCGGGCGAGCGGCGTCAGGGTCAGATCGTCAAGCCAGACCGTGCCTTCGATCTTGTTGTCGAGCTTCTGGCTGGGGCGGCGGACAAGAAGGACCTCGACCATTTGTGTGTTGGGGCCGGTGGTGAAGTCGGCTTCATCCAGCGTCCAGTCCTGCGTGCCGGTGACGTTGCGCGTCATCAGGTTGAGCTCAGTGGGGTGTTGCGGGTCATACATCAGGAAGCGGACGCCGCTATCGGTGGAGACGCCCTGAGTGCGCAGCGTGGCGCCGAAGCGGTAGCGCGTGCGTGGCTCGACGGGCAGGCGCTGGTACAGGTGCGCGAAATCGAGATTAGCGCTGCCATCGAAGCTGACCTGCAGTGAGCGGGCGCCGCCATGTCGCTCGACGTGGTCGAATTCGATTTCGACGCCCTGAAGAGGCCGCATGCGCCAGCCGAAGCCGCCATCGCTGAAGTCGATCTCAAAGCCGCCGTCGAAGAGCAGTGATCCGGGCGGCTGCGGCGGCACCGTCCAACCGGCAGCGGCGAGCGCCTGGCGCCAGACGCGCCGGGCTTCGGCAGTGCGTCCCTGAGCGGCGAGTTCATCGATCAGCGGAAAGGCGCGGCGCAGTTCGAACGATGGCTGGAGAGCAAGCAGACGGTCCCAGACGGCCAGCGCCGCAACGGCTTCGTGCTCGGCAACCAGCGTATCGAGCGCCCCCAGATAAACATCCACCGAGGGCGGCAAGACCTGATCGAGCAGCGCCTGCGCGTCCGGGTTACTGCGCCAGGCGCGCGAAGTGGCTAATCGCGCCAGCGTGGGGCTGACGGTCACAGCGCGATGGATCTCGGCGAACGCTTGAGAAGTCTGCTGCTGGCGGAGCAGAAAATTTCCGTAGCGCCACGCCACCTCGGAGGAAATCGGATAGGCAGCTTTCGCTTTCTCGAAGGCGTCGCGCGCGCGCGCAGCATCGCCGGCCATTTCATACGTGGCAGCGAGATCGAGCCAGTAATAGGCGGCGCGCGGGTCGAGCGCGACGGCGCGCTGGTAATACGCGATGGCCAGGTTGACGTCGCTGTGCTCGAAGTCGAGCTGCCGGAAGCGGCCCAGGCGATACCAGTGGTCGGGGTTGGATGGCTCGAGCTCAGCCGCGCTCAGCCACGCGTTGCTTTGCGACGAGCCGGCGCGGCGCTCGGCCACGGCATTGCGCACCGAAAAATATGAAAGCAAAATTGCCAGCAGGACGGTGACGCCGATTAATCCCCATTGTCGGGTCGGGCTCAGGATGGGGGTTTCCATCGGGCGATAATCTGCTCCTAAGACGGGGCGCGGCGCAAGAGAAAACGCATCCGACGCGGCGCGCGGAATCGAAAGTTACACCCGGGGCTGCGGGCCCGGGCGGGAAAGACCGACTCCATATTTGCGAAGGAGGCGAAACGGCCGCAGCACGGAATAGAAGGGCGCCAGGGGACCAGCGAGGCGCGCCTGCGCCCAGTCTTCTTCGGTCGGCGCGGTAGCCAGGCGCAGGCCGTAGGCGAGCCCCTGCCACGCGTTTCCCCGCATGTGTACGCGAAACCATAGACGGCGGGCGACGCCGGGCGGAGAAAAGTCCGCGCTGATGAGTCGCTCGCAGACTTGCGCCGCAAGCTGCGCCACCCCGGCGTCTTCGCGGACCCGGCGCAGCACCGGCTCAGGCAGCGGGGCCTTCAGAAGCTCCGCGGCCAGATAGAGGCCCAGCCGCAACATCCGCTCGGCGCCGAGCTGCCGCGCCAACTGGAATGTCTGCTCCCAATCTACTTCGGCCGCTGAAGCGAGTGCGGCGATGTCCGCGATCCAGCCCAGCCGCTCCCAGAAATGTTTCGAGCCGTGCACGCACAGGATGGGCAGTGCGTCCGCGGGCGCAAAGGTGAGCACGGGATGATTCGCCACCGAGACCGGCACCAGGCGCGCAGCCAACGCGTCGAGATCCAGCGGCTCCGGGAAATAGCGCAGCGTGCGCTCGGTGTGCAGTTCGAGGATGGTTCCGCTGGCCTCCCGGTTGAACAAGTACTGACCGGGAATGTGGCGCGGCGACGCGGCAATCTCAAAGGGCAGCTCGGGCACATAGCCGAGTGCGACCAGTGGCGAGTAGGCGCGGGGCAGATCGCGCTGGCGAAGAATGATGTCGAGGTCCAGAAACTGCCGCAGCGCCAGCCTTCCGTACGCCTGCGCCGCAAGCACCGGGCCCTTGTAGGGAATGACCTCGAGCCCGGCGGCGCGGAAGGCGTCGAGGACCTCGAGCAGGTCTGCGGCGAGCTGCAGACCGCGCTCGGCCGAGTCGTGAAAATCCCGGCGGAGGGCGGAGAGCGCGGCCGGGGGCACGTCGCCGGTGCAATGCGCTTCGAGATGCATGGAGAGGAGTGGCGCGAGACAGTGGCGAGTGGCGGCCAGGCGCACCGCGTCCCAGTCCGAAATTGCGCCGGCCAACTGGCGCAGCCGGCTGGCGCGTGCCGCGTCGATGCTCAGGCGCGCCGCGCATGACAGCAGCTCGATCTGCGGTGGAAGGGTGGGCGCCGCGTGGCCGCTCATGGGTATTTTCTTCCTGGGAGGCGTCCGGCGCTGATTGCAGCCGGCTGGACAGGATACACCGCCTTACGGCCGGAGCGCTGACGCAAGTGGCCACCTCACCGTTCGCGGCGGGCGCATTCCCGTTTGCCGTGGTCAACACAGGCAAGATCGAGTAGGCCCCGTCAGCGGCTGAACTTCCGCGCAATCTCGCCGGCGCGGGTGAGCGCATCTTCCCAGCGGGGAAACTCGCCGGGGAAACGCGCCTGCGCGCGGCGGGCAATCTCTTCCTGTGTAGTCTTCCCATCCATCTGAGAAAGCATGAAGCTCTCAATCTCGCCCTGGGGATTGAGGGCGGGGATGTAGCCGGCCTCGCGCTTTTCGAGGTCGGCCAATGAAAGCGGCACGCTCCAGAACGTGGACTGCTCGAAGCGAGCGCGGGGCGCACCCGTTGACCCGCCGTCGTGTACGCTGGTTTCCCACCGCCAGACGTAGTCTTCTCCCACCAGGTCGGCCTGCAGTGTAACCGTGAAGCGGTCGCCGGCGGCCACCTCCACCGGCTCAGGAAAAGGAAAAAACATCTGGCCGTAAACCATTTTGGGCGCGCCCGGCGCGTTCGAAAACTCAATGCCGGGAGCCAGCTCGCTGTCGAACCAAACGGCCAGCCCATGCGCGGTGCCGGCACGCTGGGCGACGGCCTCGATCTGCGCGCGCACGGAGCTTTCCTCGATCGTTGTGTAGTCGAGAGTAGCCACCGTGAGAGGTGCCGTGAGCAACTCGGAGGGCCGCGCCCGGGTTTTGCAGATCGAATTGGTCACCACGCGGAGGGCCGCGCCGAGGTCGAGATGGAAAGAATTGGCCGTCCACGGGGCGGTGAGGGTGCGGTAGAGGCGCGGCGTCTCCACCACGGCGGCCCACAGCGTGTCGCGCAACGGGATCAGCGCCCCGCCGGGCTTCAGGAAACGTCGGCGCGCGTCGGCGATGGCAGGGACGTTGTGCTGGAACAGCGGCAGGATACCGCGCAGGTCGGAGACAACCACGTCGGCTGGCTCGGGCAGCTCGATGCGTGTCGAGAGGTCCTGCAGGAAGACGATGCGGTCGGCGCAGCCGTTGTCCTGAGCGGCCGCACGGGCCACTTCGATGGCGCTATCCGGCTCGATGGCGTACACGCGGCGGGCGCCGTAGCGGCAGGCCAGCAAAGCCATGATGCCGGTGCCGGTGCCGATGTCCACCACCACCGATCCCTTGCGCACCGCCTTGCGCAGCGCGCGCGAATAGGCGCGCATGCGCGGCCGGTCGGCCAGCATATCGCCATAGCCGCTCACGCTGTACATGGCGGAGTCAGGCTCCCTGCGGCGCGTGGGCCGCGCGTACCAGGCTGCGGAAATCTTCTGCGATCACGCGGCAAAGCCCGGGCAGATGCTCCGGGCCGGCCAGCGGCAGGACGCGGCGAACCGGCACGCGGTTCACCAGGCGTCCGAGAAAATCAAACTCTTGGCTGCGCATGGTCTTGTCCAGCAGGTAGTTCACGTAGCTATTGGTGATGAGCGAAACGAGCGCCGCTTGCGGAGCAACGGTTTCAATCGCCGGCTCCGCCGCCTGCTCGCTGCGCTCGTCGAGGATGTAGATGGCCGCCAGCGGCAGCGGGTCGGGCTGAAAACTTTCCTGGTTTTCATCCAGCGTGAGGTAGCGCTTCTCCCAGTTGGGAGTGAGCAGCGGCAAAGCCTCGTCCGAGCCGTAGAGGGCGCGAACCGACTCAGGCCAGAGGCGCACGCGGGGATAGGCCGGTTGAGCCAGAAATGAGTCGCCGCGCTCGAGCACGGCCAGAGCATCGTCGGCCAGCACGGCGTAGCCCAGGCGCGCAAAGACGGCAGCAGTAGTGGACTTTCCGGCCCCGCCCGGGCCAAGCAATGCCAGCGCGCGGTCTTCCACGGCCACGGCGCTGGCATGAAGGCAGACAATCCCGCGCAGGCGAAGTACAAAAGCCATGACGGGTCCAAGCAGGTAGGTAACGGTGTCTTCGAGCGTGAGCGGCTCCCGCCAGACGGCCCAGACGCGAGTCCCCGCGCGGTCGAGCAGAAACTCGGTGCCGTCCACATAGCGGAAGTGAATGAAGGAACCGCCGGAGACCAGCGAAGCGGTGAGCGTGGGGAAGACGGCGTCGGAGGGACCTTCTTCCGAGAAGATGACCTGGGGCGAGCCGGAAGAGGGGTTTTCCAGCCCGGCAGGCATCGAGCCGAGGTGCACGGTGACGTCCGCAGAAGACGCGGCGGACACGGGCGTTAGTCCCGGAATCGGCTGAGACGAAGCGAGGCGGAGGCCGTAGGCGGAGAAGAGAAAGGTCACGGCGTTGCGGTCCCGGACAGGGCCGCGGGGAGCAGAATTTGAAGAGCGCCGGAGCGTAAGCGGGAAGACATCGGCGAAGGGAAGTTAACGCGTAGAAAAAGAATCTGCAAGTACTGAACAGGGGTCTGCAGCGGCAGAGGCAACGCCGGGAACTCAGCCGGCGCGAGCGACAGAGGAACGCCAAGTAGCAGCGTGAGAATCGAGAGCCACCTCGTGAAGCTCCTGCAGCCAGATCTGGAGGCTGAGCGGGCGAAGATTGATCCAGGCGCGCATGCCATCGGTCTCTCCGGCGACTTCCGGGACGCGCTCTATTTGAATGAAAGGCTCGAGGGAGCCGCCGCGGACGAGACGGCTGGTCCAGCGCGTCGTATCGTTGCGCAGGGCGGCAAGCACCGGGTCCGCGACCAGAGGAGTCTTGCGGCGCAAGCGGATCTCATCCGGAAGAACGCCGCGGAGAGTCTGGCGAAGCAGCTCCTTATCGGAACACCAGGGCAAGGCGGGGAGGCGCAGAACGAAGCGCAGGACTCGGAGGTCGAAGAAAGGATGGCGAAATTCGAGCGGCAGGCGAGTAAAGCCCGGGTCCAAGGTTTCGAACATCTGAGACCAGAAAACAGAGCGCAGGGTTTCATAGGCAGAGGGACGCGGCGCGCGCTGCGGGGCAGGAGTTGGGCGATTGACCTCTTCCCACCGGGCCCGGAGGCCCAGGCGAGCGGCGAACTCGGGATTGAGCCAGGCAGGATAAAGGTTCGGGGAATGAACCTTTCCAGAGAGAACGCGCAGGCGGGTTCGCGCGTACAGGCGTGAGAAGCGGCCCTCGGCGGAGAAGAATCGGCCGAGGTCGCGGAGAATCCGGCCAAAGCGGCGCTGGCGAATTAGGCCCCGGAAGTGGCATGAGAGGGAGGAGGAGAAGGCCGGATCGCCGCCTTGGCCGGTGAGCGTGACCGGGGCATAGGCGGCGGTGGCGATATTCAGGTCCCTTGTAAACGGGGCAAAGGGGTCAGTGCAGGGCTCTGGGGTCCGGAGTTCCCTCCGCCTCTGTTGATCAAACGGGGCATAACCATCGCCCGGGAGAATCTCCAGTGGAATTCCCAAAGCGCGCGCCGCTGTAGCGGCGTAACGGCCTTCTTCGTCGGGGATGAGGGGAGCGCAACTGGCAGTGAAACCGCGCAGTGGGATGGAGCTTTCTGACGCGCGCCGCCAATGCAAAGCGGCTGCCGCCACCGAGTTGGAGTCGAGGCCGCCGCTGTACTGGATGGAAGCGCGCGGAGTGCGCAGGCGATCCTGCACGGCCGCGTGAAGGAGCACGCGAAACCGCTCGACACACTCAGCCGGGCGACGCATTTCGAGAGGGTCTTCATCGGGGAGGGACCAATAGCGGCGCACCGCGATGCCGTCCGCGGACGCCGTCAAGGCGTGCGCGGCGGGAAGGCGCTGAATCTCGGCAAAGGCCGTGGCGGCGGGATCCTGAATCGAGTCGAAGAGAAGAAAGTCGGCCATGGCCATTTCGTTCAAACGATTGGAAACGGCCGGGTGGAGGCGGATGCAGTCGAGCGTGTTGCTGAAGACAAACGTGTTCTGAACGCGGACGTAGAAGAAGGGTTTGACGCCGAAAGGGTCGCGCGCACAGAAGAGCCGCTGCCGCCGCGGGTCCCAGATGGCAAAAGCGAAGTCGCCCAGGAGGTGCTCAGAACAACCATCCCCCCACACGTGATAGGCGTGGAGGAGCAGCTCAGCGTCCGGGGAGGATGGGGAGACCTCGCGGCCGTGCGCGTGAAGGCGGGCAATCAGCTCCGCGCGAGCGTCGAGGCGAAGGTCGGCGACAACAGTGACGCCTTCTAGTGTGAAGGGCTGGTGCTCGTGCTCGGATTCATAAGTGGTTCGGAGGAGCGCGTGGCCCATCCCCAGCGGGCCCTGGTTCCAGGCCTCCTGCGCGTCCGGGCCACGCAAGGCCAGCCAGCTCGTCATCCGTTCAAGCAGAGGACGGTCCACCGGCGCGCCGTCCAGATTCCAAATGCCGACCAGGCCGCTCATCGAGGTGAAGCTGGCTGGCCAAGGCAGCTGTTCTTAGAAAAAGAGTTTTTTCGGGTGCCAGATACGCTCATCACCAGTAATCTGCAACGGAACGGCAGGATCGCGCAAGGGGAAAGGAGACCCCTGCTACCTCTGATTGCAGCCGCCAAAGAAGGATCCTCCACGACCGGGCGAGCCTTCCTTCTGGGCAGCGTTGCGGATTCTGCGAAAGGCCGGCGCGCGCAGGACGATCTCTGCAATTACGCCGTCTTGATATTCTTTCCAGTCTTATTGTCGGCGGTGGGCGAGACCATTGTTACGAGAAGGGTCAGCTCGCGGATATCGCCGTACACGCGCACATTCGGGCAGCGGTAAGGTTTCCTAACTGGCTTGGTCGTCTTCATGTGCAGCAGCCCCCGCGCGGCATTCTAGCAAGGGTGCGCACTCTGCGCAAAGAGAATTTCTCGGCTAAGTCGTTTTATCGCAAAGCAGTCCCGTCAAGCAGGGAGGGAAGTCCCGGGAGAACTTCATCGAGCGGGAAGCTGCGGCGAAGGGGAGATGCGGTGCAAGGGGAAAGCTTGCGGTCGGGCAGTTTCAAAAAAGTCAGCTAAAAGCTCCAGGGTTGGCTTCGAGTACCTTTACCGGGCGAAGCTGAGTCTCACGGAAGCTGCTGCGCAAAGGCAAGAGAACTCAGCCCATTAATGAGTCTTATTGGATGCCTTCCCATCATTTATTTTACCCTGGTTTACTGCAAATGTCAGCTCGCGGATGTCGCCGTACACGCGGAGGGCGGGAGCTCGGTAGATTTTCTTGGCAGGCGGTCCCTTTCTCATCACGCAGCACCCCTTTCGCCGCAAATTGTAGCAACACCAGAACAAAGTGAAAAAAGATTTCGCAGGGTGTTTAGTCTAATGATAAACCCTCCCCGGGACGGGGGAGCAGGTTGGTGGGAGGCGAGGAAAAGGGTCAAGGGCGCGTACCCAGGCTGCGAGGGGCGGCGGCGACGGGCTGGTGGAAGGCAGCATAACGGGAGTGCGGGTCGTCGTCTTCGCCCAGTACCCTGCCGGCCAGCTCGACCCAGGCGTGGGCTTCGAGCGCCGCGTCTTTCTTTCGCGCGCCGATTCGCAACTCGGCAGGAAAACCCTGGCGGGCCAGCAACCACCAGAGGACGAGCGATCGCGACAGGCAATTGGGACGCCCCAGTCCCTCGCGGGCGGCGGCGCGGACCATGCGCGCCGTCAGCTCGCCACGCGCCGCGGCGTTGGCCGGCGCAGGCGGGGATGAGTGCGGCAAGAAACGCGTCAGGAAGGACTGCCAGCG
>Ga0209002_10002076_pt1 | contig 16236 bp, 16 predicted proteins | sample Rifsed16ft2_FD_184010 | JGI IMG/M metagenome (GOLD analysis project Ga0209002, IMG submission 184010) | Soil microbial communities from Rifle, Colorado, USA - sediment 16ft 2 (version 2) | ecosystem: Environmental > Terrestrial > Deep subsurface > Rock core/Sediment | place: Rifle, Colorado...
CCGTGAAGAGCTTCACCCCACCAATTATAGGCAGGGACGCCGAGCCGCTCGATCGCAGGTGCATTGTACAGCATCTGCTTTACCTTCTCATCGAGGGTGAGACGTCCGACAAGGTCGGCGACCCGTTTTTCAATGGGCAGATCGGGATTCCGAAACGGCAATTGCCCTTGGCCTCGGAGAGGGAGAAAGAGAAGGGGGATCAGGATGCAAACGCAAACAAATCTCATGGGTGTTTTCCCTTTCGTCATGACGGAGTCTAAGTCAGCTGATCAAGAACTGTTTCGCCCCCAAAGACTTGCCCCGACCTTTCCTGCCCCTGCCTGTATTGCTAAGGGGTCATGACGATCTTGCCGAACTGCGTCCCTTCTTCGAGCAAACGATGCCCCTCGCGCACTTGGTCCAGGGGTATGACCCTGTCGATGACCGGTTTGAGTTTCCCCTCTTCGAAGAATTTCAGGATTGTAATGAGATCCCCCTTGCGGCCCATGGTCGAGCCGAGGATCTGAAGCTGCTTGTAGAAGATGTATCGAAGGTCGGTGGCCGCGTCGAAACCTGATGTTGCGCCGCACGTCACCAGGCGTCCGCCTTTGGCGAGGCTTTTGATGCAGTCGTCCCACACACTCGAGCCAACGTGTTCGAAAACAACATCGACCCCGCGTTTCGCGGTGAGTGCTCTCACCTCCTTGACAATATTTCCCTTTGTCCGGATGATTGTCTCATCGGCTCCCAGCATGCGCGCGTGGTCCGCCTTCTTCTCCGAGCTGGTCACTGCAATGACACGCGCGCCGAACAGTTTGGCGATCTGAAGGCCTGCGCTTCCAACACCGCTGCTTGCCCCCATCACGAGGACATCTTCGCCCGGACGCACCCTGGCCTTGTCGACCAGCATCTGCCAGGCCGTGAGGAAGACGAGAGCTCCCGCGGCAGCCTGCTCAAAGGAGAGGGCTTTGCTCAATTTGATGACGTTGCGGCCGGGGACGCTCAGAAACTCCGCGTCGGCCCCGTCGCGGTGCTCCCCGATCAGCCGATAGTCCTTGCAGAGATTATCTTGGCCATTGAGGCACCACACGCAATGCCCGCAGGAGATACCCTGGGCAATCGCTACCCGGTCGCCGGGGACGACGTGAGTGACGGCATCCCCCACTTCTGCAACAATACCTGCCGCGTCAATGCCGGGAATGATTGGGAGAGGAAACTTTACGCCGGGGAGTCCTTTTCGAACCCAAAGGTCGAGGTGGTTGAGAGAGGTTGCTTTGACCTGAACGAGGACTTCAGAGCTTGAGATTTTCGGAGGGGGAATCTCCTCGATGAGGAGTTTCTCAAGACCGCCGTGTTCGTGAATGCGCACGCATTTCATCAATTCATCCCGATCCCTTGGGGCGTATTCATGACCTCGGGAATGATAGAACCCACAAAAGTGAAGCTGAACAGCCGGACGTCGGCGACATTTGTGAAAAGCCTGACGGCGTGCTCGCCAAACTGGCTGTTCTTGATGATGTTAAACATTCGAAAGCGATCAACCGTCACGTACGTCGACCCGTCCTTCCCGACCGCCACGTCGCTCCCCCGGTTGCTTTTTCCGAGCCATTTTCCATCCTGTTGGACGAGAACTTTGCATTTCTTCCCGTGTTCATGGCCGAGGACGGCATTGACCTCCGAGGCCTCATACCGAACGCTCGCAGTCCCCGACTCTTTGGAACCGCCCACAAAGCGGACACTTTCCCGTTCGGATGTCCATTTCCCATTGAGATAGAACCGGCCGGGGAGGTAGATCCCCTGGTCAACATACTCAAGAGTGGATTCGGGTGTGTATCCTTCCGTGTTGCCAAGGGCTCCCCGGAGATATCCCGTGCGGACCTCGGCCGTCGTCCGATAGCAGACAGCCCCGGGGACGTCCGTGTCGCGAACCGGGGTGGTCAGATCGGGAAGCTCACCCCGCATGCCCGCCTCGCTCACCATGAACTGAATCGATCGTTCGAACTGATCGTAACTCCCTTCTCCCTGATGCATGACCCGGATGAAGCCGTCTTTGTCGACGAGAAACTTCGTGGGCCACGTTCGACTGCCGAACGAACTCCATATCCGCGCCTCATTGTCTCCCACGATCGGATAGGGAATGTCAAGATCCTGGACTGCTTTGCGCACGTTGTGTTCATCCTGGCCAAACGCAAATTCGGGAGTGTGAACCCCTACGACCACCAGCCCATAATCACGGTACTTCCGCTGCCATTCCTTTACATATGGAAGAGCCCTGATGCAGTGAACGGAAGAATAGTCCCAAAAATCGACAAGGAGGACGTTCCCGCGGATTTCTCGAACGGAAACAGGGTCGGAATTGAGCCAAAAATCCCCGAAAAGCTCAGGAGCGCGGAATGTTTTTTGATACGATTCCATGGTAAAAATGTACCCAATTTCTCAGGGAGAATCAAACGCTACAACGGAATCCGAATCTCCAGCAGCTCCGCCCGGGGAGCCCCCGTTTCTCCCACGCGCTGCTCTGCAATTGCTCTCACGGCAATGGCGTTCGCCTCTCCTCGCAGGCTCCAGGCAACCAACCCGCCGGCGATTCCGATGAGCATCCCGCCTGCCACGTCGGAAGGATAGTGAACTCCCAGGAAGATCCTCCCGTAGCTGATAGCGGAGGCCCAGAGGACTGAAGGGATGATGACGGACCCCCTGCGAAATTTGAGAGAGACGATTGTGGCAATGGCAAACGCCTGCGACGTGTGGCCGGAGGGGAATGAGGAGCCGGTTGCCGACCATCGATGTTTTACGCGAACATCGGACAAGGATTCAAAAGGGCGAGGGCGACCAACAAGTTCTTTGAGGATGAACGTCATTCCCAACGAGGAGAGTTGAGCAGTCGCAGAGAGAAGGCCGACCTCGAAAACAGCCCGATCGTCGACGGCAAGCCCAATAACGGCAAACCCCACGGGAATTGCTCCAAACGTGGGGAGTGATGTATGATCGAGGAACTCGATGACCCCGTCTCTTGACGGGTCCTGACGATTGTTGATGCTGCGGAAGAATCGGATATCGAGGTTCTCTTCTTCCTGGGAAACAGCCGGAGTGGCCAGAATCAGGAGAGAGAATACAACACGTATCCAGTGAGACATGTTACTGCAGAGCTAGCTGGTACTCATCATAGAACTGCATGATATTCTCGACGTAGTTGCGCGTCTGCCGTACGTCGCGAAAGTAACCTGCCCGCGGTGATCCGTCTTCCCATACTTTCTTGTGGAGTGTCTGGTATCTCTTCGAGAGCAAAGGAAGAGCCTCAAGAACCCCCTTCCAGGTATCGGGATCTTCACCGAGGAATCGGGCTATGTCCTGTGCATCCCTTATCCGGTTCAGCCCGGCATTGTAGGCGGCAAGACTCAGTTTGATTCGCTCATCACCCCGGGAGTCCTCAAAGAACCGATAAAGCGACTTAAGGTGGAAGATCCCCGCCTTGATGTTATTATGGGGAGTTTCGGCATTGCTGACCCCTACCTTTTGGGTGACTTCAGCAGCTGTCAGCGGCATGATCTGCATAAGCCCGTAGGCACCCTTGCGGCTGACCACCTTGGGGCGGAAACTCGACTCCTGTTTCATGACCGCTAGAACAAGCCTCCAGTCCACCTGATACCTGTGGGCATATTTCTGGATTGCCCCGCCATACCGACCAATCGACCTGATGCTCAGATTGTCCAGTTCTTCAATGTTCAGGGTTCTTTCTATCGCAGTCGCCTTCTCAACCTCGGGGCTGTTCTTGGCAGCGAAATTAAGGCCTGGAGTCGGGCTCGTACACCCGACCACCAAAAAGGCCCATAATGCTATGAATAGGCTTTGTTTTCCCAAAATTCCCTTTCCAGTCAATGCTGAGCTCATCGAACCTCCATTCTATTCATTAATGATACCGAACAGCGGGAGGAATAAATGATAACCTGAATCATTCGCCTTAACATCAAAAGAAATGAACAGGTTACTCGAAAAGCCGGTTACAAAGAAACGATTTCAGCAACAACTGTCAAGGGGTAAGCTCTAAGCGAATGGGGACATGCCAAATATTTACTGAATTCGAAGGTTTTGAGGAGAGAAAAGATCAGCCGAAATGGAGAGAACATGAGCCCCCACTCGTTGGACTGGTGACAGGGCGCATGTCAAATTGACATCGCTTTTTGACAGCTACTTGATCAAATGGAATCTCGTCTGTCGCTCATGGATCCATCTGACGTTTCCATTTGACGTTACTTCCACGTCCTCTTCCTGAGCAGACCTAACCTTTTGTCCATTCCATTCAGGAACGGCCGTAGTCGCCTGTAATTCGACGGAGAACCACGTATTTGCCAGAACGGGCACATCTCCCCTCCCGGGAACCCCTTGCTGTCTGTCCCAAAGCCCAATGAGCGGGCCGGCCCCATGGCCGTGTTCACCAATGGGATGCGTATAGAGTGTCCCTTCGATCCCCTCGGCCTTCATCTGAGCGAGGGTCTCCAGCAGGATCTCATTCCCCATCTTTCCGACCTTCATGTTTGCCAGAACAAGATCCTGCATCCTGTTGCTGTTCTTCAAGGCCTGAACAAGTCCCTCCGGAACCGAACTTTCACCCTCCCTCAAAACATACCCCATATGCTGGGTATCCGTATTGAGCCTCATCAGTGTCAGACCGTAATCGCAATGAAGGACGTCTCCCCTCTGAATGATCGGATTTTCCTCCAGTGAGTCCCCTTTTCGCTGTACATCAACGCTCGGCTGGAACCATGTCCCAAATCCCAGATCGTGGGTTCGCTGCCTCATCCACCAGACAACATCGCCGGTCCTCGTCTTGCCCGGAACAATCACCTTGGTGGAGAATGCTTCACCGATGACTGCGTGGACAGTCCTCATCATCTTCTCGTACACGGGCATCATCTCGGGTACACGGAGCGCTATGTAATCCAGCGCCAGTCTTTCCGCCCGCACAATTCTTCGAAGGTAATCGGGGCCGAGAGCTTCCTGCAGCTGCTCCCACTCACCGGCAGAAAGGCCGTCCGAGAACGCGTGGGTGTGGGAGATGTTTACAGCGACAGTCCTTGGATTCCTTTCTCTGATGACCTTGCTGAGGAGGTTCCATTGCTCCTTTCCCCATAGCTCGGCGTTTTGAAGTGTCGTGTCCCTGTAGGCCGTGTACAGCCCGCCTTGGGAACTCCCGCCGAGAGCCAGCCGTTCGATTCCCTTTTCGGCTCCCCGGTCAAAGAAGACATAGATAGTTCTTCGCCGCGCTGCAAATGTGGTAGCAGAGACCAACGATGAAAACACAGGGTCTTCGTTATACTCCCTCATGGGAACCACCCACATCTGAACCCCGTGCTCACGCAAGAGCCCCGGAAGCACTTTCTCGAGCCGCGCCTTCAGCCATTGTTGCTGGATAACGGCCTGCTCGCGCAAGCTTGGAACGGGATTCGAAGGCTCCTGGGCCCGCACCGCGACACTTCCGAACATCATAAGGCTCAAGAGGACGATTCGATTTCTCATGAGAACTCCTTCCGAATTAGAACCATTTTTTTCGTTTAAAATATGCCAGCATGGCAAGCGCCGAAATTGCCATAATAACCAGGATGGCCGGATACCCGAACTGCCACTTCAACTCGGGCATACTCCAAGGACTGATCCCCGTGTCAAAGTTCATACCATAGACCCCCGCAATAAAGGTCAGCGGAATGAAGATCGTCGCGATCACCGTCAGGGTCTTCATGACTTCGCTCATTCGGTTGCTCATGCTCGACATCGCGAGATCCACGAGACCCGAAAGAGTCTCACGGTAGCTCTCCAAAGTCTCCATGGTGGTAATGACGTGGTCATGGAGGTCGCGCAAATAGGCAATCGTCTGTGTGCGAACAAGCGATGAATCCCCTCTTTCGAGCTGGGCTACGACTTCCCGAAGGGACCAGATCGATTTTCGAACGAACAGGAGCTCATGCTTCAGACGTTGAACCTCCTGAAGTTCTTTTGTGGTTGGATTATCGATGATACCCTTCTCGGTCAGTTCGATCCTCTCTCCAAGCTCCTCGAGAATGATGAAATACTGGTCAACAATGGCATCCATGAGACTGTACATAAGGTAGTCTGCACCAAGGGTGCGAATCAGACCGCCGCCATTGCGTATGCGGAGCCGGATAGCGTCGAAGACGTCCCCCTCAAAACCCTCCTGAAATGTGAGAACCGTATTCTTCGTCAGGATCATTGAGACCTGTTCGGACTCGACAATTCGCTTTTGCCGGTCATAACGGAGCATCTTGAGCACGACAAAAAGGCGATCTCCGTAGTCCTCGATCTTCGGCCGTTGGGCTGTCTGGAGAATATCTTCCAGAACCAGCGAATGAATTGAATAGCGTGATCCCAGGTTTCGGATGATTTCGACCTGATGGAGCCCTTCGACATCAATCCATCTCACCGCCGGTTTTCGCCTGCTCTCAAGGGATAATCCCGCCGCAGTAATGCTTTTTGCCGTAAACCAACTCTTTTCGTACTCAATCACCGATACTCTCGCCTGTTCGGTTCTGAGCTTTCCCACATGAAGAAGCGTTCCGGGAGGAAGTCCCGCCTTTTTCGATCTTTTTGCAATGTCAGTTCTCATGACCCTGCTCCGAACTGTGGTCGATGACCTTCTTTGATATCAGCTGCAGGCTGTTTGCCGCCGGCCGCTCACCTGTTGCGTCCGAAGGAGCATTCACCACGGCTCCGTCGATGACCATGGTCGATGATCCGCCTCCATCGAGGTTAAGGGCATTCCAGGCTTCGATTTCAAGCAGAAATTCACCCATTTCCCTGAAAGTCATTCCAACGCTCGACTCCTGCCGCCCGTCCACGGTGCATAGAAAGATGCTCGTGGTGTCCCGGTCGAATCCTACAAACGTACGCGGGTGACGATCAGCGAAGAATTTCTCACGAATTCCCTCCTGCTCCCCAACTCCCTCCCGGACAATCTTGCCGTTTCCAAGAATCCGCCCTCCCCCTCCCAATACCTGGGAATAAGACCTTCGATCTCCTTCGAACCCGAGAAGCAGCTTTACGGTATCTCCTTCCTCCGGGAGATTCCCCTTGAGAGCGATCCGTTCGAACACGAAGACCGCTCTTGACGAGTCCTCCATCCTCCAGGCGTTCCGTCCATCATTCACAACAACAGCACGCAGGGTGTCCGCGACCCTCCAAGCATCAATCAACCGAACCTTGACTTTTATTCCGAGTGAATCGGGTTTCAATTCATTCCCCCAGTACAAGTTATACAGGACATTCATGCCCGCCCCCCGCACGTGGTTCACCCGGTCAATCGTGATTATCGTCCCCGGCCAGGCGACCGTTCCGGCAAACGACAGAATCTCAATGAACGGCCGCGAATCTCCCTCAATACCCAAATGCGATCTTGAAGACTTGATGCCGGATACAAACATCCCGTTCCTCACCTGGTTCCCCACCGGCCTTCCCGTCTGGAAAATGAAAAAGTCCGCATTGATTGCCGCGACAACATTGACGCCCGCACGTTCATTCTCCAGTACCTGAAGAGACGTCTTCACCAGGCCGTTCGGGCGATACGCTTCAAGGAGATATCGGTTTTGCGAACGATCAAAGGAGAGCACATTGACGACGTGGGGAACAGAAGTCTGATAGCGGGAGTGAAAGAGCCCCGGTGCAACGGAATCACGGCGAACCGGGGACTGAGCCGCAGCAATGATCGGAATGACAAGGGCGAGGGAGAGACTAAAGGATTTCAACAACTTTGAATTTTCCGGTTTTCCCAGAAACGATGGAAATGGCGCTTTTCGGTCTTCGGAAATATGCCGCCAGCTCTTCGATCACTTTCTTGTTCGCCTTTCCTTCAAAGGGCGGTGCAGTGACCTTCACGAGCAAAGCCCCGTCCTCGCGCAAGATCACCTCATTTTTTCTGGCGTTCGCCTTGACCGTCACATTGACCTTCATGGTTACCTGGGCCCGCGGAGCGACCGCTCCTCAATTTCGGTGATCTTGTTCACCCGCCCCTGATGCCTCCCTCCCCCAAACCAGGTGTCGAGCCAGAGCTTGACGATAGACTTGGCGGCTTCAATACCCAGGATCCGTCCGCCCAACGTGAGCACATTGGCGTCGTTGTGTTCCCTCCCGCTTCGGGCCATGAATTCGTTCACGGCCGGGACCGCGCGCACTCCGGGAACTTTGTTCGCCACAATAGCGGATGCAACCCCCACCGCGTCGACCATAATGCCGCTCTTTGCTTTTCCCATGGAAACAAGGGTCGCCACGGCAAAGGCAAAGTCCGGATAGTCGCACGCCTTTTCAGAGGTCGTCCCGACATCTGCGACGCTGTATCCGAGTTCGAGCAGATATGCCTTCAGCTGCTCTTTCATGGAAAACCCGCCATGGTCCGAGCCCAGGGCGATGACCGTGTCACGATTCGGAGCTTTCTTGTCTGCAGGATGGAACATCGAGAGGCCGTCAAAGGCTGTTTTCACTGAGGGGAGAGCTTCGGTGAGCAGTCGGATGCCAAGTCTGTTCGCCGCATCCCGGGCTGAGGGGGTGACTATTGCACCCTCCTCCACCGGGAGGGCCTTTGCTTCCCTCTTGGAGGCTTCGATGACATCCGATTCGGTAATCAGTCTTCGCTTCGCCACTTGTTATTTCCCATCGCCCCACTGAAGCACTTCGAGGCGGACCCGGGTTGTCCCCGTTTGAATCGATCCGATTTCCTTTGCCGCTGCTCTTGACAAATCGATGATCCTCCCATCGATGAAAGGCCCGCGGTCGTTGACCCGCACGACAACCGTCTTCTGGTTGGCGAGGTTTGTCACCTTGATCCTGGTTCCGAACGGAAAGGTGCGGTGGGCCGCCGTGAGGTCATCCATATTGAAGGTCTCACCGTTGGACGTCAGCTTCCCGTGGAAGTCGTCGGCATAGTAGGACGCCACGCCCTCAAGGGTCAGGAGGACCTTCCCCGAACTGGTCCTGACGGTACCGCTTGAAGAAGATGAAGTGCGGGTTGCGCGATTGGAACCTGACGAATCGATGGAGCCCCCCCTGCTGTTCCCGACAAACCGCGGAGAACTCGAGCATGCGAGAATGAGGGAACAGATCACGATCACCGTCCCACGCACTATTGCGACCGCCTTAAAGGTACTCATTCATCTGTTTGCGACGAATATAGTCGACGATTTCCTTGACCTCCTGCGATTTGCCCTTTCCGCACACCAGAACAGCATCATCCGTGACAACGACGATCAGATCGTCCACACCGATGGTTGCGACCACTTTCGACCCGGCATCGACGTAGTTGTTCCTCGAATCCCGGAGTATCACTTTCCCCCGGGCTGTGTTTCCGTCCTCGTCACTGTCGTTCAGGCGGACCACTTCGTCCCAGGAGCCGACGTCGTTCCATCCAAAATCCCCCTTAACGACAAAAACATTACCGGCCTTTTCCATCACTCCGTAATCGACCGAGATTCCCCGAAGAACACCGTAGGAATGTTCAAGGGCGCTATCGTAGCGCGGTGTGCCCATGGCCTGTTGCAGCGACCGAAGCTCGGCATACAGGTCGGGGAGGTGGAGTTCAATTTCTTTCAGAATGGTCTTCACCCTCCACACAAACATGCCGCTGTTCCACAAAAAGTCCCCGCTGGCGAGGAATCGTTCGGCCGTTTCCTGAATGGGCTTTTCGGCAAACGTCTTTACTCTGTATACACCCTGACTCCGGTAAGGATTGTTTGTTTCTTCATCTGAAAACTGAATGTATCCGTAGCCTGTCTCCGGTCGCGATGGCTTGATGCCGATCGTCAGGAGGCCGTCGCTTTTCTCCGCGACCTGAACGGCAATGTTGAGAATTCGGACGAATTCAGGTTCATTCCTGATCAGATGATCTGCCGGAAGAACAACCATGACGGCGTCCGGATCAATCCTCTCGATCCACGACGCTGCAAGGCCTATGCAGGGAGCGGTGTTCCTCCCCACTGGTTCGGTCAGAATATTTTCTTTGGGAACAAAGGGGAGCTGGTTTATCACTGCCTCGCTCTGCAAGGCGTTCGTAACAACAAACGTATTGACATGAGGAACGATGGGCTGGATGCGCGCGATCGTATTCTGGATCATGGTCCCCGATCCAAGGATCTCCAGCAGCTGTTTGGGGCTGCGCTCACGGCTCTTCGGCCAGAATCTTGACCCTACACCGCCTGCCATTACGACGCCAAACACCTGGGGCATGCGTTACTCGAAAAGTGATTTGAATGTTTTGAGAATTTCGATCCCCTCGTCCAACAATCCGGCCCCGCCGCCCCCCTGCGCCCAGGAAGTCACGGGGCTCGAAACGTTCGAAAGGATATTCATGACGCGTACATCATCCATGAAATCGTTGTCGTGGATATAGGTGAGGAACTCAATAAGATATTGGCAAAACTCCTGCAAATCGGCGGGTGCTCCGCTACCGGAGGCGGCAAGGGCATTTGCCTCGGCGAGTACCTGACTGTGAAGGCCGTCGCGCTCTTCTGAGCCGCTTTGCATCGCCTCGACAAATCGTTCAATGAGGGGGCCAAAAGTACTTTGATCCACACCGCTGGGAGGGGCATAGACTGCTTTTTCGGACTCGGCAATGTGGCCGGGTGTTTCCATCTGCAGATGCGTCGGCATTTCAGGGGTCTCTTCGACTGCGGGCGCGGGAGTCTCTTCAACAACCGGCTCCGGTTGGGCAATTTCCTCCTGCGGCTCCACCGGCGTTTCGGCGAAAGGCTCCTGAGTGGGCAGGTCCCCCAACGGGGCGGCAGCGGCATCGCCAACCGCCTCGCGGAAGCGCTCAACAACAAGCCCCTGTTCCTCAACGTCGTAGTCTATCTTCGTGGGATCCGCTTCCACACGTTCGGCAACCCACATGAGGGAGAGGGCGAATTCACTCAGGCCCTGGACCTTGTACAAGGACCGTAACTCGTTCTCGAAATCTTCGGTATCCGCGAGTTTTTCCCTGATTTTGGCGAATGTAATCCGATGATCGTCGGACGCAATAAGTCCTTCCGATACATTCTCCATGAGACTGGAGACATACTGTTGAGCTCGTGTCATGATCGATAGACCCTCGGAACTCTTGATGAGATAGCACAGCAGATTTCGTAAGGGATTGTCCCAATTTTTCCGGCAAGATCTCCCAATCCGATGTTTCTTTCTCCCTGTGACCCCACAAGTATTGCCTCTGCCCCTTCAGCGACATCGTCTTCTCCGACATCGACCATCAGCTGATCCATGCAGATGGTCCCGGCGACCGGGTATTCTTTTCCACCAATGAGGGCAGTGGCTTTCCCCGACAAAAGCCGCGAAAATCCATCCGCATAACCGATGGGCAGCGTCGCAATCTTCGTTCTTCGCGCGGCGTAGTATCGACGTCCGTAGCTCACGCTCTCACCCTGTTCGATCCACTTCACAAGCGCCGTGCGGGTTTTGATCGTCATGGCCGGCCTCAGAGGAATGCTCTCTGACGTTGTTCGGGATGGATAGCAGCCGTACATCATTACACCGGGCCTCACCATGGAGAAATAGGTTTGCGGAGCGTCAAGAATGGCGGCACTATTCGCGCAGTGAATCAACTCCGGCTCCACCTTCTGACCTGAAAGATACTCAAGAGCCGATTCAAACTCCCGCAATTGCTCATTCATGAATCCCTTCTCTTTCTCGTCGGAATTCGCAAAATGAGTGAAAACGCCCTTGATTTCAACCCTGTTTGCCTTTCCAAGCTCCTTCAGAAGCTCAGGGAGGACGCCCCGTTTCACGCCGATGCGATTCATTCCGGTGTCGATCTTCACGTGAACCGCCAGCGTGCGCCTCCCTCTTGCGGCTGCCGACTGGAGCACTCGGATATTACCGGCAGTGCAAACGGTCGGTTCCAGCCTCCCGTCAACGAAAAGCGACGCCTGATTCGGCGACGGGAGAGCGAAGACATGAACCGGCTTCCGGATGCCCGCCCTTCGGAGGGCGGTTCCCTCTTCAACAAAGGCGACTCCAAAATAGTCTGCCAGCGAGCGCTCAACATACTTCGAGACTCCCTCGATTCCGTGCCCATAGGCGTTTGCCTTAACAACCGCCATGATCCTGACATTACGGCCTACCCGGGCACGAACTCCCTTCAGGTTAAAGGCGATGGCTTGCAGGTCAATTTCAGCAATAGTGGGACGAAGCGGCGAACGGCGGGAAGACTTTGGCCTAATGGGGGATTTTTTCTTCACAAAGTTCGCATGAATATAAGGGATATGGGACAGAATGTCAATGAAATGAAACAGATGGTAGTGTCTCAATTTGGGGTTGTAGTTACTAACGCAGAGACCTGCCTGCGTGCCGACCATTTCGCTGTATTGAAATGGTGAATGAATCACTTCGGCAGGCAGGTCTGCGTCCTTTGCGACTCTGCGTTGTATTCTATATTTGAAATTGAGACACTACCAAACAGATGACAATTTCAAATATCGAACCTGCCTGCCGAATGTCCAACACCGAACTCCCGCACACGCGGGAACGGGAATAGTCCTACTCTTGGTACTGTGCTACCGGTAGAGAAGTACCGAGGAACGTTGTCGCCGGAATTCTCTTAATGCAGGCTGCCATTCTTCTTCCAGGTCTTTCAGCACCGATTTCTTCAGCGGCACTTCTGCCAGTTTCTTCAGACGGTCCGGCATGGAACTGCTCCCGAGAAGCAGCTGCATCGGGGGCCTGACCCGTTCATATTCATAGGGAGGATCGTTGTATCGAAACTCACCGGGAGCAACCCGCATCGAAGCAAGCAGAACACCGAGCCCCAGCTGATACGGCCGAACCCGGGAAGGTTCCTGAACGTGCACATGTATCCCCCAACACGTCTGCCGCGCCCACTTGTGAAATGTCGGCTCAAAGACGAAAGGCCGGAGACTGGCTCCGCCAGGAGTACAGATCCGGTTCAATTCATCAAGCCATGATTTAAGATTCTTGAGATACGGAGCCCCGATCGTGCGGAACGGGAGAGTCGTACCGCGTCCTTCGCTCAGGTTTGTCCCCTCGAGAAGCACCATTCCAGGATATACCTCGGTAATATCTGCAGCGGGAATATTTGGCGATGTCATGACCCACAAGCGTCCCGTTTCATCCCAATGCATCGCCCTCTTCCACCCTTTCATGGCAACCACTTCAAGATCCGCCCGGATTTCTCCAAACTGATTCATCCAGAGGGCGGCTTCCCCAATGGTCATACCGTGCCTCATCGGAATGGGGTATTCACCGACAAAACTTCTCGAATCATCTTCGAGGACGTTTCCCTCAATCTCTTTTCCCCCAATAGGATTGGGCCTGTCAAGTACGACGACTTTCTTTCCCAGGCGGGCACATTTCCGCATGATTCCTGCAACCGTCCACAGGAACGTATAGACCCTGGTTCCCACATCCTGAACGTCGGCAATAACCGTGTCAATGCCGTTCAACATCTCGTCGTTGGGTTCCCGGACTTCGCTATAGAGGCTATAGAACGGCAGGCCGGAGACGATGTCCCGTCCATGGCCGCTTTCGATCATATTGTCCTGTTTATCCGCGCAAAGGCCATGCTGCGGAGTGAACAGGTGCACGAGCCGCCCCTTCAGCGCTTTCCCCAGGATAACTTGCGAAGGCCGAAGCGAAGCATCCACACTTGCCTGATTCAACAGCAGCGCACAGCGGCCCCACGATTTTGACCGCAACGGATTTTCGGTGAGAACGTCGAGACCGACCTTGATCGTTGTTCTGCGAGCCTTCATTCTTCTGTCACCGCCGGAAACAACAAACCCGCCGATCTTGCGATTCGACGGGTCTTTCTCTTGCTGTTCATGGAGGCCTATTTGTGTGAAATCTTCAACCTGTTCAGCGCCCTGAGGAGCGAGGCACGGGCTCTCTCCATATCCGTCTCCTCCTGCTTTGCGTCGAGCCGTTTCTGGGCGCGATCGCGTGCTGCTGTCGCCCGCTCTGCATCGATCTGATCAGAGCGTTCGGCCGATTCTGCAAGCATAATGACCTTGTTCTCGTGCACCTCAACGAATCCGCCGCTCGTGGCATATCTGAATTCCTGTCCCGCCGCGTCGGCCAGCTTTACTTCTCCGACTGCGATCGAAGAAAGAAGCGGGGCATGACTCTTCAGAACCTGAAAACCGCCAACGACTCCCGGTGCACTGAAACTCGCGACTTCGCCGCTAAAGATCACCTTTCGAGGTGTGACAATTTCCAGCTGAAAATTCTTCTCGGCCATCCTTATCCCTGAAGTTTCTTTGCCTTCTCTTCCGCCTCTTCAATTGTCCCCACCATGAGGAACGATGATTCGGGCAGATGATCATATGTTCCTTCAATAATTCCCTTGAATCCCCTCACCGTGTCCTCGAGCTTCACATATTTCCCCGCATAACCCGTAAACTGTTCGGCGACAAAGAACGGCTGTGAGAGAAACCGTTCGATCTTTCGGGCACGGGCAACGGTGATCTTATCCTCATCTGAAAGCTCGTCCATACCGAGGATATTGATGATATCCTGAAGATCCTTGTAGGCCTGAAGGATTTCTTTCACTTTCTTTGCTACGGAATAATGTTCTTCGCCTACGATGAGAGGATCAAGAATACGGGATGTCGAGTCAAGCGGATCGACTGCCGGGTAGATCCCCTTTTCAACAATCTGGCGGCTCAAAACGGTCGTCGCATCAAGGTGGGAGAACGTTGTGGCCGGAGCGGGATCCGTCAAATCGTCCGCAGGTACATAAATCGCCTGCACCGAGGTGATGGATCCTTTCTTCGTGGAGGTGATTCTTTCCTGAAGCTCACCCATTTCCGTGCCGAGAGTAGGCTGGTAACCGACTGCCGAAGGCATTCGGCCAAGCAGGGCCGATACCTCGGATCCGGCCTGAACGAAGCGGAAGATGTTGTCAATAAACAGCAGAACGTCCTTTCCTTCCTGATCGCGGAAATATTCTGCGACCGTCAGGGCCGTGAGTCCCACGCGGGCGCGTGCCCCCGGGGGCTCATTCATCTGTCCGAAGACCAATGCGGTCTTCGACAATACTCCCGATTCCTTCATTTCCAGCCAAAGGTCGTTTCCCTCTCTCGTCCGTTCCCCCACTCCGCCAAAAACCGAATATCCACCGTGATGCTTCGCTATGTTATGAATAAGTTCCTGAATCAAGACCGTTTTTCCCACACCCGCACCGCCGAACAGACCCGTCTTTCCCCCCCTTGTGTAAGGCTCAAGCAGGTCGATGACTTTGATCCCCGTTTCGAACATCTCTTTCTTTGTCGAAAGCTGGTCAAACGAAGGAGCCGGACGATGAATCGGGTAGTACGCAGCTGCCTCTACGGGTCCGAGGGCGTCAATCGGCTGGCCGGTGACGTTGATCAGCCGACCAAGCACTTTTGGCCCAACCGGTATCATCACCGGCTCGCCGGTGTCAATCGCTTTCATCCCGCGAACGAGGCCGTCCGTCGAATCCATGGCCACTGTCCTGACGCGGTCTTCCCCAAGCTGCTGCTGAACCTCACAGATCAGATCCTCTTGTTTCCCTTCAACGCTTGTGCGGGAAATTCTTACGGCATTGAGAATTGCGGGAAGTTTGCTTCCCGAAAAGTCCACGTCAACGACCGGCCCAATAACCTGGACAATTATCCCTTCGTTCATCTGTTTCCTTTCTTGCAGATTTGATATTTGACCGAAGCAGCAGGCGTGAAAGAGTACTAATGATACTCAGAAAACCGCCGAAAATCAACGAAAACCCTTGAAATATGTGGCAGGATAGAACTCCCGCTAAAATTTTTCGATGGGGGTGTTTTGATGCCGGAATCCCCTCCTCGCGCAAATTCCCGGAATCAAATTCCGGGAATCTTGCCGACTTCCTGAGCTGGTGGTCGGATTTTCCGCCAAGGGCGGATCAGCCTTCCGCCAAACTGACGGCGGACAAGTCAGCTGAGAACCGACGACCCCTTTGAGCTGGTGGTCGGATTTGAACCGACGACCTGCGGTTTACGAAACCGCTGCTCTACCGCTGAGCTACACCAGCAAATTCAATCCATTCAATATAAGAAAAAACCGCCATGAGAGCAATGAGGAATCTATCCTAGTAGTGTCTCAATTTGGTTGTAGTTTCTAACGCAGAGCCGCACCCGCCCGACCGAACACGAACCGACCTCGTAACGGTCGTTCGGGCGGGAAGGTCGCAGACCTGCCTGCCGAAGTGATTCATTCACCATTTCAATATAGCGGAATGGTCGGCACGCAGGCAGGGAT
>Ga0209002_10002081_pt1 | contig 16204 bp, 29 predicted proteins | sample Rifsed16ft2_FD_184010 | JGI IMG/M metagenome (GOLD analysis project Ga0209002, IMG submission 184010) | Soil microbial communities from Rifle, Colorado, USA - sediment 16ft 2 (version 2) | ecosystem: Environmental > Terrestrial > Deep subsurface > Rock core/Sediment | place: Rifle, Colorado...
CTCTTTTGGCATACTGCACCACGATGTTTCTGGAAGCCTCGTTCATAAACACCACCGCCGCTATTACTATTAGGCTCAGCACACCGAACACAATCAAATTACCAGGATTCAATGTTTCCACGGTCAGAGCTGTCTGCCCCAGGGTTACCGGCAGCCTTCCCACAATTCCAGCAAAGATCAAAAGACTGATCCCGTTTCCGATTCCGTATTCGGAAATCAATTCTCCCATCCAGACTGTCAGCATTGTGCCGGCAGTCATAGTGGTTAGAAGCCCTAAAAGCTGTGGAGGAGTCAGCGAGCCGATTACTCCCTGGCTGTTTAAAAGAAAATACATTCCGAATCCCTGTAAGAGCGCAATGGGTACAGCCAGCAGTCTTGTATATTGGTTTACCAATTCCCGGCCGTACTCTCCTTCTTTCTGCAGTTCTTCCAGTTTGGGGAACACGACTGTCAAAAGCTGCATAATGATGGAGGCGTTAATATAAGGACCCAAGCCCAAAGCTGCCAGACTGAAATTGGCTAGTGTTCCTCCCGAAAAAATATCCAAAAGTCCCAGAAGCTGGCTGCCGGAAAAGAGCTGTTTCAAAGCAGTCCGGTCCACGCCGGCTACGGGTATATGGGCCAAAAGCCGGTATAAAAGCAGAAGTCCGGCCGTAAAAACCAATTTCCTCCGGATTTCTGGAACTGCCCAGATTTGCCTGATACTCTTCCAAGCTTTATCCATTTTCAATTATTTTACCGCCTGCTGCCGTTACTTTCTCGGCCGCGTTTTTGGATATGGGTGCTTGTACGGTTAATGCTTTCTTGACGTCTCCTTCGCCCAGTATTTTTACACTCTGCCCTTCTTTAATAACCCCTGCTTTGACTAAATTCTCGGTCGTTACTGGTGTTTTTGCCGGCCAGTCTGCAAGCAGTGCTAAATTTATCGGTGTTCTCATTTCTCCCCATGGTTTCAACCGGCCTTTCCCCCGCAAAAGCGGGAGTCGTTTTATAAGAGACTTTTTTACTTTTGTGCCTTCAAATGTCAGGGGTATTTTTCCTCTCGCTTTTTGTCCCTTGGTTCCCCGGCCCGAGGTATGGCCGCCCTTCCCGGACCCGTAACCCCGGCCTACACGCTTGGCTGCTCTTTTCGTAATTTTGGGTAAACTTGATAAATCCATATGCCTGATTGTTAATTAGACCTGCTATTTACATCCTTCAACCTTTTTAAGGCTTCAAAAGTTGCATATACATTGGTCGCTTTGTTATTGGTTCCCAAAATTTTCCCTACTATGTCCTTTATCCCTACAGCCTCAATCACCGCTCTGACTGGTCCGCCTGCGATCACTCCGGATCCTGCCGGTGCCGGTTTCAGAAGCATTCTGGCTGCACCCCATTTTATCCTCATTTCATGAGGTATTGTCGTCCCTTTAATCGGGACGTTGATCAAATGCTTCTGGGCATATGTACTGCCTTTTCTCATGGCGCTGGACACGTCCTTGGCCTTTCCCAATCCCACCCCAACCCGGCCTTTCTTGTCTCCCACCACAACCAGGGCTGAAAAACTGATCCGGTTGCCTCCTTTGGTCTTTTTACTTACCCGGTTCACCTGGACTACTTTTTCCGCAAACTCCTTATTTTCGGGTGGTTGATAACGGTAATTAGCCATATGCTTAAAACTTGAGTCCTCCTTCCCTGGCAGCCTCTGCCAGCGCCTTCACCTTGCCGTGATAACTATATGCCCCTCTGTCGAATACCACTGATTTCACTCCGGATTTTATCGCCTTTTCGGCTATTTTTTTACCCACCTCACCCGCGTCAACTCCCCGGCATCCGGCAATGGTTTTCCCCTGAACTTGGTCAATCACTTGGACCCAGAGGTATTTATTGGACCTGAATACACACAGGCGGGGTAGGGTGGTATTTCCTTTCATTTTTCCTCTCGTCTTGACGGCCCTTTTTACCTTTCGGTCTTTATATCGCCTTATCATTTTACTCCTCCTGCCTTGGCGGCTTTTCCGGCCTTACGCACGATAACTTCATTTTCGTATTTAAACCCTTTGGCTTTGTATGGATCCGCCGGTCTCAGTGCCCTGATTCTTGCCGCAATTTCTCCCACCAGTTCTTTATCGGAACCCTTGATAGTTATTTTGTTTTCTTTGACTTCGAAGGTTATTCCGGCCGGGGCAGTCACCTTTATCGGATGGGAAAAACCTAAAGCCAGATCTAACTGCGTCCCGGATGTGGTAGCGCGAAACCCTGTCCCGGATAGTTCCAATACCTTGCCCCAGCCTTCAGTCACACCGTGCACCATATTTGACAGGTAGGCCCACGTTAATCCTACCAAGTTGGTTTCTCCGTCGGCCGTATGGGTAACTTTTGCCTCATTTTCCGCTAAAGTAATTGCCACGTCGGGAGGCATGTTCCAGGACAATTGCCCCTTGGGGCCGGTTACTGTCAAAACCCGGTTTTCCGCTGTGACAGTCACGCCTGTCGGGATTTTTATTGGGATTTTTGCCATTCTTGCCATATAACTCCTTCTGGTTACCAGACTTGTGCTAAAATCTCTCCTCCTGAATTAAGTTTTTTAGCCTGTCTTTCGCTTAAAACCCCCTTGGGTGTTGAAAGGATATTGATTCCCAATCCTCCCCATACTTTGGGTATGTCCTTTATGCCGGAATATCTTCTTACACCGGGTTTGCTTACCCTTTTTATTCCCATTATTGCCGGTTTCTTAGCCGTGTATTTCAATTTGATGGATAGTCCTTCTTCTGTTTTTTTCACCTCGCCCACATATCCTTCTTTGGAAAGAACCTGGGCCATTTCCCATACGGTCTTGACGGGAGGATATTGGATTTCCGGCAGCCTGGCCTGATAGCCGTTGCGGATTCTCGTTACAAAATCTGACAGGTGGTCGTTTACCATGATGCCTTCCTTACTCCGGGTAGTTCTCCCCGGTTTGCCAGTTCTCTAAAACACAGCCGGCACAGCCCGAACATTCGTATGTAGGCTCTGGGCCTTCCGCACATCTGGCACCTGTTACGGTACTGTGACTTGTGTTTCAGATACCCTTTGGTTTGTTTTACGATTTTTGATGTTTTCGCCATATTACTTTGTTCCTTTGCGTCTTTGTCTTTCTGCCTCTTTCTTGAAAGGCATTCCCATAAGAGCCAATAAACGCTGTGCAATTTTAACATTACCGCTGCGGGTAACCAAGGTGGCTTCCAGCCCTCTGACCCGGTCTATTTTGGAATAGTCGACCTCGGGAAAGATGATTTGTTCGGTTAATCCCAAGGTATAATTGCCTTGGCTGTCAAAAGATGTGGTGGGTACCCCTCCGAAATCTCTGACTCTGGGTAGGGCAATACTGATTAGTTTTATAAGGAAATCGTACATTCGTTTTCCTCTAAGAGTTACAGTCAACCCCACTGGATCTCCCTCTCGGAGTTTAAAATTAGCGATTGATATTTTAGCCTTGGTAAGTTTGGGTTTTTGTCCGGAAATTTCGGTCATCCAGGCAGTTGTTTTTTCCAGCACGCCTTTATCGTGGGCTGCTTCTTTTAAACCGATGTTCAGTACAATTTTTTCAATTTTTGGCACCGCCATCCGGTTGGTAATGGAAAACTCTTCCATTAATGCCGGCACCACTTTTTCCTGATAATGTTTTTGCAGTGCATTCATATTAATCTATGTCTTGCTCGCATTTTCTGCAGACCCTTAACTTTTTTGCCCCGTCAAACCTGTACCCCACCCGCGTAGGTTGTTTGCATTTGGGGCATATCAGGGCTAGGTTGGCGACCGGCAGTGGTCTGTCCAGAGTCAGGATTTCACCCGGCCGGCTTTCCCCTTGGGGTTTACGGTGCTTTTTGTATTGGTTGATTCCCGGCAGGAGGACTTTTGCTTCTTTCAAAATTATCCGTTCCACTTTCCCCTGCCTGCCTTTGTCCTTGCCGATGCTCACCACCACCGTATCTCCCTTTTTAATTTTGAGTTTTGTAAGATTATTGAACATTGAAAATTGAATATTGAACATTAACTAAAGTACTTCCGTCGCCAGTGAGGCAATTTTGTTAAAACCCCGGTCTTTTACTTCGCGGGCTATCGGGCCAAAGATTCGGCTTCCCCGGGGATCACCTGTTTTCGGATCTATGATTACTGCGGCATTGTCATCAAAGCGGATATAACTGCCATCTTTACGTCTCCGCTCTTTTCTGGTCCGTACAATCACGGCCTTGACGATTTCCGAATCTTTCACCACCCCGTGAGGGTCGGCCTGGTCGACAACCGCTGTCACTACATCACCTACGTAGGCGTATGTCCTTTTCCATCCGCCGGTGACGTGAATGGTTTTAAGGCGTTTTGCCCCGCTGTTGTCAGCCAGTGTCAGAATGCTTCGCAGTTGGACCATGGTTATTTAACTACCTCCGTTATTTGGAAATGTTTAGTTTTGCTCATTGGTTTTATTTCTTTCATCACGACAGTGTCTCCCTCTTTGATGTCCAGAAGGCAGTGAGCGTGGTATTTTTTGCTTTTTCTGATCCGTTTATAATAAACCGGATGGGCCACAAACCGGGTCACTTCGACCACCGCTGTCTGTGGGGTCTTTGCCGACACCACTTTTCCTGTAAATGTTTTCATATATTTTCTTCGGTTTTTTTCTGGTTTAAATAAGATAAGGCCCGGGCAATTTGCTTTCTCAACATAAAGTATTTACGTACATTTTTCTGCTTCCCGGCCTTTGCTTCCATCCGGCCCTTGGCAGATTCTAATCTTAAGTTTGTTACAGTCAATAGCAGTTCGGCCGCCGTCATCTCGGACATTTTAATATCTGTTTTGACAGCAGTAGTCCTTTTTGAGGCCTTATTAGTAATGGTTTGAGTTTTAGCCATATTATTTTTCGACCAGTTTCGCTTTAAAAGGTAATTTCGCCGATGCCCGTCTGAACGCTATTTGGGCAATCTCGGGGGTCACGCCGGTAATTTCAAATAATATTCTCCCTGGGCGTATTACAGCCACATATTCATGAATATCTCCTTTGCCGGAACCCATTCTCGTACCCAGGGCTTTTTTGGTGATTGGTTTGTCCGGGAATACCCGGATCCATACTTTTCCACCCCGGTGGGCATGTCTTGAAATAGCCTTTCTGGCGGCCTCGATCTGTCGCGATGAAAGCCATCCCCGCCCCAGAGCCTTCAGCCCGAATTCACCGAAAGAGACGGAGGATCCCCTTCCGGCATTTCCCGGCATCTGTCCCCTGAACTGTTTTCTGAATTTTTGTTTTTTGGGCTGTAACATAAATGCTAAATGTTAAATGCTAAGTAATTAATTGTGTTTTTCCCCCTTGCAAATCCACACCTTAACCCCTATAAAACCGGATCTCGTCAGGGATGGAATTTGCGCATAATCTATGTCTGCCCGCAGTGTCTGCAGGGGGACAGAACCGGAATGATACAATTCCCGTCTCGAAATTTCCGCTCCCCCTATTCTTCCTGAAAGGAGTACTTTAATGCCTGACGCCCTGGATTGCATGGTTCTCTCCATGGCCTTGTTTACTACACGCCTGGCCGGCATTCTTCTTGCCAGTTGCTCCGCTATCCGGGTAGCAACCAGATGGGCGGAGAGATCCGGCTCTTTCACTTCTTCGACAGGCATATCAATTTTCGGGGCGTTTTTGTCTCCGGGTTTGAACCCAAGTACCTGGTAGATATACTTTTTCAGTTCCTCAATACCTGAGCCTCCTCTTCCTATCACCACACCGGGGCGGGTGACATGGATAATCACTTTTATGGACTTAAGCGATCTTTCAATTTGAATATTGGTGACACCTGCCGAAGCCAGTCTTTTCATCAGGGACTTTCTCAGTTTTACGTCATCCGCCAGGTAGCTGATATATCTTTTCGGGTCGGTAGTGAACCACCGCGATTTCCATGTCGTGGTGGGTGATAGAGGCAGTCGGTAAGCTATTGGATTTACTTTTTGTCCCATATTATTTCTTTAAAACCTTGCTGCTATGTAACTCTGTTAACTCCAGGCGAATATGTGCCATTCTTTTTCTCCTTACTCCCCGGTTAAACCGGGCGCCGTGCGCGTGCACATCCGCCTTTTTGGGCCCTCTCGGTCCTTCTTCTATCTGCAGGCTGGATACTGTCAGGTCTCCCGGTGAAAGCGCCATGTTGTTCTTTGCGTTTCCCAATCCCTGAAGATACACCTTAAGCAGCGGTTTCGCAGCCGCCTGGGGCAATGCTTTAAGATACGCCACAGCCTTTTCAGGGGTCAGGCTTCTTATGGCATCTGCTACCAGTCTCAGTTTACGTGGGCTGTTATGCACAAAACTCGCCCTGGCCACCACCGTCTTTATTATGGCTGGTTCGGGAACTTTCGCTGGCTTGGCTTCAGGCAAAATGACGATTGTTTCCTCTGCCTTCCTGGCCGTCTTCGGGATTTTTCTTACTGGTTTTATTTTTTTGTCAGGCATATATTTTTAGGTTTTATCCATCGTTCTTTTAACAATCGCTCCGTGTCCTCTGAATGTTCTGGTAGGGGCAAACTCTCCCAACCTGTGGCCTACCATGGTTTCATTCACAAATACATCCACGAATTTATTACCTGTATGCACTTGAAACGTATACCCCACAAAGTCGGGTGGAATCTGGCTCGCCCTGGCCCACGTTCTAATCGGACTCTTTGTGCCGGCGGCTTTCATCCTGACTACTTTAGCCATCAGTTTTTCATCAATATATGGTCCTTTTTTGCTTGATCTTGCCATATTAGCCTTTCCTTCTTTGAGCAATTAATTTGATTGAATGTTTGGATTTTGAACGCGTCCTGGTCCCCCGGGCGGATTTGCCCCATGGAGTTTTAGGATGCATCCCCTCACCGGATCTGCCTTCACCGCCGCCGTGGGGGTGGGAACGGGGATTTTGTGCCGTGCCTCTTACGGTCGGCCGTATCCCCATGTGGCGTTTTCTTCCGGCTTTACCAAGGTTTATGTTTTTCCAGTCTGCATTGCCGACCTGGCCGATAATTGCCCGGCAGTTCAGCTTAAACCTTCTTATCTCACTTGAAGGCAATTTTACCAGAGCGTAAGCTTCTTCAAAACCCACAATCTGTGCTGAGGTGCCGGCGCCCCGGACCATCTGGGCCCCCTTACCGGGTACAATCTCCAGTCCGTGGATCAATGTCCCTACCGGAATGCTGGTAAGCGGCAGGCAGTTGCCTGCTGTCAGGGGAGCAGCTTCTCCGCTCATGACTGTGTCTCCTTCTTTTAATCCTTCCGGGGCGAGTATATATCTTCTGGCCCCGTCGCTGTATTGCAGCAAGGCTACGTTGGCCGTCCTGTTTGGGTCATACTCCAGGCCAAGGACCCTGGCGGCAACACCTGTTTTTTCTCGTCTCCAGTCGATCTCCCGCAAAAATCGCTTTTCCCTGCCCCCCTGATGTCTCATGGTGATCTTCCCCGTGGTATTGCGCCCAGATCTTTTCGGCAAAATACTGATCAGGCCCCTTTCCGGTCTTTTTTTAGCCAGCTGGGAATAACTGACCCCTGAGGCGAATCTCATTCCCGCTGTCACCGGTTTGTACAGTCTTAAAGCCATAGGGTTATTTAGCTGCTGTTTCTGGTACATCAAATAATTCGATTTTCTGATCCTTTTTGAGGGTGACTATCGCCTTTTTCCAGTCCGGTCGTCTGCCGTATTTGAATTTTTTTCCGCTGCGGTACGTTTTACCGTGCATGGACACTGTCTGCACCCGGGCCACTTTTACACTGAACAGGCTCTCGACTTCATGGCCGATTTGGGACTTGTTGGCCCCTTTTTCCACTTCAAATGCATATATCCTGCCGCCTCCGACGGAATTTAATTTCACTGTTTTTTCCGTGATAATTGGCCTCTTAATCAGCATTTTTTACCTCCTTGGATATTCTTTTACTCAACTCTTCCACCGCTTCGACTGTTATCACCAATTGCTTCGCACCCAAGACGAAATAAGTATTGAGGCTTGGTGCAGATATTACGTTCACCCTTTCCAGATTTTTAACCGCTCTGATCAGGGAAGTTTGTTTGTTTGTGGCTACGACCAGTACCCTTTTACCTTGAAAATCAAGTTTTTTAAATATCTTCTCCGCTTCCTTGGTTTTTCCGGATGCTTTATCTGCCCCGGCCAGGATAAGAATTTTTTTCTCGGCAGCTTTTACGGATAATGCTCCGGCCATCGCCAGCTTCTTCATTTTTTCCGGCATCCTTAGTTTGTAATTTTGCGTACCTGTTGGTCCGTGGGCAACTCCGCCGCCAACAAATATCGGTGCACTGTAAGAACCGTGCCGCGCTCTCCCGGTGCCTTTTTGCTTGTACATCTTCGCCGTGGTCTTAGACACTTCCGTCCGTGTCTTGGTCTTTGCGTTTGCCGCCCGTTGATTTGACAGCCATACCCTTACCGCCTGGGCCAGTATTACCGGTTTTACCTTTTTTTCAAAGACATCCTTTGGTAATACTGTCTTTTCCGCGTCAGTACCCTTGATATTTATGGTAGGTGCCGAAATCATGAAAGTTTTTTAATTGTCAGTAACGTGTATCTGTTTGCTCCTGGTACCGAACCCTTGATCACTACCTGTCGTTTTTCCGGGTCCAGTTCCAGTACTTCAAGATTGGTCACCGTCACCTTTTCCGCTCCCATGTGACCCGCCCTTCTTTTACCTTTGTAAACCCTTCCTGGGGTCGTGGTCGCTCCGCTCGAACCCGGGGCTTTCTCTCTGTCTGATTGCCCGTGTGTCCGGGGTCCGCCGGCAAATCCCCACCTTTTCACTGCACCTGTAAAGCCCTTACCTTTGGTAATCCCGGAAACGGACACCTTGTCACCCACCGCCAGTACCTCTTCCGGCTTAATCTCTGTCCCCGGTTCCATAATTTCATTCGTCCTGATTTCTTTTGTGATTTGTGATTTGGGTTTGGAAATTAGTAATCTTACAGCGCTGTATCCGTGTTTATCTATTGTTCTCAGGTCCAATACTTTCATGGGAATTATGGATAGGATAGTCGACCCTGCTTGTTCACCGGCAGCGGTAAATTTGGCACTCATCCCGGTCTTAATGGCAAAAAGGGTATTCATTGGTCTTTTGGGCCACAAAAAAAGTGCCGGAAGGCACTTTGTAGATAGGTAGCCAACCGATCTTAGTCTGAGCAATAGTGTTGGCAAGTCTTTCTGCTCACAACTACTATCTATTGTATCAAACCTCAGTCTCGTTGGCAACCCGAATCTCCTCACAGCCGCAAAGCTCCATTCGCTCTTCCATCCTGGTAGCGCAGTCTTCCGGGATATCCCGCGTTTTCAAAGTCAGGCTTTGCATATCAGGATGGAGTATCAGTAAGGCAAACAGTCCGAATGATTGAGTGTTTACCTCCCTGACATAGTCAATTACCAGCCACACATCCTCCATGCTAATGATCGGCTTATTTAATTTGGTTGTCACTCTATACTCCGTCATAAACTGCAAGTTTACCACACCAAAAAAGTGATTATCTGCCTAGGAGGAGTTTGAAAAGGTTTATATGCCAGCCAGAAACCTGGCGCCCAGGACTCGCCGGGAGTATTCACACGACCTGACGGACCTGATAACGTTTCTGGAATACTCTGGAGTTGACAGGGTAGGGGAGATTGGTCTTGCCCACCTGGACCGCTACCTGGCAATTCTGGATGAAAGAGGGCTTTCCGGATCTACGCGTAAAAGGAAAGCGATATCCATCAGAACCTTTTTAGGATTTCTGTATAGGGAGCGGTTTATTTCAAACGACATCTCCCGGCAAGTCATTGTTCCCTTTGAGGAAAGCTCAACTCCCCGGGTATTGTCTCAAAGTGAGTGCGATCGGCTGCGCGAGGCCTGCGGCAGTAACCTCAGGGACAGAGCCATAATTGAACTTTTGCTTCAAACCGGTCTGGTGCGGGTTACGGCGGGTCTTAGGCGAAAGAGCAGGACGCTTCCTCTCAACACCAAGGCCAGCCAAGCATTGACTGCCTACCTGCAAGGTAGGCCAAGTCCGGGGAGAGACAATCTTTTCTTGAACCGGATGAACAAGCCCTTGGGTCCCAGGGGAGTACAAAAAATGCTGACCAAATATCTGGAAAGGGCCGGCATCAAAGGAGCACGTATTCACAGTCTGCGGCACACCTTTGCCACCCAACACATCAAGAAGGGAACAAGCTTGGAAACGATTCAGGAAGTTCTGGGGCATCAGGATATCCGGACCACCTAGATTTATATTCCTCTTGCCAAGGAAGTGGCCCGAAAGTAGCTGGAAGAGAACGCACTCTAGAAATTGTTAATTCTATTACCCCCTTTCCCTTGTTGAATTCCTCTAGACTTTCCACCTAAGCCGCAGTTCACAAGTGATAAGATGAATTCATGACAGAGGACACGGAGAAGCCGATTCTCATAAATACGATTTTTACCATTGTTATGGCTGGAATAATCGTATTTTTTCCGATGTTGTTAAATGATTTTGTTTGGGATGACGTCGTCCAGATTGTCCAAAATGGGGATATTTACTCCATAAAAAATATTCCTGGTTTATTTTCGACTGGCAATCTCGGCATATTTTACAGACCCGTTTTTTATTCGACATTAGCTATTTTGTATTCTTTATCCAAATTAGAAACCTTCCTCTATCACTTTTTTCAATTGAGCATCCATATCAGCAATGCTGTTCTTGTATTCTTACTTTTTAAAAGGTTCATCGAAAAAAGATTAGCCTTTTTGCTTTCCCTCCTGTTTCTTATTCACCCGATAAATGCTGAGGCAGTAGTTTTTATCTCAGCTGTCTCTGATACTTTATTCGTTTTTTTTGGGCTGCTGGCCTTGCAGCTTTTGATGAAAAAGCAGGATAGTTTAAGGACCGGGATAACGGCTTCCATTTTTCTACTGTTGTCGTTATTGACTAAAGAAGGAGGGTTTTTATTTATAGCCATAATTTTCTTGTACAGATTGATACTCAGAAGGCAGATTTTTCCTTCAACTTTAGCCATTTTGGCACTGCCGGTAGGTGTTTACTCTGTCCTTCGTTTTTACGTAGCAAATATTTTTTTTGCCGGTGTAAAAATTGTACCGATCGCTGAGGCCTCGCTGGCTGAACGCATCCTCACTATACCGAAAATTGTTTTTTACTATATCTCAACCTTTCTTTTTCCCGTCAGGTTGGCGATTTCCCAACATTGGGTCGTAAGATCAGCCACATTTGGCGATTTCTACCTTCCCCTGATATTTGATTTGGGGGCGATTGTAGCGCTGACATGGATGGGGATATTTATATATAAACAACAAAAGCAACTGTTTCCGGCTTATATTTTCTTTTTATCATGGTTTCTAATTGGGCTTTTGCCTTACCTGCAACTAGTGCCGCTGGATATGACTGTGGCCGAACGCTGGTTTTACTTTCCGATCATTGGCTTATTGGGGGCTTGCGGTTTATTGGTAGACCAGATCTTTGGCGCAAGCAAGCCAGGCAATAAGACCGCCCTGGTACTAATCCCCATTTTGGTAATGTTTTCATTGAGAACAATAGTGAGGACTTTAAATTGGTCCAGTGGTTACGCTCTGTATTCCCACGACGAGAAGGTTGAAACCGACAACTATCTGCTCAAAAATAATTTGGCTGTCGAGTTAATCAAAAGAGGCGAACATGACACCGCCTTAACTTATTCAGAAGAGGCAATCCGTCTCAATTCAGATTGGGGAAAGAGCTGGAGCACAGCAGGGACGATATATTTGATCAAAAAGGATTTCCCCAAAGCGAATCATTACTTTCGTGAATCCCTTAAAAGAGACTGGGGAAATTTTGGAGCTTATTATTACTTGGGCCAGTCACTATTGACTACCAGAGAATATTTATCGGCAAAGGAATGGATAGAGCAGGGATTGAAATCATTTCCCGATAATGGGGAACTGACGGGGATGCTAGCAATGGCCGAATACGGGCTGGGGAATCAGCCAAGAGCACTGGACTTGGCCAAAAAAGCAGTTTCCTGGTCGCCTGGACCTCAAACACAACTAATATATGACACAATTCTTAACCAATAAGCCCAAGGGTAGTACAAAAGGTGCCTGCTAAGTATCTGCAAAGGGCTGGGGTAAAAGGAGCCGCCATTCATAGCCTCCGGCACTCCTTTGCCACCCAACATATCAAGAAGGGAACCAGCCTGGAAACCATTCAACAAGTAATGGGGCATCAGGATATTCGAACGACAGAGGCATATACCACCTTAGCCCGAGAAGTATTAAGCAAGGAACTGCAGGAGAATGCCTTGTAAACAGGCCCGGCAGCCTAGTGTTATTATCTACGTATGCTTACACAGGACGAAATAATCTATTTAAAGAAGATACCTCAGGATCAAAAGTCCACAATTTACCCCTTTGATCCAAAAGCAAAAGAGACAGGACTGTTAATAGTATCAAAAATTAGAAGTGCACTCCCAGATGTTAATGTTTTGTTTATGGGCTCTACTGCTCTTGAAATTGCAGGACAAAATGACATCGATATTTATATCCTCGCAGATTCAAAAGATTTTGACAAATATTTGCCAGAACTTACAAAAATATATGGTAAACCAAAAAATGTACACAAAACCTTTATTGAGTGGTCATTTACTCAAAACCATTACCCAGTCGAGCTTTACTTAACCGAACCTCCAGACAGCCAAATCAAAGTCTTTGAGATTCTTAAAGCTGATAAACATCTCCTAAAACAGTATGAATCTCTGAAATTAACCATGAAAGGAAAATCTCAACGTGATTATCAAAGAAAAAAATATGAGTTTTATAACAAACTATTAAATAACCCCAAAGAATAGCATTTCCACAAGTTATACAACCCACTTAAGTTAATAGAGAATAGTGATGAATGGATATAAAAAGGAAATGTCAAGCAATTATGGTAAGTCAAGTGAGGTCTTAGGTCCTATTGCTCTGGTAGCAAAAGATATCCATAAGAAATTTGACGGTCATTCCGTGTTAGAAAAGGAGAATGTGTCAATTAATTACGGAGATAAGATAGGATTGGTAGGCACAAACGGTAGTGGCAAAACTACATTAATAAAAATTCTTGCTGGAATAGAGCCCCCAGATAGGGGAAAAGTTATTTCTAATGCAATAACTATTGGTTACTTACCTCAGGATTTCACAATCGAGAGTGAAAGAACCGTTTTTGAGGTTGCCACCCAAGGAGTATCAAATTTGATAAAAGCATTAGATGAATTTGAGTTCATGTCAAAGAATTATCAAGTTGACGATCCGAGCTATGTTTCCAAATACAATTACTTATTGAATTTGCTGCAATCCAATAATGCCTTTGACTTGCCAGAAAAAGTTGTTGCTGCATTAAACTATTTGAATGTTGGGAGAGAAATAGATTCAAAAGTGTCGACACTAAGCGGAGGTCAAACAATGAGACTGGCTTTAGCTAGAATTCTGATATCAAAACCAAATATATTACTATTGGACGAACCTACAAATCATTTAGATTTGCATGCTAATCTCTGGTTAAGAGAATTCCTAAGTGAATGGTCAGGGGGCTTACTGGTAGTATCACATGATCGGGATTTCTTAAACGACGGTTTTCTTTTTTTCCCAAATCAGCGGTAGATTCTGTCTCTTTCGCCACTTCTCGATAATATCCTGGTAGTTTATGGTTTTCAGGGTTTGTTATCAGAGCTTGGAGGTAGAAAAGCTGTTACCTTCTTTACTCCCCGTAGTTGTCTTATTGCCCTCATCGTCCTGTCTCTCTCCTCTGGGTAAATATCTTTAGTTCTCGCATAAATAGCTGTTCTATTCGTGATTGGTCTTACGGAATCCCCGTCTATATGTGTTAATTCCTTCACTACGATCATTACAGACTCAACAGGGTCTGGGCCTAGAACTGGTCTTCCAAGATCTACATCAATCTCAAATTTCGGACTCATGTCAGAATAATACACCCATCATAGCTTCACATCAAAATCAGCTCATTCAGGCAGGTTTTCCCTTTATACACCGATTTCAGTTTGCGGATGGAATTTTTCCGTACGTAAAAAGGTTCTTTGTGAAAACTCCTGCGCTTGCTGATCCTATCCATCATTGCCACCAAGTTTTCATCTTTTTCATACCTCAAAATCAGACCGCCTGGCCGGCCCGTGATCATTCTCGATACCGGACCTTTTGCAAACCCGATCATTGGCTGAAACAGTGACAATGAGGTTTGCTGGCCTACTCCCAGAGACGGGTAATTCAGGTCCAAAAGCACCAGCTCAGACAGCAAAAGCTGAACATGATCAAACCCCAGATCGTCAAACGAGTCATATTTATTCGGTAGTTTCCGGTTGGGATCCACGTGTTCAAAAGCCGCGTAAACTTTCCATCTGTTTTTCTCCCAGATATTTTTAATTTTCACCCACAGTTCAGCTGACTCCTGTGGGTGGGGATTATTGGTGATGGGCATCCCGAAGTACAGGTAATTCGGATAAAAAGAAAATGCCCTCATGTTGAGTTTGATTCCGTAAACGTCTTCCAATAGGTGCACCATCGATGATTGCTGGCGTACCCTTTCTTCCCACACATATTTTGTCCCGACTTTCACTTTCAGTATTTCAGACAGGGTTGGGAACTTGTATTTTTCCACTAATGCGGATAATACCACATATTTTTCACCTTTCAGTCTGGAAAAATTCACTTTTTCGTTAATTTTTTCAACCCATCCAGCTTCCAGGCAAATGAAAAACCCTGCATTTTTCTGGTTTGAATTTAAATATTTAAAGCCTGATTATTGCTGTATGAAAACAGAAAAAATCTCCGATCTGGAAAAAAGAGTCAAAGGTATGCAGAAGAAACAGTATCCATTAATATTGGCCCAGGCTGTAACCGCTCTGGCCAGAACGCAAGGGGTAAATATCTCGTTGGACAATCTGTCTTTCACTATGGATTTGGACTGCCTGAGACGTCAGGAGATGTATTTAGGGTTTCTCGCCCGGGATGGCAGTGAAATTTCCTCGGCCAAATTTGTAGTCTATACCAAGGGCATAATCAGGTCTTACGCCGGAGACGGAAATCCCAGGGAGTTTTATCTCCTCTTGGGAGATTTTGTGAATCAGATTAAACAAGTTGAAAAATAGATTACATCTTCACTTCAATGCCAACACTTGCCGACTTCCAAAATCGCCCTATGAATAGAGGTAAATGGGTGGTGGTAGACGGACCAAGCGGTTCGGGTAAGGATTCTCTTTTATCTGTCTTGCAGCAAAGGTTGCTGGAGACCAATACCCCCTTTTCTTACATCAGTGAAGAAGATCTGGACCCTGACAGGCAACAAATTCTGACAGCTACCGGAGACCGGGCGAAAGCCCGGCTTCTGGTCAATCACCGTTTCCGTATCTGGCACAAGTATGTATATCCCGCTTTAATGGAAGGCAGGGTCGTTCTCTCCAACCGGGGGGAACCGGCCACTCTGGCTTACCAGACGGCTTCCGGCGAGATTAGTATATCCCAGGTCTGGGAAATGCACCGCCACAGGGGCATTAGCCGCCCTGATCTGGTAGTAATCACTGTTTGTCGCCCTGATGCTGCGCTCCTTCGTCGGGAACAGGATCAGGCTGCTTCCGGTTCAATCCGTGCGGAGAGGGAACGGGGTAGGGGTTTAAGCGGAAAATTTACCGGAGAACGGCAGGAACTGATCCACAGGCAATATTTTGAAGTGCGGCGTTTTTTGGAAGAAAAAAATGTCCCCGTTTTGCTGCTAGACACCGAAAAAATGTCCGTCGGACAGGAAGCAGACGCAGTTCTCAGACAACTATGAAAAAATGCCTCCAAAAGCACCCATCTTTACATCTTTACTTCAATATCCACTCCTGCCGGCAGATCCAGGTGTGAAAGCGCATCTATCGTCTTATCTGTCGGATCTATGATGTCGATAAGCCTCTTGTGTACCAGCATTTCATAATGGTCCCGGGCATTTTTATCCACGTGGGGGGATGTGGTGACGGTTATCAGTTTTCTGTCTGTCGGCAAAGGTACGGGGCCCACGGCTTTTGCCCCGGTGGACAGGGCTGTTTCCAATATCTTGGCTGCCGCTTCGTCTATGACGCGGTGATCAAATGATTTTAATTTTACTCTCAGTCTGCCCTTTGCCATATTAATGTGCAAAAAAAACGCCCGTCGCCGGGCATATTATTTAATGCCTGCTAGCTGATAATCTTGGTTACCACTCCGGCG
>Ga0209002_10002083_pt1 | contig 16201 bp, 14 predicted proteins | sample Rifsed16ft2_FD_184010 | JGI IMG/M metagenome (GOLD analysis project Ga0209002, IMG submission 184010) | Soil microbial communities from Rifle, Colorado, USA - sediment 16ft 2 (version 2) | ecosystem: Environmental > Terrestrial > Deep subsurface > Rock core/Sediment | place: Rifle, Colorado...
GTATGCAACCCGCCAATCAACTCAGGCTCCTTCACCCGCAACAGTTATTATGGAAATTCACTGTATAATGATTATCCCGTCGTTTACGTGAATTGGAACATGGCGAAAGCCTATTGCGAGTGGCGCGGCGCACGCCTGCCTACCGAAGCACAGTGGGAAAAAGCCGCGCGCGGCGCAGATGCTCGTACTTATCCCTGGGGCAAAGGGGTGAATTGCCAGAAAGCCAACTATCAAGGCCGTGATAACGGCTGTGCGGGCGGCACCAGCAAAGTGGGCAGTTACGTGAACGGTGTCAGTCCATATGGCGTGTACGATATGGCAGGGAATGTATGGGAATGGGTTGCAGATTGGTACTCCGAGACTTATTACCAGAACTCGCCCTCGTCCAATCCCTTTGGACCCGATCTGGGACAATCTCGAGTGTTGCGCGGCGGCTCGTGGAACCGCAGTGAGTATGACAGCCGCGCTTCCAACCGCCTCAAGTACGGCCCCGATTACAACAACTTCGACATCGGTTTTCGCTGTGCCAGTGAAGCATCCCCGTAAGGTTCACTTCCATAGTTCGGCAAGGAAAAAATGAGTGGAAAGTTTGCTCTGATAATCGGTAATGCGGAATACACCGACCCAGGCCTGGCGCAATTGACCGCGCCCGGCAAGGATGCCGAAGACTTCGCGCGCGTTCTCAATTCAACAGATATCTGCGCGTTTGATCATGTCAACATTTTATTGAACCAGCCAGAATTTGTCGTACGGGAGGCGATTGATGAATTTTTCGACCAGAAGAAGCCGGATGATTTGCTCGTTCTGTATTTTTCAGGGCATGGCGTACGCGATGAACTCGGCGCTTTGTATCTGGCCGTTAAGAACACCAACCGCTTTCGTTTGCGCTCGACAGCCATCAAATCAGACTTCATACGCGAGGCGATGGACCAAAGTCGCTCGAAGCGACAAGTTTTGATCATGGATTGCTGTAACAGCGGCGCGTTTGCACAGGGAACAAAAGCCGCGACGGGTGTAAGTATAGGCACTGCCTCCGCGTTTGAAGCAGGCTATGGTCGCATCATCCTGACAGCCAGCGATTCGACCCAGTTCGCGTGGGAAGGTGATAGGGTCATGGGTGAAACAGACAATTCGCTGTTCACCCACTTTCTAGTCGAAGGATTGGAAGGCGAAGCAGACCTTGATGGTGATGGGCGCATCACCGTAGATGAGTTATATGACTATACTTATGAGAGGGTAAGATTCGCCACCCCGAAGCAAACCCCTTCAAAATTTTCAAGCAAACAGCAGGGCGAGATCGTTCTGCGTCAAATTACGCGCATTCAAGACATCAAACCTGTATCTTTGTCTGACCAGCTTGTCAGCGAAATTGAAAATCCTTACCCAGAAGTACGCTTGAGGGCAGTGCAACAGTTGGCGAAACTGCTGACCGGTAAGAATCTTGGGCTGGCCCGCTCTGCCAGAGAAGCATTGGAACGAATGGAAAAAGAAGACGACAGCCGCCGTGTTGCACAGGCAGCAACACAAGTGCTGGAGTCTTTTCGCCAGGTAGAACAGAAGGCAGAGGAAGAACGAAAAGCGAGAGAGGAAGCAGACCATCTCGCGATTCTGAATGCCGAAGAGGACGGTTTGGCACGTAAAAAGGCTGAGGCTGAACGAAGGGCAAAGGAAGAAGTAGAGCAACTAGCGCGGGCTAGAGCCGAACGCGAGCGAGAAGCCGTAGAGCAGGAGGCGGCTCGCCTAAAAGCAGAACGGGAAGCCGCAGAAAAGGCTGCACGCGAAGCTGCACAAAAAGCCGCAAAGGAGAAAGCTGAAAAAGAAGCCCGAGAACGCGAAGCGATGGAATTAGCGGCTCGCAGAAAAGCAGCACGTGAAGCCGCAAAGCGCGAATCGGCGAGACTAATGGCAGAACTGCTTGCTTATAGGAAGGCAGTGTGGGATAAGATTACGAATTATCTTCGAAATATACCAAAGAACAAGTCCAAAATCTATACATTTTTGGGATTCGCTATTGCTTTTGTGGCTGTGGTCACTTTTTTAGTCTACCAACTATCTCCCAACATTACCCCAAACAATAATGCTTTGCCTTTCTCTGGAGTCTCAGCCAGAGAAGTCAATGTTTATTGGTATGATGACGAGAAGGTAACTAAACTCACCCAGTCTCAAGAAGGGGTTAAAAACTGGGGACCCACCAGTTATACATCTAGACGAATATACTTCACTTCAGACCGCAGCGGGAAGGCCGAAATCTATGTGCTCATAAATGAAGCGAATGAAGGAAAGGTATTGCGTATTACTGACACTGCTGGAGAAGCAGAGAGTTGGTCACCCGTCGTCAGCCTTTCTGGACATGTATACTTCACTTCAGATCGAAGTGGGAAGGCTGAAATCTATGCGCTCACAAATAAGGGAAAACTCCTGCAGATTACTGACACGCCTGGAGAAGCAGAGAGTTGGTCACCCGCTGTCAGCCTTTCTGGACATGTATACTTCACTTCAGATCGAAGTGGGAAGGCTGAAATCTATGCGCTCACAAATAAGGGAAAACTCCTGCAAATTACTTACACACCTGGAGAAGCAGAGAGTTGGTCGCCGGTCATCAGAGGTCAGAACACATTTTTTACTTCTAACAGAAGTGGTAAGAATAAGGTATATATACTTGCTCCCCAAGCCCGAGCCACCGCAATTTCCACGTTTGAAAGTTGGACAGAAAGATGGGCCAACCCATTTCCTCACTTTAGTCCTTAGTTAGATAAGGTAGCCTTTTTTCTTTCTCGTGCCATACACCCGTAATTTTCTCAAATACTGTCTTGGTGACTTCTTGCTTGCAGAGTGGACATAGAAACTGTTCCATTTGTTTTACTCCTTATTTTGCACGCACAAACGTACCCATTTTTCATTGAAGTTTACTGTATCTACTTGCCAGCCAGCATTTGAAATTGCTTGTTTTTCAGGGCTGCGTGGTTGCTTCGTTTGCTCCCTGCGCCGAGGACGGCGCAGGGTTTACTCGAAATTCGTCGCCGAGGACGACGGCTTAAGCTTATTTATCAACAAACTTTGAATGCTCCCATTGAAATGAGTTTTATTTTTGCATCAATCCTGCGCGGCGGAAGCGTTCCATGAGGGCAATGCTTTTCCCGTACCTTTCGCAAATGGCTTTGAAGCGGTTTGTAATTTGGTCTTCTCTTTGCTTGTATTTTGCCATTTCATGAAGTTCAACCAATAGTTTTGTGGCTTCATCGTAGGTCGAGCCGCGTTTTTGTCCGAGCAGGCTTTCAACATAAACCCAGGTGGAATCTTCCTCTTGGGCGAGTTTTTCCAGTCTCTGGATTCTTTTGCGTTCGGCTTCCTCCCGCGCTTTGCGTTTCGCTTCCTTTTCGATTTTCTCGGCTTGTTCGAATAATTCACCCGTTGTGCGTGTTGATTGTGTTTGTGAGGACGGTTTTCCGCCACTCAGTTGCGTCAGGTGTTTTTTCAGGGATAAGGCCGCGCCAGGTTCGCCGCGCAGGATTTGCAGAAGGTGGGCGTCACATTCTTCCCGACTCAATTTCAGGATGGCAGATTCGAGATCAGGTTCAGGCGTGGATTCTGCTTTTTTGCTTGAGCCAGCCGCGGCTGAGATCAGATGCGGATCTATTTCGAAAAAATCCGCAAACGCTTGCAGGCCGGCGTTCAGTTTTTTCAATCCTGCTGGTACGGGCGGTTCGGGTTCGGCTCCTTCGGGATCGTCCATGGAGATGGCTTTGAGCCAGGCAAGATAGAGAATTCGAGTATCGCCTTGCAGGAGTTGTTCGCGCAGAGGCGTGAGTTGACCCAGGATGCCATTCGATTCGATCCATTCAAAGAAATCCGAGTCGTCATTGATTTGGATCTCGAGGACGAAATATTTTCCTTGTTCTTCGAGCATGATGCAATCATCGAGAAGGTAGGGTTGGAACAATTCGATATCAACAAGGTTTTTGGGCAAACGGAACATAAGCCTGCGCATGCCGAAATTTGAGTCGTATAGGAAGGCGTCGAAATAATCGAGCAAAACTTTTGTGGGGTCGTGTTTAAAATCACTCCAGGAGTAGGTGACGATTGCCTGCGTGGATGTGACCGTATCCATGTGGCTGGAGAGTCCGTCCACTTCCGTTTGTTCGCGGGCGCTGAGGGGACGATCTATGGTCTGCCATTCGTAGTATTGATATTCGCTCATAAGATTTTCTTTTCCAAACTAAAACATATATCCCATCGCCACCCAGTACTGCCAATCTTCAATGGCTTCTTTTGTGCCGGGATCAACTTTCACGGGTTTGATTTGCGCGAGCGGGATGCCCATCTCGCGTCCCTGCCATTTGATTTGGACGAACATTTCGTTCATGCAGTCATCTTCTTTGGACATGCCGATGACTTCCGCCTGTTCGCCCTTGCGTAACGGAGAGATGCCGCGTTTCTCGATGCACTCGCCTGTAAATGGGAAAGCGATTTTTTCTTCAAGGTAGTAATACCAGCCGAGGGCGCGTTCATCTTCCCCGTAGGCGTCTACTACAATGCTGTGAGTGATACGCTCCTCGCGCTTTTTGTCTTCCTTTGGTTTTTGCCTGGTCATGAGCAGACTATACAGGAAAACCGTTGAACGGACAAGGTAGCCGCGGGGTCTTGCAAAGGGAAGAGAGGGCCCCTCGAAATAGAATCAACCGTCGGCTTAGGAGGAGGCGGGAGCACAGTTCTTTTCGGAAAACTCTAGTTGTGTTAAGTCCAGCGCGCTTGTATAATTGAAGAAATACATAAATCCTTTCGTCCTGAGCGGAGCCGCGATAGCGGCGCAGTCGAAGGACTGTTGTGCGCTTCGACTGCGTTGCAAAACCGCAACTCCGCTCAGCGCGATAAACCAAAACGGAGGTAGCCATGCCCAACGGATATAACGGTAAGATCCTGCATGTTGATTTGACAAAAGGTGCATTGACAATTGAGGAGCCAAACGAGGCCTTCTACCGCAAGTACATGGGTGGGAGCGCCATGGGGATGTATTACATCCTGCGCGAGATGCCGCAGGGCGCTGATGCCCTTGGGCCCGAGAATGTGCTGACGCTGATGTGCAGTGTGACGACAGGCGCGGCAATCTCAGGTCAGAGTCGCATCAACGCGAACGCGAAATCGCCCATCAGCGGAGGTATCGGTGACTCGCAGGGCGGTGGTTTCTTTCCTGCCGAGATGAAGTTCGCGGGCATTGATGGCATTGTGATAAAAGGCAAGTCTGAGAAGCCTGTTTATCTTTGGATTAAAGACGGTGAACTTGAGCTGCGCGATGCCGCGCACTTGCTCGGTTTGAAGACGGGGGAAGTAGAGGAGATTTTGAAGGAAGAACTCGGCGACAAAAAAATTGAGGTTTTGCAACATGGCCCTGCGGCGGAAAAGGGCGTGATTTTCTCATCACTGGTCTCGATGGCGAATCGAAATAATGGGCGCACAGGTATGGGGCTGGTAATGGCATCCAAGAATCTCAAGGCTGTCGTGGTGCGCGGCAAAAAGAAACCAACTCTTGCTGATAGCAAGGCATTGGCCACGCTGAACAAAACTGGCCCCAAGATTCTGCCCGATAACCCCGATATGCCTGGCCTTGCAGCGGAAGGCACCGCGACGGTCGTGTTATTCCAGAATACAACTGGCACTCTGCCGACTCGCAACTATAACGAAGGTCAGTTTGAAGGCTGTGAAGATATCAGCGGTCCGCGCATGGTCGAGACCATCTTGAAAGAGCGCGATACCTGCTTTGCCTGTGTCGTCCGTTGCAAGCGTGTAGTTGAAATCAAAGAAGGCGCATACAAAGTGGACGCGAAATATGGCGGTCCTGAATACGAAACGCTTGGAACGTTCGGCTCGTATTGCGGCGTGAATAACATGGCTGCGATCGCGGTCGCGAATCAAATGTGCAACGAATACGCTGTAGATACAATAGCCGCAGGCGCGACGATTGCCTTTGCCATGGAATGTTTTGAAAAAGGTGTCATCACCAAAGAACAAACCGGCGGACTCGAGCTCAAATTCGGCGATGCCGATGCGATGCTCAAGGCTCTCGAAATGATTCTGAAGGGTGAAGGTGAACTTGGCAAAACGCTTGGCATGGGTTCTGAGCGCGCCGCCAAGGTCTGGGGCAATGGCGCGGATGAGTATCTCATCACGGTCAAGGGTGCAGAAGCGCCCGCACACATGCCGCAGGCCAAACGTTCACTGGGTCTTATTTACGCGGTCAATCCCTTTGGCGCGGATCACCAATCATCCGAGCATGACCCATATTATGAAGAAGGCGTGGCTGACCTCAACCTCAACCGCCTCAAACTGATTGGGCTTGGCACGCCGCAACCTGCCTACAGCCTGCAGGATGAAAAAGTCCGCTTCGCCTATCTCACCGAAGTTTTCTACTCCATGCTTGATTCGGTCGAACTCTGTCAATTTGTCTTTGGTCCCGCGTGGACGCTTTATGGCCCTGCTGAGACGGTCGAGATGATTCGCGCCGTCACCGGCTGGGATGTGACGCTGGAAGAGCTAATGGCGGTCGGTGAACGCCGTTTGAATCTCTTCAGGACATTCAACGCCCGCGAGGGACTCGACCGGAGCGCGGATAAACTGCCGAAGAAATTCTTCAAAGCATTGGGCGGAACCGGCCCCACTGCGGGCATCGCTCTGACTCACGAGGAAATCGAATCCGCGAAAGACGCGTATTACAAATTTGCAGGCTGGACTGCCAACGGCATCCCGACCAAGGACGCGCTCACCAAGCTCGATATCGGATGGGCGGCAGAGTATCTGCCTGCGTAAGATATATGGCAACCAACACTCTTTACGAACAAAACTTTCCGCACATGTCTCCTGTTTGGGGGCGGCTTTTCAGCTTTGTTGCCGAACGGGCTGAAGGTTCATACATCTACACAGTAGACGGCAAAAGACTGCTTGACTTCACGTGTGGGATTGGGGTGACGAATACAGGTCACTGCCACCCCAAAGTCGTCGAAGCGATTCGTGAGCAGGCGGGACTCTTTCTCCACGCGCAGGCGAATATCGTCATTCATCAGCCGATGCTGCAGTTGATCGAAGAACTGCGAAAAATTGTGCCTCCTTCGATCGATGGTTTTTTCTTTAGCAACTCCGGCGCGGAAGCGTTGGAAGGCGCGGTCAAATTAGCGCGCGTTGCGACCGGAAAACAAAATGTTATTGTGTTCAGCGGCTCCTTCCACGGGCGGACTGCCGGCACGATGGCGCTAACCACCTCAAAGACCATCTATCGCGCGGGATTTGGTCCTCTGCCATCTGGTGTGTTTGTGGCACCTTTCCCGTACGCCTTCCGTCTCGGCATGGCTGAAGAACAGGCAAGCCAGTATTCCCTGGAGCAACTCGAATACTTGCTCGCCTCACAGACCGCTCCAAAGGAGACAGCCGCTATTCTGATCGAAACAGTTTTGGGCGAGGGAGGTTACATCGTTCCGCCTGTCTCCTTCATGAAGGGTTTGCGCGAGATCTGCGACAAGCACGGAATCCTGCTCATTTTTGATGAAGTGCAATCCGGGTTTGGTCGTACAGGCAAATGGTTTGCGCTTGAGCATTTCGACGTTGTGCCAGACATTATCACGGCTGCAAAAGGGATCGCCTCCGGCCTGCCGCTCTCGGGCGTGTTCAGCCCTCTTGATCTGATGAAGAAATGGGACGTCGGTTCCCATGGCGGCACGTATGGCGGTAATGCGGTCGCCTGCGCGGCGGGCGTTGCCACGATCCGTGCCATGCACGAGGAGAAGATGCTCGAGAATGCAAGTGAACGCGGCGTTCAATTAATGACAGGTTTGCGAAAACTCCAGGAGGAATATTCGCAGATCGGCGATGTGCGCGGCAAAGGCTTGATGATTGGAACAGAGTTTATCCTGGATGGCAGGCCGGACAAAGCCAAAACCCTTGTCAAAGATGTGATCCACTCCGCAGAAGGAAAGGGCCTGCTCCTGCTCTCCTGTGGAACATACGATAACACCATTCGCTGGATCCCGCCGCTGAATGTGACTTCTGAACAGATCAGCGATGGCTTGAGCATTTTCAGTGAATCGTTGAAGGAAGTAGTAAAGTAGACAGGAAAAAAGTACACACGTAGTAAGTACACAGGTGGATGGGTGAATGTGATGATAACTTTCCTCGTTTATCTGTGTACTTGTGTACCACTTATACAAACGTCATGCCCGCACTCAATCGCTCCAAACTAACAGAACTCCTTAAATCCGAAGAACGGTTCTTTCACAAAACTCATCCCAAATCCTACGATCTCTACCAGAGGGCACGTACATCCTTGCATGCTGGCGTGCCGATGTTATGGATGATTCGCTGGGCCGGGTCGTTCCCTGTCTTTGTGAGAGAAGCCAGAGGTGCGCGCTTCACAGATGTGGACGGCAACTTCTACATCGACTTCTGTCTCGGTGACACAGGCGCGATGACAGGCCACTCGCCTGATGCAACTGTCAAAGCGATCAATGAGCAGGTCCAAAAAGGCATCACGCTCATGCTGCCCTATGAAGATGTCATCTGGGTTGGCGAAGAACTGCAGCGCCGCTTTGCTCTTCCACATTGGCAGTTCGCCCTCACGGCCACCGACGCGAATCGTTTCGCACTCCGAATGGCGCGTCTCATCACGGGCCGCCCGAAGATTCTCGTCTTCAACTATTGCTATCATGGCTCTGTGGATGAGACCCTCATCGTGCTGGACGAAGAAGGCACGCCCATGTCGCGTCCCAACAACATGGGTCCGCAAGTGGATCCGAGTCTGACAACAAAAGTTATCGAGTTCAACGACATCGCCGCACTTGAAACTGCACTCTCTGCACGCGATGTTGCGGCAGTCCTTGCCGAGCCGGTGATGACGAACATTGGCATTATTCAGCCCGACCCTGGCTACCATGACGCGCTCCGTGAATTGACCCGCAAATATGGAACTTACCTCATCATTGATGAGACTCACACCATCTGCACGGGTCCCGGCGGATATACCGCTTCATTCGGACTTCAGCCGGATTTTCTGACGATCGGCAAGCCCCTCGCTGGAGGAGTGCCCGCGGCGGTCTACGGCTTTACTGCGGAAGTTTCCGAACAATTTGCGTCGCGGCTTGACATTGACGATGCGGACGTTGGCGGTATTGGCGGCACTCTGGCAGGCAACGCCCTGTCCATTGCGGCGATGAAAGCCACACTTCAAAATGTATTGACCGACGAGTTCTATGGCAAGGCGATTAAATTACAGGAATGCTTCACGGAGGGCGTTGAAGGGGTGATCAAGGAATTCAACCTGCCATGGATCGTTAAACGTCTTGGCAACCGTTCCGAATATTGGTTCCGTCCAACTCCCCCGAAGAATGGGGGTGAAGCTTTTGCTGCCATTGACCATGAACTTGACCGTTATATGCATCTGTTTGCCCTCAATCGCGGCATACTGATGACACCTTTTCACAATATGGCCTTGATCTCGCCTGATGCCACGCAGGAAGATGTGGATTATCACACGAAGGTATTCAGGGAAGCGGTGCAATCCTTGTTTGTGTAATCTTCCCCATTCTTTTGGGAGATGGCTGGAGATGTATAATGTGATGTATAGTCACGGGAGCATCCTATGTCACAGATGGTTCGCAAACAAATCTATATTCAGAAAAGCCAGGAAGAACGGCTCAAAAAGGTTGCTGAAGCGCGTGGGGTAAGTGAGGCTGAAATTATTCGCCGCGCATTGGAAAATGAGTTAAAGCGGGCCGGCTATCGCCGCGCATATGATAATGAAGCGTGGAAAAGGCTTGATGCCGCGATACAGGAAATGGATAAACTACCTCCTGTGCCTCAAGAAAAGCGTGATTGGAAACGTGAGGACCTCTACGAGGAACGAATGAAGCGCTATGACCGAAATACTGATTGATACCAATATTCTGGTTTACGTCTTTGACCTCACTGAACTAGGAAAACGTGCCCATGCCGTGACGATTGTTCGCGAGCTGCAAAACAGGTCGCTGGGTTGCCTGAGCATTCAATGTTTATCAGAGTTTTTCAACGCGACCACACGCGGCGACTCCCCCAAATTGACCATCAACAACGTGCTCCAGTATGTTCAAGATTATCTGCTCGCATTTCCAACGTTCCCGTTGACACAATCCATTGTCCTGGAGGCGGCACGTGGTGTGCGCGATCATTCATTTTCTTTCTATGACGCCCAGATTTGGGCCTCGGCGTTTGTCAACGATATCCAGATGGTATTCAGTGAGGATTTTTCTGATGGACAGGCTGTGGAGGGCGTGCGCTTTGTAAATCCTTTTGCCAAGACTTTTGAACTGGAGCGATGGATATGAGTAACGATCATCAAGTCTGGCGCGTAAATGTTCGTGAACAAACTCTGAAACATGAACCCGCTCCCGATTCGTGGAGGCGCCTCGGTGGTCGCGGATTGCTCGCGCGCATTCTGCTCGATGAAGTGGACGCGAAATGCGATCCGCTTGGCGCGGGAAATAAATTGATCTTCGCGCCGGGTCTTTTGGTGGGGCACATGCTCTCCTCAACGGATAGAATATCTGTTGGTGGAAAATCTCCGCTAACCGGCGGGATCAAGGAAGCCAACGCGGGCGGGCGGACTGGCTTGCATATGACTCACATGGGTATCCATGCGCTCATTATTGAAGATCAGCCAGCTGAGGACGGCTATTGGGTTTTGCACCTCTCATTGAACGGCGCGAAATGGGAAAAGGCTGATGACCCTTCGAATTTCGCAGGGCGGAGTCTGGCCGGCCTCGGCGTCTATGAGACCGCGCCAAAGTTGATCGAGAAATATGGTGACAAAGTCGCGATTGCGTTGATCGGGCCTGGCGGCGAGATGCGGATGAAAGCTGCGGGCATTCAAAATCTCGACAAAGACCGGGTTCCCTCGCGCATCGCGGCGCGTGGCGGGCTGGGCGCGCTCATGGGCTCGAAGGGTCTTAAAGCGATCGTGTTCGATCACGCAGGTGGGCAGAAACCATCCATTGCCGATCCTGAAGCGTTCAAGGTCGCACAGAAGGATTACACCAGGGCTGTGATGGAACATCCGCAGTCTATCACGTATCGTGATTATGGCACGGCCGCTATGACGCAGTTGACCCAACAGTTTGCTGCGATCCCCGTGCGTAATTTTTCGCTTGGCACATATGCGCAGGTGGAAAACATCAGCGGGGAGGCTCTGCGTGATTTTACTTTGGAGCGCGGCAAGCCATCCGATCCGTCACACGCCTGTATGGCGGGATGCACGATCAAATGCTCGAATATTTTTGGTGGGGAGGACGGCAAGGTGATCGTCTCGCCGCTTGAATATGAGACAATTGGCTTGATGGGATCGAACCTGGACATCGATTCGCTGGATACGATTGGGCGTTTAAACTGGCAGGTGAATGACCTGGGACTAGACTCGATTGAAATTGGTGCGGCGCTTGGAGTTGCCTGTGAAGCGGGGCTAATGGAATGGGGTGATGGCGAACGCGCAATGGAATTGCTTAATGAGATCCGTAAAGGCACGCAATTGGGCCGTACACTCGGTGATGGCGCAGTCACAATGGGCAAAAAATATGGAATTGAGCGTGTGCCCGCGGTGAAGGGACAGGCTATGTCCGCATATGAGCCGCGCTCGATCAAAGGCACAGGCGTTACATATGCTGTCTCTCCTCAAGGTGCAGATCATACGGCTGGATTGACTATCCGTGCCAAAGTCAATCACCTTGACCCGAATGTACAGAAAGAGCCTTCGCTGACCGCACAGTTGAATATGGCGGGCTACGATACGATCGGCGCGTGCATCTTCGCGGGCTTTGGCTATGCCTCCACTCCCGATGGCGTGGTCAGGCGCCTGCTCAAGGCGCGCTACGGCTGGGATGACATGCCTGACAATATATTACAGGCTCTGGGAAAAGAAACGATCAAGATGGAACGGGAATTCAATCGCCGCGCCGGGTTTACCAAAGAGGATGATCGCCTGCCTGAATGGATGACCAGGGAAGCCCTGCCTGAAAATAATGCGGTGTTCGATGTGAGCGAGGAAGTGCTGGATCACATCTTTGATGGAATAGAATAAAAAGATAGGCGACAGTTCACGCCGCCTATCCCCTTTGAGCCACCGATGGGATTTGAACCCATGACCTGACGATTACGAATCAACACTTGAGATATGTGTTTCCAAGGGAACCGAGGCCGCATTCAGCAAAATTAAAAAAGTGCGTTACTTGCAGGACAATGTTATCGCCTTTAAAGATTACGCTTGGGGTGATGGCAATATCCTTTTGAACTAATCATCTATCGCTCCTCGGTGAGCCAATTGACCGCCTGAACCATCAAGCGTTGGTAAAGCGGGTGATTCCAGACTGCCGGGAAATGTCCAGGCGCAATGTGCGCCACGCGTCCGACGCCCTCCGGTTTGCTCCAAACCATTGGGTATGTTGTTGCCCCCTCATAAACCGCGGACATGCGAATCGCAACTGAAGGCTCGCAGCGCTCGACATAAAATTCGTCATACACGTCAAACGCTGGCACGTCGCCTGTAATAGGATGCCCATCAGAAACCGGGTACACAGTGAAGGTGAATGGCGCTGGATGGGAAATGAAGTTACCACCCAGAAGCCGCGCCAAGTCAGAATTGGATTCACCAATCACCGTGGCGCAGTGAACCGCCAACAGTCCACCACCATGTTGTACCCAGCCCGCCAATCCATGCACTTGTTCATCCGTCAATCTTTCGGGTGTGGGTGTTTCTTGTTCCGGGCTATTCTTCGATAGGCATGTATAACTCAGCACCACTTGACATTCTTTTTTGTCGAGGCGCGTCAAAACGTCCAGATCATAAGTGGCTTCGACCGACCAATCATCCGCTTCGAACAACAACTTCATGGCGCGTGCAAAACCATCGAAGTCGTGATACAGGCCGCCCAGGATAATCAGGATGTATTTCGCGCGCGTATTCATTCAGTCACCCATCTACCACGGCAAAGGGACGCCCTGATAATCCACGTAGATGGGATCATCCGCTTTCCATTCACTCAGCGCCAGTTGGAAAATACCCTCGGCCGACTCGTCAGGTGACAGGGTGGCATTCGGCCCACCCATGTTCGTTCGCATCCAGCCGGGGTGGACGGCCAGCACCTTGAAGCCGCGGGGCTTGAGATAATTTTGCAGGATTTTGGATTGCATATTGAGTGCCGCCTTGGACATGCAGTATGCAAATTGATTTTCCCGCCGACAATCGGCGATACTGCCCGCCTCCGATGAAATATTGATGATGAGCTTCCGTTCGCCGTTTTCCAACAAGGGTTGGAACTGCTGGACGACGCGCAATGGCCCAAAGGTGTTGACCTCCATCGTCTGTTGAAATTGCTGATTGTCAAAATCCAACTGCTCGAATGATTGCATGGAATCCTTGAGATGAATTCCGGCATTGTTGATAATGATATCCAAACCGTTTGTCCGCTCAGCAACTTGCCGCGCCGCCCCGCTCACAGAATCCATATCGGCTACATCCAGCGGAATGAGCGCCAGCGCGTCGCCATATTCGCTGACCGGCCCATGTAACTCCGCATCCGAGCGATAGACTCCAGCAAATACGGCAAACTCTCCCTGGAGAAATCGCTTCACCAGCGACAACCCCAGGCCTGCATCTGCACCCGTTACCAAGACTCCCTTTCTCATTTGTTCTTCCATTACCAATCACCTTTCCAATCGGATTACGGTGTTAGCCCCATCACGCTGATGAGGCAGGATGGTGAGAACTGTATTCTCACCTCGGTGCGTCAACTTCACCGGCGAACCGTCCTTCAACAGGACCGCCTTTGTCACATCCGCTGGCACATCGCGCAATGCGACAGAATCGCTGACATAATCCAACACGTGGATGTAGTGCGTCTTGCCGTTAGTGGTACTGACACTCGACCCATTGGTCGCAGGCGGGATGACCCCAGCACGCGTGCCATAGATGGAATCGCCGTGAACACTCAACCATTTGCCTATCGCCCGTAACCGTTCACCATGAAAGGGCAAAATTTCGCCGAGTGCGGTTGGACCAACATTGAGCAGATAATTGGCACCGACGCTGGAGGCTCTGGCCAAGGTCCGAATGAGATGTTGTGACGACTTGTGGTTCCCATCCTGGTCATTCACTCCCCAGCTATCATTGATGGTCATGCATACTTCCATCGGCAATTTGGAGATAGTCGTGGTGTTGAAGCCTGCCGTGTTCTGTCCCGGCAAATCCTGTTCGAAGCCCTGCACATCTTCCCCGGGCAGAGGTTCGGCGTGGCGATTGTTATGAACAATGGCGTTGGGTTGCAGCGTGTGGATCATATCGTACAACTTTTCATACTCGAACGATCCGCCCGGCGCAAAATAAGCCATGTCTCCTTCCAGTAAATGGTTGGGCCAATCGCCATCGAACCACAGGCAGGCAATCTGGCCGAACTGGGTGCAAAGCTCACGCACCTGTCGATGCAAGAACTCCAGATAGTCCTCCCACGCCAATCCGCTCTCGTTTCGAAAACGATACGCGGGATGGTGCCAATCGAGCAGGGAATTATAAAAACCCAGCTTCACGTCGTGGCGTCGGGCACAGGCATCAGCCAACTCACGCAGGGGATCGCGGCGAAATGGCGTATGGGTCACCTTGTAATCGCTCAGCGCGGTATCGTACATGCTGAAACCATCGTGATGACGGCTCGTGATGACAATATAGCGCTGGCCCGCGTCCGCCGCAATGCTCACCCATTCATCAGCATTGAACTTCACCGGGTTGAACTGTTGCACCAATGTTTCGTATTCTGGCACGGGAATCTTCTCGATGTGCATGATCCATTCACCGCGCGCCAAAATGGAGTACAGGCCCCAATGGATGAACATGCCAAACTTGGCATCTTGAAACCACTGTAGGCCTTCAGGAGATACTTGTTTCATAATGTTGACTGTTACAACCCATTCGGATTGGTAATCTGGCCATCCTTCAACAACACGACTTCGTCTGCGTACTTATCCACCAGCGGATCATGCGAAGACATCAGCACGGTGATCTGCTCAGTTTCAACAATTTCCCGAAATAGCTTGAGGATTTCGCGGGCGGTGTTACTGTCCAGTTCGCCAGTCGGCTCTTCGGCCAGGAGCAGGCGTGGATGATTCGCCAGCGCCCGCGCGATACCCACCCGCTGCTGCTGCCCACCCGACATTTCATGGGGACGATGATGCATCCATTTTGTCAGCCCCACCAGTTCAATACATCCCAGCGTTCTTTCACGGCGTTCCCTGCTGGGAACATCGACCAATCGCAACATCAAATCTACATTTTCATAGGCGGAGAGGGTCGGCAACAGGCCAAAGGACTGAAAGACAAAACCCAACTCATACCTGCGCCACAACGCCAATTCGTCTTCACCCAATTTCGAAAGGTCGCGCCCGAACACGCGCACAGAGCCGGATGTGGGACGATCCAGCCCGCCGATGAAATTCAAAAGAGTGGTCTTGCCGCTCCCAGAACGGCCTTTCAGCGCCACGAGGCGTTCCGGCATTACATTCAGGTCGACGCCGCGCAAAGCCTGGACAGTCCGGTCACCGATCTGGTACTCACGTTGCAGGCCCTGAGCCTGGATGATATATTCTCCGTCACCAACCCGGGATGCGGTCACCTGATTCATTGCGTAGTTCCCCCACTGCGTAAACGTTTCCACCAGCCGCGCAGCCCCGGTCTTTCGGTTTGATTGTTTTCTGGTGCTACCTCCTCAGCCTGAGCAGGCGACCGATGTTTCATTTCATCGATCGCCACCGGACGAATCAAAATCCCATCCTCCACCGCCTCGATATAGACCCGTCCCTGAATATTGAATTGCTCCAGGTACTCACGCGGCACCTGCAAACGACCAGCCAAGTCTAATAGAACAAATTCCTCGAAAGTCTCTCCTGATTTCTTAAGCACTGAGTCGACAGCAGCGTTCGGAGCTGACTGACGCACGGTCTCACTGGAGGTTGTTCCATCGCGAATGGCAACCACTCGATCCACGCGATGGGCAATCTCCAAATCGTGACTGACGATGACGGTGGTAAGTCCATATTGGCGGTTTAAGTCTTTGAGAATCTGGAAAATTCCGACAGCGGTGGCAGTGTCCACCTCCCCGGTCGGCTCATCCGCCAACAACAAAACAGGGTTATTGGCCAGGGCGACCGC
>Ga0209002_10002085_pt1 | contig 16194 bp, 15 predicted proteins | sample Rifsed16ft2_FD_184010 | JGI IMG/M metagenome (GOLD analysis project Ga0209002, IMG submission 184010) | Soil microbial communities from Rifle, Colorado, USA - sediment 16ft 2 (version 2) | ecosystem: Environmental > Terrestrial > Deep subsurface > Rock core/Sediment | place: Rifle, Colorado...
GGCAGTGGCGGCTTTCGATCGGATGCAGGCCATGTCACGTCGGACCGAAGGAACTCCAAGCCCCTTTGACAAGCATAGGGATGGCCTGGTGATTGGCGAAGGCTCGGCAGTGATGATCTTGGAAACGGAAAGCCATGCCAAAGCGCGCAAGGCCAATATCCTCGCAGAACTAGCGGGTTACTCCTCGTCGGCGGACGCCTACCATATCACTGCGCCACACGCCGAAGGTATCGGTGGTTCACAAGCGATTCGCAACGCGCTGGGCACGGCGGGTATCAACGTCACAGAGGTGGACTATATCAATGCCCATGGCACAGGCACGGTCTTGAACGATTTGTCTGAAACCAGAGCGATCAAGACGGTGTTTGGTGAGCATGCATACGATGTGGCCATTTCATCCACGAAGTCCATGACTGGCCATATGATGGGTGCAACCGGAGCGCTGGAGGCGCTAGCTTGCGTGCTCGCCATCCGAGAGGGCATTATCCCCCCGACTATTAATTATGTCGAAGCGGATCCCGAGTGCGATCTAGACTACGTGCCCAATATGGCGCGGGAAGCAAAATTGGAAGTCGCTATCAGCAATGCCTTTGGGTTCGGTGGCCATAATGCAGTGCTGGTAGTTCGCAAATACTCCTAAGCGCATTACAATAGTCGTTTGGAACTGACGGACCGCTAGCCACTCCTGTCTGCAGGGGTGGCTGACGCACCCTGAGTTCCGGGAGGCGCAGCCGTGTCCATCAAGGAAAACCCGGGCCTGGAAACTCCCCAGAGCTTTGTACGCAGACTTAATTTACCTATTGAAGATGCCCGCCTGGTGGGCCGTGCCCTTACCCACCGTTCGTATCTTAATGAGCATACTGAGGCCTTGGAGGACAATGAGCGCCTGGAGTTCCTTGGAGATGCAGTGCTGGACTTTGCTGTTGGCGCCTGGCTATACAGCCATTTTCCAGAGATGTCGGAAGGCGAGATGACCCGTTTACGGGCTGCGTTAGTTAGCACAGACCGGCTTGGAGAATTCGGCGCCCAGATTGAAATTGGCAGGGCTTTGCGCATGGGGCGCGGCGAAGAAGAAAGCGGCGGCCGGACGCGTTCCGCCATGTTATGCAACGCATTTGAGGCGATGGTGGGCGCAATTTATCTCGACTCGGGTATCGATGCCGTTCAGGCTTTCCTGGACCCATTGTTGGCACAAGGGGTGGCTGGCATTTGGAACGGTGAAGGCGACCGGGATCCCAAGAGCCTATTGCAGGAATGGATTCAGGCGCGGGGCGGCGACGCTCCCATATACCGAATCGTGGCGGAATCAGGTCCGGATCATAACAAGTTCTTCGAAGTCGAGGTTGTGGTTGGCGGACGAGCGGTAGGGCGCGGGGAAGGGCGCAGCAAGCAAGCCGCCAGTAAGGTGGCAGCCAAGGAAGCGTTGGTTACTCTGCAGAGTAGGAGGGAGTAAAGAAAAGGACCGGAGATTAGAGCTGGTGATCAATCAATAACGGTTGACAAGCTAACCTCGGTTCCTGGTCCCCTTCATGTTGATGTGAACAATTTACGACTCAAATCCCTGGAATTAAACGGCTATAAGACCTTTGCCAGCCGCACCCTGTTTGAATTTGCGGGGCAAATTACCGCTATCGTTGGCCCGAATGGATCCGGGAAATCAAATATTGCGGATGCCTTGCGCTGGGTGCTTGGGGAACAGTCGTACGTGGTATTACGCGGCCGTAAAACTGAGGACATGATCTTCTCCGGCGCCGAAAAGCGAGCGCGCGCCGGCATGGCTTCCGTAAGCATCACTTTTGACAATAGCGAAGGTTGGCTGCCCATTGATTTTTCTGAGGTTGCTATTACCCGGCGGGCTTACCGCGACGGGCAAAATGAATACCTGATCAACCAGCAGAAAGTACGTTTGAAGGACGTTACTGAACTGCTGTCCCAATCTGCCTTAGCTGAGCGTACTTATACCGTGATCGGCCAGGGGCTGGTGGACACCGCGTTGACCCTTCGGTCCGATGAGCGTAGACGGCTGTTTGAAGAAGCCGCTGGCATCGGACTTTATCGGAGCCGTAAGGACCAGGCCGTGCGCCGCTTGGAGACAACGATGCGCAACCTGGAGCGCGTGGAAGATATCCTAGCCGAGCTACGTCCCCGGGTGCGCAGCCTGGCGAAGCAGGCCGAACGAGCTGAAGAACATTCTCGTTTACGCGCTGACCTGCATGCCACCTTGCGCCAATGGTATGGCTATCATTGGAACCGGGCGCAAGCTGAATTAGGAGCTTTGCGCCAAGAAGCCGATGCCCGTGAAGAAAAATTGAGCCAAACGCGCCAAAATCAAGTTCAACTCAATCAGGAATTGAACGGACTGCGTTCCCGTGCACAAGAATTGCGTGTGCAGCTAAGCGGCTGGCATCGCAAGCTTGCGGAACTGCATGCTAGCCGTGAAGGCGCAGCCAAAGGCCTGGCGGTTGCCGATGAACGGCAACGTGCGCTGGCGGAACGGCGCGAAGCGTTGCGGGAAGAAGGGGAACGGTTGCAAACGGAATTGACCTCGCTGGCAGCCAGATTGCATGAAGCAGAGCAGGATGCGGGGCGATACCAAACCGAAGTGGACGAAGCCAAGGCTAAACTCGACGAAGCTAGCGCCGTGCTGGCACAACGCGTGGCTGTGCGGGATGAAAAACAGGCTAAGGCCCAAGACCTGCGCGATCGCATTGTGCAAATAGAACGGCAACTGAGCAATTCGGCCGCACAGCGACAACAATTAACGGCTCACATTGGGCGCACCCAAACAGAATTGGCCGAACTGCAACGTGCCTTAGCCACTATGGAAATCGACGTTAAAACGTTGAAAGATCAGATCCAATTTTCCGAACAAGCCATTGATCGGGAAGTAAGAGCATTAGCTGGTCTTCAGATTCGGAGAGAAAACACTGAACAGGCGTTTGGAACTGCGCAAGCCGAGTTAAATGAAATTGATCAGCAACGCCGCGAATTGCAGGCTCGTCAGGCGCGTTTGCAGGCGGAAATAAAAGGAATCGAGGATGCTGAATTAGCTGCAACGGGGTTTGCCCAGGGAGCGCGGCTATTGCTGCAAGCATCCAAAGAAAAACGGCTTGGCAGCGGCAACGCCACCTTAGCCCGTGAGCTAAAGGTGCCCGCCGAATATGAAACGGCAATTGCAGCTGCTTTAGGCAACTATCAAGAAGCGGTTTTGTTGACGGAGGAAAAAGACCTTGAAGACGCCCTCGAGCTGCTGGCGGCGCAAAATGCTTCCGGCACATTGCTCCCGCTAAGTGAGTTGCGTTCGCAAGGCCGCCTGTCCGCGAGCGGTGTCGATGGTGTCCTTGGAGTTGCCGCGGACTTGGTTGAGGTGGCTGAAAACGTGCGCCCCGCAGTTGAACTCTTACTAGGAGCTGTGCTAGTGACCCGCGATCGTAAGATTGCGCGTAAGTTGCTGGCCAGCATGCCGGAAGTAAAGCAGGTCGTCACATTACAGGGAGAAGTTTTCCACCGCTTGGGGCAGATAGAGGTTCGTTCGTCCAAGATAGCCATCGCCATGGCGCGGCCGCGTGAAGAGCGCGAATTACTTACGAAACTGAAGAGCACGGAAGACGATTTAGCCGAGATTGAGGTCAAAGCACAAAACTTAGTTGATGGGCTTAGTGTTCTGGCTCAGCAGCGGAAACAAACACAAACTGAGCTCGACGAGGCACAGGCTGCCTCGACCAAGTCTCAACGGGACGTTCAACACGACAAACTGGAAGCGACGCACCTGGAGCGGCAATTGGATTGGTTTCAAGGTCAGCAACGAATACTGCAGACCGAGCGTGCGGATGCGGATGCACAGATAAGCCAACTCGCTGAAAATGAAAAAACCCTGGCAAGCCAACTTGCACAGGTCGAGAAAGAATTAGAAACCCATCTGCAAACTACGGTGGAGGAGCCGGCTGACGAGCAACAGGCTCAAGTAGCTCATTGGGAGATGCGCTTAGCTGTTGCCCAGCGTGCTTTGCAGGAAGCCCAACGCCGTGCCGTGGAACGCCAGCAAACGCTGCAACGGGTCGAAAACCAATTCAACTCGCAGAAGGAACGCAGCGCCGAGGTGGAGGCGCAGCTCCAGGCTCTGGAGGCTGAAAAGAGTGAGCTGGGCAAGCAAGGTGACAATGTGGTTGGAGAATTGGAATCCATCCAAGCTCAGATCGCTCCATCTGAAATCGAATTAGGCGAACTTGAAAAACAGCTGGACCAGCAGCAAAGCCAGGAGAGCCTGGCTCTTCAGGGGCTTAGCGCCGCAGAACGGGCTCATACCCAAGCCCAAATCGCCCTGGGGCGGCAACATGAAGCCTTGGAAGGCCTGCGTAGCCGCATCGAGGACGATTTCGGGCTGGTGGCTTTCCAATATGAGCCGGGCGTTTCCGGCCCCACGCCATTACCCCTGGGCGAACTGGTGGAACAACTGCCAGTTGTCGAGGTGCTGCCTCCCGAATTGGAAGAGATCTTAAAACAGCAAAGAGTGCAGATCCGCCGCTTAGGTTCGGTCAACCCCGAAGCTCAGCAGGAATACTTGGTGGTCAAAGAGCGTGTGCAAAATATGGAAGAACAAGTACGTGACCTGCGCGCGGCTGAAGGTGATTTGAAACAGGTGATTGCTGAACTGGATATTTTGATGGAAAAGGAGTTCCGCACAACCTTCGATCGCGTGGCTGCCGAGTTTCGCGATATCTTTAGCCGTTTATTCAATGGTGGCTCGGCTAAACTGCTCCTCACCGAAGAGCAGGATATGGCGACCACGGGGATTGACATCGAAGCGCGACTTCCGGGCAAACGCTCGCAACGCCTGGCCCTTCTATCCGGCGGAGAACGCAGCTTGACGGCAGCAGCCTTGGTATTCGCGCTGCTCAAGGCTTCGCCAACGCCGTTCTGCGTGATGGACGAGGTGGATGCGATGCTGGACGAAGCCAATGTGGGGCGCTTTACTGACCTGTTGCATGAATTGGGTAAAACCACCCAATTTGTGGTTATTACCCATAACCGCAATACAGTGCAGGCCGCCGACGTTATCTACGGTGTTACCATGGGTCGCGATACGTCCAGCCAAGTCATTAGCTTGAAACTAGACGAGGTCAGCGAACAGTTCACCCGATAAAGAGAAAAAGCGAGGTGCGAATGGCAGCCGCAAATGGAAAAAAGTTGCACAGGTCCCGTACAAATCGCGTGATCGCCGGGGTGTGCGGTGGGCTGGAAGAATTTTTTGGCATCGACGCCATCTGGTTCCGCATTGGTTTCGTGATTGCTGCGCTACCCGGAGGAGTGCCCGGTATTTTGGCTTACGTGGTCTGCTGGGTGATCATACCGGCTGAGCAATAAAAAAGGCCGGCTTAGCCGGCCTTTTTTTACTGCACGCGGTATTGCGGGGGGATGTCGGGCTCATCAGGAGACATGGCCTGCCAATTGTCAAAGATCTCCCAGGTGTATTTTTCCCTCAATCCCTGAATGAATTCCGTCATTTTTTGTTCGCGCAATTGCTCGTACGCGGCCTGGTCCAGCGGCCGATCTTCATGGCCAAGCACCTGGATGATGTGCCAGCCAAAATCCGTTTCCACCGGGTCGCTCAGTTCGCCAATGGAAAGGTCGAAGGCGACAGTGCCGAACGGATCTACCATGGCATCGATTGGGAACCAGCCTAAATCGCCGCCGAAATCTTTGTTGGATTCATCCTGGGAAACTTCGGCAGCCAGGGCAGCCCAATCTTCGCCCTGGTCTAGGCGATCCAGCACCTGGATAGCCTCCTCTTCGCTTGCCACCAGGATATGCCGCGCCCAAACCTGTTCCTGGCTGCGAGGAAGATCTGCTGTAATGTAGTCTTTGATTGCTTCGCGGAGCAGCGTGTTATAGATAAAAGCTCGAATGTCCTGCTGGGTCATTCGAACATCGGCTTGATAGCTTTCGTAGAAAGAAGATAGCGCTTGTTCGTATCCTTCCAATGTATATGGCGTCGGGGACAGAGTGGCTGTGGGGCTGGCAACTGGAGTAGCGGATGCCAGCGGAGTACTAAACTGGGTTGCCGGCGCAGTTGAGGCCGGTTCTTCGCTTGTGGAACTGGCTTCTGGTGTTGTGGATGCCGTAGGCATAATGCTGGCTGTCGGTGTTGGCGAGACTAATGCATATTGGGTCTCTGATAACGTCGAGGTAGCTGCCGTAGTGGGAAATTCGAGTGGGGTGGGGGTACCTTCGGGGAAATAGCCCAGGATTTCCCGCAGATCCGCATCGATTTGCTCATCGCTGACTTCGATGCCCAGGCTTTGCGCTTCCAATGCTAAGAGTTTCTCGTCCACGAGCTGATTAATGGTTGTCTCTCCAACCACCTGCGGATCCAGTTGGACGAGAATTTGAAAAAGGGAATTCGAATACTGCTGCTGAAAGGAAGGATCGTCGCCAAAGAACTGCTGGTAGGTGAGATACTCATCGAAAGTTTGTAAATAAGACTCAACCAGGAAGCGACGGGAGAGGCGAGCCCGGGTTATGAACTCACGGCCCTTGATCTCCATTCCTTCAACAACTGCCACCGTTTGGTTGGGATAGATAATCGCATCGACCGCCCAGGTCCAGCCAACCAGGCCGAGCACCAGGGCAACGACAATGCCGGTGCCTATCAGTAACAAGCGGTTCAAGTAACGTTCGCGTTGTAAACCGACCAGTTGTTTGCGCGTTAAAATTCTTGGGTTTGTGGGGGTTTTCGCCATGGCTGAATGCTATCTCGATTTCAATTGATTAAGGCTAAAAGGGAAAATCTTCTTCGTCACTGCTTGGGAAGGGTTCTTCGCTGTCCGCGCCTGTGTCTGCTTCGCCATCCGCCTTGCCGCGCTTCTCACCCAGCATAATCATCTCGCGGGCAACCACTTCGGCAGCGCTGCGCTTGTTTCCTTCCTCGTCTTCCCAATGGCGCGTCTGCAGGCGGCCTTCGATATAAACCTGCTGGCCCTTCTTCAGATACTGGTTGCAAATCTCGGCCAGGCTGCTCCAGGCCACTATGTTGAACCATTCGGTCTCCGTCCGTCTTTCGCCTTCGGCAGTGGTCCAGCTTCGGCTGGTAGCCACACTAAAGCTGGTGACTGGGCGGCCTGAAGGGGTGTAGCGCATTTCAGGATCGCGGCCCAAATGCCCGATGATCATGACTTTGTTAAGCCCTCTGCTCATCTTTCCTCCAGCATCCAGGGCAACCCCGGCGCGGCTAGGCCGCCTCTGCTTCCTCGTCGGCGGCAACAATCAAGAAACGCATGACTGATTCTTGCAATCGGAATTGGTGCTCCAGTTGCGCACAAAAGCTTGGTTCCATTTGTGCATGGAGCAACACATATTGTCCTTCGCTCTGTTTGTTGATCTGGTAGGCAAGTTTGCGTTTTCCCCAAACCTCGGCTTTTTCGATCTTGCCCGCGCCGTCTGTGATCCACCCCTGGACTTGGCTATTCAATTGTTTAAAAGCCTCGGCATCCAAGTCGGGGTGGGCAATGTAAGTTACTTCATAATTGCGCATAAAAGTGGACTCCTTCCACGGGATTGCCCTCTGGCTTTGCGCCGGCCGAAGAGCGGAACCTTGATTGTGAGCCGAATCTTGTCGGCTGTCGGTGGGTAACTTAGGGGGCAGATTGTAGCATGGGGAAAACCATTTGAGTAGCCGCTTGACTATTTATTGGCAGAACTCACCAGGCCAGCAATTGTTCCATCCGAGACTGGATGGTGGACACACTTGGGATCAGAGTGTTCATTAATGCAATATTGAACGGGATAGGAGTATCCGGGACGGCAACCCGTTGAATGGGTGCATCGAGGAAAGTAAAACAATCTTGTGCCAGAGTGGCGGCGATCTCGGCGCCAAAACCAGCCGTGAAACCGTCCTCATGGGCGATCAAGCATTTGCCGGTTTTCTGCACTGAGGCGAGTACCGCCTGTTTATCCCAGGGGGTAATAGTGCGCAAATCGAGCACTTCCACTCGTTGGCCGAAGGATTTTGCGGCCTCCATGCAGCGGTGCAACATCTCTCCCCAACTCACCACCGTGAGTTCGTCGCCAGGTTGGATGATGGCTGCCTGCCCGTAGGGCAGCATGTAACCGTCTCCAGGATAAGGACGGCGACCCGGGGGAGTGTCGTAAAGCGCTCGGTGTTCCAGGAACAGAGTGGGATTCTGTCCGCGCAAAGCGCTGCGCAACAGACCTACGGCATCGCTTGCGGTGGAAGGCATAGCAACTTGCCAACCAAGGCTGTGGGCATAAATAGCTTCCCCAGAGACGGAATGCCAGGGATCCCCTGTTTTTTTGCTGTGTCCGACCGGTATACGGATCACAACAGGCGCAGAAAACTTGCCAGCCGTGCGCCAACGGATCCAACCGGTGTCGTTGATTTGTTCCGTTGCCGGGTCGGCGTATTTGCGGAACTGGATTTCAGGCAGGGGAGTTAAACCGGCCAATGCCATGCCTGAGGCGCGCCCGACGATTCCCTCTTCGGAAAGCGAGGTGTCGAACACGCGGCGCGATCCATACTTGCGCTGCAAGTCAAGCGTGACGCGATGAACCCCTCCGCGCGGCCCAACATCTTCACCGAAGATAAGCAGATGTGGATTGAGATCTAGCTCTGCTTCCATGGTGCGGCGGATTGCCTCGGCCATGTTGATGCGCGGTCCGCTGCTTAGGGCTTGTTTGGAGTAGTCCATAGGCGGCTTATTTAAGCTGGGGGGCACCATAGCAGCATGCTCCCCTGATGAAAATAAGTGTTGCCGCCCGGAGTCTAATGGAGGTGAAGCTTTCTGGTTTGCTTCAAATAATTGTTCACGTACCTCGGCTACGACACGTACCCGTAATTCCTGGTAAACAGAGACCCCCACAATACTTCGCATAGCCACAAGAGGATCTTTCTTGCTTTCATCTTCTATTTGTTTATTCCTCTTGTAGGCAGATTGATCTTCGCCGAAGGTATGGCCTGTTAAGCGCGGGACTTGTAAGCGAAGCAATACTGGCCCTTGACCATCGCGAACCAACCTGACGGCCTTGTTAACTAAAGTAGCGGTTGAGGCGGGATCGGTGCCAATACCAGTAAGAACTAGCAAGTTTTTGAAGGAACCAAGGTTCGCACTGATATCCCCTCCAGGCGTTTGGAAAATACTTGGGACAGAAATACCATAGCCATTGTCTTCAATAAAAAACAACATGGGAAGCTTAAGCGTAGTCGCAATATTCAGGGAAGCCCAAAAACCGTTGGTTGCGACCGACCCATCACCGCCTAACGCCACGGCCATAGCGCCTTGCCAGGTTTTGTCCTTTAGTTCGTCTTGATAATAGGTGATCGCCTGGGCCCAGCCTGCAGCCGGCGTATATTGGGCGCCAACATCACCCGAGGACGGTAGCACGGTCACGCCGCGACGGGGTGGTAGGGAGTACACCACGCCCACATCGCGCCCTTCTGAAGGGGAGCCGGTTAGCGCCAGATCGGCAGAAAAGGCCTCTTGCGGGGTGAATCCAGCGGTGAGCATGAAGGGCCGCGAGCGGTAATACACCGTCGCTGCGTCATGTTCATGCGTCAGTTGCAGGCCAAGTAAGACCTGGCCCAATTCGTGACCCTTGGCGGAAAATTGATAGATGACTTTTCCCGAAGGCGCTAATTCGGCTTCTTCTATTTCATCAATGGCACGCGAGGTGAGCATAAGTCGCGCCACTTGGACCCAGTCCACACTTTTTGAGGTAGTTTTTGCTTTTTGGCGAATTTTTGTATTGACAGCCATGGTTTATTCGGTAAATTCGAGTTCGAATTCCAGATCCTCGTCCCAGCCTTCCCCCCGGCGCAATTCAATGTCCCCGAATAAAGCCTCCTGCCGAGCGGCAATACGGAAGCGGCGCACAAGCTCCAACACTGCCAGAAAAGCTACGATCACATGCACCCGCTCAGGAGCCTTGGAAATAAATTCTCTGAAGCGGACGACGGGAGAGGTTTTGAAAGCCGTAACCAATAGCTTGATTTTGTCCCGAATTCTGATCTTGGGTGCAGCCACCACGGTTGCCAGGGGGACCCTCAGATCCTCTTGGCTAAAAACCCGTATTGCGGTTTCATGCAGGTCTCTCATGGTCACATCGCTGAGATCCAGCCGCCCTTCGACTTTAGGTGGGGGTGCCATGCGCAAAAAAGATCGTAGGTCTGCTGCCTGTCGCTCCGCGAGATGGGTGGCTAAAGTCTTGAATTTCTTGTATAGGAGGAGCTGTTGGACCAAAGCTTCCCCAGGGTCCTCCTCATCCGGCTGGCGAACGACTGGGCGAGGTAGCAACGCTTCAGACTTGATTTGCATCAGGCGCGAAGCTACCACCAGGAACTCCGAGACGCGTTCAGCCCTTAATTCTTTGAGAGTGCGCATGTAAGCCAGGAACTGGTCGGTGACTTTTGCCAGGGATAACTTGGTAATATCCAGCTCGGCGCGTTCAATGAGTTGCAGCAAAAGGTCCAGAGGCCCTTGGTAAACTTCTGTCTCTACTGTATAAGGCTGGGGTGCGTCGTGACGTAATAGCGAAATCACGGCAACATTATACTCGTGAGGGTAAGATGAGGAGCGGATCGGACGTCAGAGTAGTAGAATAAAAAACGATTGGAGATAGATATGGTGAGTGAACCAATTCATGTGAATGACGATGCCTTTGAAAAAGCCGTAATGAAGTCCGAGATGCCCGTGGTAGTCGACTTTTGGGCTCCATGGTGTGGCCCCTGCTTACGGGTAGCGCCCACCTTGGATAAATTAGCCGCGCAATATTCCGGCAAAGTTATCATCGCCAAGGTCAATACGGACGAAAACCCGGTTTGGGCTGGCAAATTCGAGGTGCAGGGGATCCCCACTATGCTTTTCGTTGCAGGTGGCAAGGTTGTCCACCGCCAGGTGGGGGCTCTGCCTGAACCCATGTTGCGTGAGCTTTTCGATCAATTCGTTGAGGTCGCCAAGCCTGAAAAGGCTGCCACACCGGCAGACTAAGTTCATAAATTTAAGCGGTACAAAACGGCTGGGAGCTCCCAGCCGTTTTGTTGACTATAATGCTCGCGTGATAGCTGTTTGGGTATTAGCCGGGTTTGTCGGTGGGCTGCTTGTGAACTACCTGGCCGATGTGCTACCACGCACTCGGCGCCTGTCTGCCCCGATATGGTGGCCAATTAGTAGGAATCTCATTTTTAGCTATCTCTCCAAGGCTCGTGTCCTTGTTGTTTTTCTATTTTCCTTGGTAGTGGCCATTGTTGTATTTCAGTCTCCTCCCCCTAATTTTTCCATTATTTTGTTTGCATGCATTCTGGCCTATTTTTTACTTGTAACGATAATCGACATTGAGCACCGCGCGGTGCTCCATCCAGTCAGCCTGGCTGGGGCCTTGTTGTTGGGCGGCATCGGAATCTGGCGGCACGGGCTGATCAGTACTTTGATAGGTGGCTTGGCCGGTTTCGCCATCCTGCTAGCGTTTTATTTTGTTGGCGATTGGTTGGGGCGCCTAATGGCAAAGAGGAGGGGGGAAAAGTGGCAGGACACAGCCTTGGGTTTTGGCGATGTGAACCTTGCGGGGGTGATCGGCCTTTTATTGGGCTGGCCTGGAGTGGTCGCAGCCCTCTTCGGTGGTATGTTAGCCGCGGGTCTATTGAGTGCTGCTTACCTGCTATGGATGATAGTGGGCAGACGATATACAGCCTTTACCTCCATCCCATACGCTCCCTTTCTTTGCTTTGGCGCTGTATTGATGTTTTCAATGGGAATTTACCTTTCCTCTAGCATATAATCCGGATAGTAAATTGAGAAGCGAAGGAAAAAATGGCCGAAGAAATAAAACCGGAAAAGAAGGAACAGGAACCGTCAAAACCCCCAGTTGTCGTTGCAGAACAATTGGTGGAAACCAAACACACCATCAGCATCGGCAAGCGCCAGATCAAATATAAAGCGCTTGCTGGTACCCTGGTGCTGAAGGAAGAAGACGACGAGAAGGGTGAACATAAGCCGAAGGCGTCAATTTTCTATACAGCCTACTTCGTAGAACGGCCCAAGGGCAGTAAACCGCGCCCGTTGACATTCTCCTTCAACGGAGGCCCAGGCTCATCCTCCGTCTGGCTGCACCTGGGTTTACTGGGTCCTCGCCGCGTCAACATGCCATCAGAGGCTAGTGCGCCGCCACCGCCTTATGAATTGCTGGATAATGATTACTCGCTCCTAGACGTAACCGACCTCGTATTCATCGACCCCGTCACGACCGGATTCAGCCGGGCAGTGCCCGGCGAGGAAGCCAAACAGTTCCATGGATTCCAAAAGGACATGGAACTGGTTGCCGAATTCATTCGCTTGTTCACCACCAGGCATATGCGCTGGCTTTCGCCGAAATTCCTGATTGGTGAAAGCTATGGCACCACGCGGGCCGCAGCCCTTTCCGGCCATTTGCAAGAGCGACATGGTTTATATCTCAACGGGATCATGCTGGTTTCGTCCATTCTGGATTTTTCAACTGCGGAGTTCAACCCCGGAAATGACCTCCCGTACGTTCTGTTCCTGCCCACCTACGCTGCCACAGCTTGGTATCACCGCAGGCTAGATGATGCGCTGCAAAAGGATTTGCGCAAAACCCTTAAAGAAGTCGAAACCTTCGCAGCCCAGGAATACACTCTGGCATTGATGAAGGGCGACAGCCTTCCAAACGGGGAACGCGATCAGATCCTAAAGAAATTAGCGCGCTACACAGGGCTTTCCACACAGTATTTAGATCGCACCAATCTGCGGGTAGAGATCCATCGGTTTACTAAGGAGCTTTTGCGGGACAAACGGCAGACTATCGGCCGATTGGACACGCGTTTTAAATCCCTGGATCGGGATGCGGCAGGCGAGCATAGTGAATTTGACCCGAGCTACGCAGCGATCCAGGGGCCGTTCACCGCTGTATTTAACCAATACGTCAGCCAGGAGTTGAATTTTAAGAGCGATCTCCCTTATGAGATCCTCACCAGCCGCGTCCGACCTTGGAGTTACAAAGAACACGAGAACCAATACCTTAATGTGGCCGAAACTTTGCGTCTGGCGATCAACCTCAACCCTGCGCTAAAAGTATTCGTGGCCAATGGGTATTACGATCTAGCAACGCCATATTTCGCCACCGCCTACACGTTCAATCATTTGCAACTAGAACCTCAACGGCGCGCCAATATATCCATGGAATACTATGAAGCAGGGCATATGATGTATATCCACAGACCCTCCCTGGTAGCGCAGAAGAAACACCTGGCAGATTTTATTAAGCGGACAAGCTAGGACTAATTTCCAGAAAATCCAGCACTTGTTTCAACACCGCTTCTGGAGATAGATTGTCTGTGACGATCTCTAGATCGGCGTTTTTACGCGCATGCCGCAAACGCGGCTGTTGCTCCCGGTAGTCTTGGTGCGTCCAGTTCAGCCCGCGGGCCGCGGTGGTTTCATATTCGCTATGCAGAAAGACCAGCACATCGGGCTTGCTGATCTGTTCCCACATGCGGGGCGCAAAGGAATGTTCCTGGGCTATCTGGGTGGCTTGGTAACCGGCTTGCCGCAGACCGCGCACCAGCGTGGATTTGCCCGATTTGCATGGGCCCACCACGCCGATATGCGGCCGGGTACTGCCAGGGCTATCTGCTATCACGAGAGTGGGATCCTCATCCACATGCGGCGCACCTCGTCTTCCTGACGCCGCAGCACACCCATGACCACGACACTGATATCGTCCCCCGGCCGCCCCTGCTCCAGCTTGAGGGCTTCAGCCATCAGGTCGTCTGCCACCTGCTGCGGCTGGCTCGCGGAATTGGCAGCCTTCTCGAATTCATGAGCTAGTTGCATCGGCGTGCCTTTGCGTTCACCGGCGAAAGGCAGGCCATCCGTGTAAGTGACGATCATCAAGCCCGCGCGCAAATCCAGTTCGGTGATAACCGGGCGCGTGCCGCGTCGCAAACCTACCGGTTGGCTCTCTTGGTCCAGTAATTTGATCTCGTTGTCCTGGCGTACGAGCACAGGATTGGGATTGTTGCGGGTGATCACCACCGTGCGCGATTCCAGGTCGATGGACAGAATATTGAGCGTGGATTGCACCTTCCCACTGCGATGCGTATAGAGGTAATCGGAAGCAGCGCGAGCAGCCGCGCCATCGCGCACACCTTCCGCCAGCAAGGAAATTACTTTGCGCACGACCATGTTGGAGATCAGCTTGGCGCTCTTGCCCGAACGCTGGCCGTCGGCCAGCACCACGGAAACCCCGCCGTTAGGCCGCTCCACGACCTCGAGCGTATCTCCGCTTTCGGAGGACGCGTATTTGTTGATCTTCGCCACGCCAATTTGTATTTCCATAGGAGGCATTGTATATCAATCGTTACAATAGACTGCAGGGTTATTCCACTTTTTGAGCAATTAGCAACACCACCTCGCTTTGAGGCAGTGTAATGCGTTTTTCCTCGACGACGAATCCCGCTTGACGTAGTTGGTCGCCCATGACGGTGTTCCAGGCTTCTGCTTGCCCGGTGACTCGAAATAACCAGGCTGCAAGGCGTCCCAGAAGGCGCTGGCTGCGAATCCAGGCCACTGGCAGCACAACAAGACAACCAAAAGGCCGCAACACCCTCCGAGCTTCACCCAATGTGTCGTCCTGAAAGAGGTACTCTGAAGGAAAGGTGCTGACCACCTGGTCGAAGGATGAAGCTGGGTAAGGAAGATGTTGAGCAAACCCACGGGCTAAATGGCTGTTGATCCCCTCTTTTGCGAGCCGCTTGCCTGCCAGCCTTCCCATTTGGCGGCTTTCATCCAGCCCAAAGGCGATAAAACCAGCCTGATGCAGAGCAGCCTGCAAGTGGCCGGGGCCGTGACCCAGTTCCAGGATGCGTGGTCCAGGCAGCCAGGGCAAGGTGCTGAAGACCCAGGATTTCCATTGCCCGAGGGAGACCAGCCAGGCCACCAGGTCATAAGACCAGGCCATGGGTTGGTAGATAAGATAAAAGAAAAATCGCAGGAGACGCGTTGGGAAATTAAATGCCGGGCGCATGTGCCCTGGCAAGCAGACTAGGAACCGAGGACCTGGACTTCAACACCCTGCTTGCGCAGCCAATCGATGGATGACTCGATCACGGCAGCGCTGCCGATCAACTGCACTTCAAGCCAACCTTCCACCGGGTTAACTTCGGCGCGCAGGATGTTGACCGAGAGATCCCCAAAACTGCGAATAAGTTGGTTGACAATGGGTACGTTCACAACTGTTGGCGGATAAATGAGTCGGACGACTTGCTCGGTCACAGCGGGCTCCAGGGCTCAGGTTGCGGTCATTTTAGCATGGAAAGCTTAATCCAATTTTACAGGCACTTCAGTCTGTCCGGCAAGCTGGCCGCAGCCGGCATGGATGTCGATGCCACGGCGAACCCGCACGGTGCACGAAATCCCGTGAGATTCAAGCGCCTGGCGGAAAGCCGCCACCCGCTGGCGGGTGGAGCGCGCCCCGCTGTAGCCGCTGGTCGGATTGAGTGGGATCAGGTTTACATGGCAGTTCAGCCCCTGCAGCAGACGAGCCAGATTGTGGGCTTCTTCAGTGTTGTCGTTTACATCTTGGATGAGCGCCCATTCGAACGTGATACGGCGCCCGGTGGCGTTGACGTATTCACGGCAGGCCTCAATCAGGTCCTTAATCGGGTAGCGCTGGTTAATGGGGAGCATGGAGCTGCGTAGTTCGTCTTCAGCCGCATGCAGCGAAATAGCCAGACCTACCTGGCGACGTTCTGCCATAAAACGGCGGATAGCCGGGATAAGCCCAACCGTAGAAATCGTGAAACGGCGCGCCCCCATATTGAACCCTTCGGGATGACCCAACCGGTCGATGGCTGCCATCGTGGCTTCGTAATTGTGGAAGGGTTCGCCCATGCCCATTAGCACCACATTGGTGGGCCGTTCTCCTTGCTGCTTCATTTCGCGGGCGAAGATCAAAACCTGCTCCACGATCTCACCACTGCTCAAGTTACGGCGAAAGCCCATTTGGCCGGTGGCGCAAAACACGCAACCCATGGCGCAGCCCGCTTGCGTAGAAATGCATAAGGTCCTACGCTCCTCATAACGCATAAGCACGGTTTCGATTGGCTGCCTATCCGGCAGGCGAAAAAGCGCTTTGGTCGTCTGTTGATCCGAGGAATGGAACCGTTCAGTT
>Ga0209002_10002087_pt1 | contig 16189 bp, 13 predicted proteins | sample Rifsed16ft2_FD_184010 | JGI IMG/M metagenome (GOLD analysis project Ga0209002, IMG submission 184010) | Soil microbial communities from Rifle, Colorado, USA - sediment 16ft 2 (version 2) | ecosystem: Environmental > Terrestrial > Deep subsurface > Rock core/Sediment | place: Rifle, Colorado...
TGGCGCCCCGCCACGGTCGGTTCGAACGGGTCCTACGTGCGCGCGAGCCTGCGCGCGAATTTCACGGCGGGCGCGACCGGCGCCGTGCGGTGGCGCGCGAGCGACCTGGCCGGCAACGGGCCCTCGGAGTCGAGCAGCCAGTACTTCTACCTGAACGGGCCGCCTTTCGTCGTGCACTTCGAGCCTGCCGAGGGCGCGCAGATCTTTGAGAACTCGACCGTGCGCCTTGTCGCGGAGTTTGCCGACCCCGACGCGGACTTTGTCGAAGCCACCGTGTACTCGGACATCGACGGGCCGCTCGGGCGGGCGGACGGCCGCCGCGTCCAGCTCAGCCCCGGCGTGCACACGCTCACGCTCCAGGGCGACGACGGCCACGGGCACGTCGTCACGTACGCGTTCCAGGTCGAGGTCGTCTCGAGGCTGCCCCCCGACCTGAGGCCCCTCATCCTGACGCTCGTGATCGCCGGCAGCATGGTTTGGGCGGCCTTTGCCGCATGGACCAGGGACGGGGAGGGCGAGGGGAGCCTGCCTGCGAAGAGTTAATCGGCGGCCTGCCCCTTGCCGCGGCCAAGACCCATGCGCCGCGACCTGATGGAGATCCTCTGCTGCCCCGTGTGCAAGGGGGACCTGACGCTTCGCGTCGACGAGGAGACGAAGGAGGAGATCGTCCGCGGCGCGCTCGCGTGCGGCCACTGCAAGGTCGACTACCCGATCGAGGACACGATACCGAACCTGATCCCGCCGAAGGGCGGGTAGGCGCGCGAGGCGGGGCTGGCGCCGTGGCCGTCCCGCGCGTCGTGGAGGCGGCCCCGCTCCCGCCGGCAAGGCGCCGGGCTCTGCGCCGCGCGACCCTCCTGGCGCTCGTGTTCTCGTGCTTCGCCCTCGTCACGGGCGCCGCGCTCGCCACGGGCCGTGTGCTCAATTCGCCGAGCGCGGACGTCGTCCTCGTGGTTTCCCTTGTCGTTCTGGCTGCCGTCGCTTGGTACAGGGCGGCCCAAGATTGGGCCGGCCGGTGGACCCCCTGAGGGAGAGCCGGCCGCTACTCCCCGATGTGCTTCCGGTAGGCGCCCGGTTCCATCAAGTGCCCCGAGCCTCCGGCCACCTTGAGGACGAGCATCCAGCCCCCGCCGTAGGGGTCCTTGTTCACGGTCTCCGGGGCCTCGACTACCCCCTTGTTGACTTCGACGACCTCGCCGCTAAGCGGCGCGTAAAGGTCCGAGGCGCTCTTCACGGATTCGACGACCCCGAAGGGCTTGCCCTGCTCGAGCTTGGCCCCCACTTTCGGCAGCTCGACGAACACAATGTCCGTGAGCGAGTGCTGCGCGAAGTCCGTGATCCCGACGCGCACCATGCCTTGGCCCTCGTCCTTGGCCCACTCGTGGTCCTTGGTGTACTTGCGGTCTGCCGGGACGTTTGAGGTCATCACAGGTCGCCTCTCGAAGCGCGTCGGGTCAACTTTGCGCGAAGGTAAAAGCGTTGGCCTCGTCGGCTACAGGAACGGCGTCTTCACGACTTCGCAGTCGACCTTCTGGCCGCGCATCTCGAAAGCGAGCGGGGTCCCGGCCTTTGCAAGTGCGGGGGGCAGGTACGCCGTGGCGATGCCGACCTTGAGCGAGGGGGACATCGTGCCGCTCGTGACCTCGGCCACCTTTTCACCCTCGTGGAAGAGGCCGTAGCCGTGACGGGGGATCCCGCGGCCCAGGGCCTTCAGCCCCACCCACCGCTCGTAGGTGCCCGCGGCCCTCTGGGCTTCGAGCGCGGCCCGGCCCACGAAGTCGTGGTCCCACTTGATGACCCAATCGTACTGGGTCTCGAGCGTCGTGCGGTCGCCGTGGAAGTCCTGCCCCGAGAGGAGGAACGCCTTCTCGAGCCGGAGGGTGTCGCGCGCGCCGAGACCGCAGGGGCGGATGTCGAAGGCCCGCCCCGCCTCCATGATCTTCTCGTAGACGTGCATGGCCTTGTCGTTCGGGCCGATGACCTCGAAGCCCGCCTCGCCTGTGTAGCCCGTGGTCTGGACCTTGCAGGGCACGCCCGCGACTTCCCCGTCGATCGCCCACATCTTCTTCATCGCCGACAGGTCGCTTCGCGTGAGCTTCTGGAGCGTCTCCCCCGCGCGGGGCCCCTGGAGGGCGAGGCAGAACATCGCGTCCGACAGGTTGTCCACCTGCGCGCCCCTCGAGCTGTGCGCCTCGAACCACCGGACGACCTTCGACGTGGTCGCGGCGTTGGGGACGATGAAGAAGGAGTCGGCCGACTCGCGCGCGAAGAGGATGTCGTCGATGATGCGGCCCCCTTCGTCGAGCATGTGGGTGTAGAGGACCTTGCCCGGCGCCGCGGGCTTGATGTCGTTCGTGAAGACGGCGCGCACGAGGTCTTCGGCGCCCCCTCCCCGGATGCGCACCTGCCCCATGTGCGACACATCAAAGAGCCCGACGCGCGTGCGCACGGCGGCGTGCTCGTCCATGATCGACGTATACTGGACCGGGAGGTCCCACCCGGCAAACTCCACGATCTGGCCGCCGAGGCGCACGTGGGCTTCGTATAGGGCCGTCCGAAGAGCCAAAGAACCACCGGCTTTGGGGCGCAGGAGTCGAGCGGATTAAAGGGTGACGGGGAGCCCCTTTCCTTGCCGCCTGGATGGCGTAATGCGTCAAGTCGCGACAAAACGTATATCTATCGCCCCACGAAGGGCTAGGAATGCAGGAGGTCGCGCCAGGCAATGGAAGCGGGAGTTGTCCACCAGGTCGGGCGAGTCGCCTTTGGGATCCCCCACTGCAAGGTGTGCCCGCTCTTCCTGGGGCAGTCCGTGCCGGTCGTTGCGACCCCTCGCGGCTACGCGCTTTTCTGCGAAGTGTGCGAGCTTGGCCACGGCGACATCACGGTACGCGTGAAGGACGCGAAGAAACTCGACATCACGCTTGACGATGAGGCCGCCGACGAGGAGTCGGAAGAAGAGTAAGGGCCCTGCGCGGCCGGCCGAGGAGCCTTAAATACCGTCATCCAGTTGCCGCGCCAGCCTTTCGGGGGGGGCGGGCAAGCCATGGGCGAAAAGGCAGGACCCGCGCGCATCGCGCTCCTGGCGGTCGCCCTGGCTCTTGGCGTTTCGGCGGCCGGCTGCACGGTGCAAGACCGGCCGCACAACGAGGCGTTTTTCGTTGTAGCCGATGCCGGCGAGGCGCGGGTCTTGCAGGCCGGTTCGACCGCGCACCTCGTCTTTCCCGAGAACCTGAGCCTCGCAGCCGAAGAGGGCGAACCGCCGCATGAGCCCGTCGAGTACGCCTGGAAATCCTCGTGGGGCCCCACGGGCGAGGATTTCGAGTTCCACGCGGCGCCGCCGGCGCCGGGGCTTTCGATCGTCGAACTCAACGTGACTGCCAAGAACCACACGGCCTCCGACGCGGTCGGGCTCCTCGTCGTGCCCGGCGGGTCGGCAGGCACGGGGCGAACCCAAATCGGCCTGCTCGGCGAGGCGGACCTCGATAACCTTCCGGGATCCCCGGCGCTTACAAAGGACGAAGTGCGGGCAGGTGGACACGAAGGGGGAGACTACTGGGCGCCCATCCCCGCAAGCGGGCCGGCGCGGTACGCCCTTGTTCCTTGGGCCGGCGCGAGCGCGCCCGAGGCGGTCCTCCTCATCGCAGTCAAGGCTAGCGCAACGGCCCTCTACACGAACGCGAGCCTGCCCCTTGCCTTCGGCGCGGGGCAAAACTACACGCTCGTGGTCGACGCGACCGCCGCCCAGCAGCACCGGATCGAGGTGCAGGACAGCGCGGGCGCGCTCGTCGAGTCCCTCTCACTCGAGGCGTTTGCCGCGGCGCACCCCGGTGAGGCCGAGGCTCGCGTGCTTGTCGCGCCCCCGGCGCAGGTCCTGCCCGGATTCGAAGCGGCGGCCGTGGCGGGCGCGCTTGTCGGGGCCGCGATCCTTGCTGTTGCGCGCAAGCGTTAGCCAGTCGAGCGCACCTCGACCGCCGCCAAGGCCCGGACGCCCGGCCACGAGGGGTCCTCCACCCGCACTTCGAAGGTCTCCGCCTCCCCCGCCGAAGCGTTCTCCGAGACTCTCACGAAGAGAGAGACCGTCGTGTTTTCCAGGGCGCCCAACGCCACCGTGAGGTTCGGTAGGCTAGGGGCCCCGAAGCCAAACGACCAGTTGCCGTTGAGGTCCGCCACATCGACCGTGAGGTTGAGGGGCACGTCCCCCGCGTTCGTGACCGTGAGCGTAATGTTCGCCACGCCGCCCGCGGCGACTTCGACCGGCGGCCCGGCCGACAGCGCGACAGCCGGGTGAGCGGCAACCGTCCTTACCGTCCCGGTCACGAGCCTGGCAAGGTGGGGCGCCTGCACCGGCCAGACGTGCAGGTACACCTGCCCCTCCTCGCCCTCGACGTGTGAAAGGGCCCGTACGGTCACGTTGACCGTCCGGTTCACGTACTCGACGAGGTTCGTGAGCGCGCGGGTCGAATTGCCCGACCCCTCGAAGGAGGCGTTGAAGGGACCGACAACGCCCAAAACCCTGACCTCGAGCTCGTTGAACGCGTTGCCGGCGTTCGTGATGTTGAAGCTCCAGTTGGCAAGTCCCCCCGCCGGGAATTCGAGGAAGCCGCCGGGCACCGTAACCTCGAAGCTGTAGTCGCCCGGGACCTCCTGGATCGGGGCCGGCGAGAACGAGATCGCGAACACGAGGATCGCCGCTAGGCCCGCAAGGAGCCGGCGCCCCCCGAGCTTCGAGATCTGGTTGAGCGGCGGCGGGTGGCGGATCGTGAGGACGACGATGAAGAGGAGGAGGAGCCAGCCGCTGTACCCGAGGAGGCTGCCCAAGACCGCAATGCCGATGACCGCGGCAAAGGAGATCGCGATCGCGCGCGACTCACGGGAAGGTCCGTTCGGGATCAGGGAGAAGAAGACGTGGCCCCCGTCGAGTTGGGCCGCCGGGATCAGGTTGAAGGCCGTGACGAGGAAGCCCGCCCACCCCGCGAAGAGCGTGGGGTGCAGGTAGGACTCGAGCGGAGCCTGCGTGGCCGAAAGCAGCCAGTTGAAGAGGAGCGGTGTGCCGAGCGTCACGCCGCCTCCGACCTCCGGGCGGACGGGCGCGGGTGTCGCAGCCATCAGGAAGGAGCCGATCGCCGTGACGCCGATCGAGGCAACGAACCCGACGAGGGGCCCCGAGAGCCCGATGTCGAAGATTACGCGCCTCGAGGGGAGGGGGTCGCGCATGGAAATGAACGCGCCGAACGTGCCAAGCGGCGGCACGGACGGGATGAAGAAAGGGAGCGAGGCGCGGACGTGGTAGTGCCTCGCCATGATGAAGTGGCCCATCTCGTGGAGACCGAGGATGCCCATGAGCGGCAGCGCGAAGTAGAGGAGGCCGCCAAGCTGCGCATCTGCCGAGAGCCAGTCGACGCCGGGCTCGTCGGGCCGGGGGCCGTGGGGCGAGATGTAGCCGGCCCATAGGAGCGCGCCCGCCGACTGAACCGAGACGAGCGTGAGGATGAGGAACGCCATGTTCACGCGCGAGGACCGGAACAAGGGGTCGACGACGCGGGAGACCGTGACGACCCCGACGCCGTCGGCGAGCTGGAGGGTCGCCACATAGGACTGCTGCTTGATCTCGATGCGCAGGTCGTCGAAGGCCCGGTCGACGGGGTCGCTGTCGGTAACGACGGGGTCGCCGCCCTTCGTCTCCTTCGTGAAGAACGCCAGGCGCCGGCGGTCGCCTTCGATGTGGTGGACCTTAAAGTGGCGCGACACGGCCTCGGAGAGGTATTCGAAGGCCGAGCGCGAAGCGCCGCCGCCCACGCCTGCCGGGGTGGCCGAGGACGTTTCGGTTTCCCCCCTTCGCGGACTTGCGCCAAACGGGCCTTACGATTTGATGGTTTGGCACGAGGCCTCTCTCAGAGCACGCCGTGCCCGCCGATGAGCAAGGTGATCGCGGCCGTGGCCATCGCGACCGCCACGAGCCTCACGCCCGCCACGGCGACATTCCGCCGCGTGAGCGTGCCAAGGTACGCGCCCAGGACGAACAGGAACACAAAGGTGAGGCCCGCGGCGACTGCGATCGCCTGGCGGAAGGCAAGGACGCCGGGGACGAGGAGGAAGGGCACGAGGGGCAGGAGCCCGGCGACCATCGGCGCGACGCCGTGGATGAGCGACGAGACGACCTTCGCGAAGCGGTGGGCCGCGACCTTGTCGCCCCCCACCTTCCGGAGCATGGCGGACTGGATCTCGTCGTGCGCGAGGTCCTGCTCCACGCTCTCCGCCTCGAAGGCGCCGAAGGTCGACGACACGGCGAGCGCCACGCTCGTCGCGAAGCCCGCAGCGAGGATGAGCGAGGGGCTGTCCGAGTACCCCGTGGCGCCGAGGATGAGGCCGAGGACGGTGAGCGCACCGTCGAAGGCGCCGATGACGAAGTAGCGCCTCGAGATCGCAAAGACGCCCGTGAGCTCGTCGTAGTAGCGCGCGCGCTCGCGGAAGGTCATCGACGAGAGGGGCTTCTCGCGCTCCTCGCGGGGGGGAAGAGGCGGGGGCGTCTCCCGGCCCCGCACGCCGCCCCTCTTTCCACGCAGCATCCGGGGCGTTCACCTCAAGGGGGGGCCTGTAAAGGGAGGCCTCTCCACGCGAGTTGCGCTGGAGGGCAGCGTTCGATCGAGGGGGGCGTCCCGATATCAAGGTTCGCGGGTGTGGCAGGGCCCCGCCGTGCGCAAGCCTAGGAAGCCTTGAAGACGCCCGCGCCCCAAGGGGCGCCGCGATGGGCGCACAGAAGGTCCGCCCCGGGGTCGACCACGAGCACGTCGACTGCGGGCACCACGAGCAGGTGTGGTTGCCTCCCTCGAGCGCCTCGGTCGAGCAGCGCGCCCTTGTCCGCAAGTCCTTCTGCCTCCGGTGCGGGCTCGTGCGCAACGTCGGGAGCGACCGCGCGCGCCCGATCGGCTATTGGACGGCAGCGGTCGTGGGGATCCGCAACGCGCTCGAGAAGGAGCACAGGCGCTCGCCCCACGCGATTGCGAAGCTTCCCGTCGCGCAGGTGCGCCTCATCCTCAAGGAGATGCTCGCAACACCGGGGTTCGACGACCCCTACGCGATGACGAAGAGCGCGCAGGTCGAGCTCGTGTTGAAGGCCGTGTGGAAGGTTCGCCCGGACGTCCCGCGCGTGATTGTCGAGGACGCGCTCGAGGGCGGCGCGCTCGAGGCGCGCGAGAAAGCCAAGGCGCGCAAGCGCAGTCGGGCCTCGAAGGCGGCCTAGTTTTCCCCGAGGTGGACGATGAGGACGGGGCGCTCCGCGCGCCGCACGAGCTGGTCGGAGGTCGAGCCGAAGAAGAGGGAGCCGCGCTCGACCGCGCGCTCCTGGAGCTTCGCCATGAGCCCCTTCTTGAGGCGCAGCCGCGTGCCGAAGATGAAGAAGTCGATGTACTCTCTGTCCGCGATTTCGATGGCCGCGTCCACGGGGTCTTTCCCGATGCTCACGTCCTTCACCTTGATCCAGTACTGGCTCGCCATGGACTTCAGCGCCTCGAAGATCTGGCCGGCCTCGGGGTTGGACTGCGCGCCGGCGTGCATGAAGTAGAGTTCGGCCTGGAGGACGCGAGCGAAGCGCATGGCCTCGGAGGCGAGTTCGGGGGAGCCCGTGCCGCCGTCGACGCCCACGAGAATCCGCGGCCGCGTCGTGACCTCGCCGGCGATCTCGACGACCTCCTTGTCGGCGCCCTCGGTCTGGATCTGCGTGTTCGGGGGCAGCACGAGCACCGGGACCTTCGAGCGCGAGAACACGCCTCGTGCGACGGAACCTGCAAAGAGCTCGGCCTTCGGCGACTCCCCTTGCGTGCCCATCACGATCGCGTCGGCGGCAAGGACGTCGGCCGCCTGGAGGATCACCTCGACCGGTTCGCCGATCGTGGCGGTCGTCTGGATCGCGATGCGCGTTGTGCGCGTAAGCTGGCGGAAGGGCAGGAAGTACTCCTCGATGGCCTTGGCAAGCTGGGGGTGCGTGTCGCGGATCTGCGCGAAGGGGGTCCCGTGCGCGTGGGCCTTGGCTTCGGGGTGCTTCCTCGGGTCGACGGCGTGGAGGCCGATGACCTCGGCGCGCAGCATCGCGGCGAAGCGGACGCCCTGCATGATCGAGTTGTAGGAGGCGTCCGAGCCGTCCGTGGGGATGAGGATCCGCTTAATGGGCGAGCGGATCTTCTTGACGGAAAGCGCAAAGGACTGGACGGACTTCCCCCCACGGCGCGAAGCGAAGGCGTCAAGCGCGCCCCGAGGTATAAAAGCAGGAGGTAGCGGGCGAGGCCGCAGTGGGCGCAGGCGTTTGCAGGCCGGGGCTCTCCGCGAATCGCGGAGCGCTGCGGGCAAGATCGTGAGCGGCGCGGGCACCGCTCCCAAAGGTTTTACACGGCCTTCGCGCTCCGAACGCGGAAGGGGGCACATCTCCTCGATGCGCGCCGTGATCCTGGCCGCGGGCGAAGGCCTGCGCCTCCGCCCCTTCACGCTCACGCGCCCGAAGGTCATGCTCCCGGTCGCTGGCCGGCCGATCCTCGAGTACGTCGTCGAGGCGCTCAAAGAGAACGGGATCACGGACATCCACATGGTGATCGGCTACCAACGCGAGCGCATCCAGTCCTACTTCGAGAACGGGCGGCGCTTCGGCGTCTCGATCACGTACGCGGTCCAGCCCAAGCAGCTCGGCACCGCCCACGCGCTCCTCCAGGCGCGGCAGGGGGGGGCTGAGGGGCCCGTCCTCGTGCTTCCAGGCGACAACCTCGTCGAGCCAGACACGCTGCGCGCGCTCCTCGAGCGGAGCGACAAGGACGCCAACGCGATGGTCGTGACCTTCTCGCCGAACCCCTCGAAGTACGGGGTCGTGAAGATGGACGGGGGGCTCGTGCAGGGCATCACGGAAAAGCCCGCGGCCTCCGCATCCGACCTCATCAACACGGGCATCTACCTCTTCTCCCCCAAGGTCTTCGAGCTCGCGGAGTGGTCCGTGCGCGCTTCGCGCTTCGACCTCACAGACGTCCTCCAGGCGCTCATCGAAAGGGGCGAGAAGATCCAGGGCGTGGAGATCGAAGGCCACTGGCTCGACATCGTCTACCCCTGGGACATCCTCACGGTGAACGCGAAGATCCTCCAAAGGACCGCGGCGAAGACCGCGGGGGTCATCGAGCCTGGCGCGATCGTGGAGGGGCCGGTCACCGTCGGCAAGGGGACGGTGATCCGCAGCGGCTCGTACATCCGCGGCCCCACGGTCATCGGCGAAGGGTGCGACATCGGCCCCAGCGTCGTCGTGTTCCCCTCGACCTCGATCGGCAACAACGTGACGATCGGCCCCTTCACGCAGGTGCGCAACAGCGTGATCCACAACAACGTCTCGATCGGCGGCTCATCGTATGTCGCGAACTCCGTGATCGACGACGGCACGCTCACGCGCACGCACTTCGTGACCCACCACGGCGACCGCCTCATGATGGTCGAGGGCGACGTGATCCCCGTGATGGACCTCGGCGCGATCATCGGCGACAGCTGCACGTTCGGCCCCCAGTGCGTGATTGCCCCGGGGATTGTCGTGGGGCGCCGCGCGCGCGTTGAGGGCCCGACGCACGTCACGCGCGACGTCCCGAACGACGCCTTGGTTCTCTAAAGGGAGGGCCCTTCATGTGCGGGATCATCGGCTACACGGGGCCAAGGCAAGCCCAGGCGATCCTGCTCGAGGGCCTCCACCGCCTCGAGTACCGCGGGTACGACAGCGCGGGGCTTGCGGTGAACGGGCCTGCGGGCCTTGAGGTTCTCAAGCGGGCGGGCAGCGTCGAGGAGCTTGAGCGCGCGCTTTCGCAAGCGCGCCCGCTCGAGGGCCTCTCGGGGATCGCGCACACGCGCTGGGCGACCCACGGCCGCCCCTCGGACGCGAACGCGCACCCCTTCACGGACTGCACGGGCAAGATCGCCGTCGCGCACAACGGGATCATCGAGAACCACGCGCGCCTTCGCGAGGCGCTGAAGGGCGAGGGCCACGTCTTCCGCTCCGAGACGGACACGGAGGTCCTCGTGCACCTCGTGGAGCGCGCGTACAAGGGCGGTCTCGAGGACGCGGTGGCGCGGGCGCTGCGGGAGGTCGAGGGGACCTTCGCCGTGGTCGTCACGCACGGCGACGAGCCCGGCGTGCTCGTGGGCGCAAGGCGCGAGAACCCGCTGGTCTTGGGGGTGGGCGAGGGGGAGATGTTCTTCGCGTCGGATGTGCCCGCGCTCATCCGCCACACGCGCCGGGTCGTCTACCTCGAGGACGGGGAGGTCGCGCGGATCACGCCGAAGGGGTTTGCGGTAAGCGCGCTTGCCGACCTTGCATCGCGGCCGCGCGCGCCCTCGACGGTCGACTGGGACATCGAGGCGGCCGAGAAGGCGGGCTACAAGCACTTTATGCTGAAGGAAATCTTCGAGCAGCCGAGGGCGATTGCCGACTCGCTCCTCGGCCGCATCGGGGACGCGGAGATCGACGCGCTCCTCGAGGGGCTGCGCCCCGTGCGGCGGGTGAAGATCCTCGCCTGCGGGTCCTCGGCCCACGCGGGGCTCGTGGGCCGGTACCTGCTCGAGACGATCGCCCGAGTCCCGGCGTCCGTCGAGATCGCCTCGGAGTACCGGTACACGGAGTCCCTCCCGGAGGAGGCACTCATCGTGGCCCTCACGCAGTCGGGCGAGACGCTGGATACGCTGAACGCGCTGCGGGAGTCGAAGCGCAGGGGCAGCGCGTCGCTCGGGATCACGAATGTCGTGGGCTCCTCGGTGACGCGGGAGGCGCAGCGCATGATCTACACGCGCGCGGGCCCCGAGATCGGCGTGGCGGCTTCGAAGACGTTCACGACGCAGATCGTGGCGCTCACGCTCCTCGCGCTCGCCGTCGGCCGCGCAAACGGCGAGGTGGCCCCCGAGAAACTGCGCTACTACCAGAGGCAGATGCGCCGCCTCCCCCAGGCCGTGCAGTCCGTGTTGTGGCAGAACGAGAAGATCCTCGAGATCGCGCGCAAGTACGCGCAGGTGAAGGACGTCTACTTCATCGGAAGGCATGTGAACTACCCGTCGGCGGTCGAGGGCGCGCACAAGCTGAAGGAGATCTCCTACGTCCACGCGGAGGCTTATGCGGCCGGCGAACTCAAGCACGGCGCGAACGCGCTCCTCGGGCCCGAGCTGCCGGTCGTCGCGATCGCCGTGAAGGACGCCGTCTACCCGAAGATGCTCTCGAACATCGGGGAGTGCACGGCGCGCGGGTCCCCGATGCTCGCGATCGGCACGGAGGGGGACACGGAACTTCAGAAGGTCGCGGAGGACACCGTGCTCGTGCCGGAGGTCGACCCGATGCTCTCGCCGATCCCCGTAACGGTGGCGCTCCAGCTCTTCGCGTACCACATCGCGGACCTGCGGGGCTGCTCGGTCGACCGGCCGCGGAACCTTGCCAAGACCGTCACGGTGGAGTGAGTTTTCGTCGCGCCCGGGGCCTGGCATGGCCCTTCCTTCGCAGCCACCGAGCCGACGGACGCTGGGCTCATATACAAGAGGCGTGGCTTGGCCCGGGGGCCCACCTTTTCGCGCCGAAGTGTCGGGTGGCCCACGGTAGGCCTGGCCTTCGGGGGCGGATCGTCTGGCGGAGAAGGGCGCAAGCGACCCTGAGAAAAAGCTCACAAAGGAGTTCCTCGAGCGGTGGCGAAAGGGGGCCAAGGGAGCACCCGGAGGCCCTCCCGGAATGCCCAGCGAACTTGGCGAGCTGCTAAGGGAGCTGCAGGAAGAGGAGGTAGAGGAGGCCGCCCTCCGCGCAAGGCGCGAGGCGGCGAAGGCGGGCGTCGGCGGGGCGCGGCCCCCGACGCCCGGGGCGAAAGATTCCCCTGAGGAGGAGGAAGGGGAGCTCGAGCTCCCGGACTTCGAGGGGCTCCTTGTAGGCCAACTGTCGGCGGGTCCAGAAGGCGTTGCTCCCCAGCAACCGGCGGCCGAGGCTGAAGGGGCCGCGGGCGTTTTTGACGAGGAACTAACCGCCGAAGCGAAGCAAGCGATCGCTGAGGTGCTGGGTCCCCTTGAGAAACCGCAGGGGGTGCGCCTGAAGGGAGACGAACCCAAGATCGACACTCCCGAGACACGCGCGGAGTCGGTTCAGGGGCCCCCCTCGCTACCGTTAACACCCCCTCGAGCGCCACCCGCGCCACGGCCCATCCCCAAATCACGATTTGCAGGAGGCCGGGTGAACGGCGGTCGTGTGAACGGCGGTCGTGTGAACGGCGGTCGTGTGAACGGCGGTCGCGTGAACGGCGGTCGTGTGAACGGCGGTCGTGTGAACGGCGGGACCACGAGCGCGCTTCAAGGAATGCCCCGGCGCGCCGCTTCCCGACGCAAAGTGCTCACCGCGTCCCTCGCGCTCTTGGTCCTTACCAGCATTCTTGTTCCGCTCTACTCCACCTTGAACCCTGGGCCTGTCGTCCATATCGATGGTAATTTTGGCGATTGGGCGGGCTACTCAATCGTGCGCGATTCCGCGACCGACGAAGGGTCCAACCCCAACATCAACATGGTCGGATTCTCGGCGCGGGCCGACTCCCGCGACCTTTACTTCTATCTCCAGTTCGAACAGGGGGCGCTCCTCTTCGAAGGCGGAGCTAACGCATCGGGCGCCGATGCCTACCGCATCCTCATCGACGCCGACCGCAGCACGGGAACGGGCTTCTTGGCCCTCGGGCTCGGCGTCGACTTCTTGGTCGTCCTCACCGGGTTCAACGGAGCGCTCCAATCCCGCGAGCTGCACGCTTTCCCCGGAGCCGCGCCCGACCGCGCCGACGCCTCAGGGTTCTTCCACACGGGTGGGGTGGCAGCGGCCTGGACCGGGAACCAACTCGAGGGCTCCGTCGCGCTGCGCGCAATCGGTCTTGGCGATTCGGCCAGGCCTTTCGTGCTCGCATTGACGCAGGATGCGGCCGGCAACAGCGATGTGGGCGACGCGGTTATCACGACGCTGCCCGGCGTGTTGAAGCTCACCCAGGATGGCATCATGGCCCCCGTCCTGCCAACGATCGGGGAGTCGCGGCTCTTCACACTTACGGCGCGGGCCGAGGGCGCGGACGTCCGGCTCCTTGCGCTAACCCTTCGGGTGGAGAGCCCCGACGGCGGCGGGTTGCAACTTACCCGGGTCGTCGTGGGCAGCGCCACTGAAGCGGTCGCAGCCGGAGGTGGCGGCGGAGCGCTCCTGCGTGTTCCGGTTGGCGAAGCGAGCTCGCAGATGTTCCTTAGGGATGCTCCTGGCAAGACGATCGAGCTGTACGGCCGAGGCACCGGACCAGTCGGAAGCGTCGTCCGGATGTACATCGCGGGGCCACAAGACGTCGAGGCAAGCGCTGCGCAGGATGGCACCTCGGGGCTTGGGTCTTTTGTTCCACCCTCCCGATATTCCCTGGGGTACATCGGCGAGGCGCCTCCTTTCGTGAAAATCGACGGGGCGTTCGCCGACTGGAACCAATCGGTCCCGGCCAACCCCGACCCGCTCGGGGACGTGCGCACCGGCCTTTCCGGCCCCACGATGGGGGCGCCGAACGTTGGCACCGGCCCCGAGGCTGGCCTCGACATCGTCGCCTCGCGCGCGGAAGTGAGCTCTTCGACGCGCCAAGTCTCGTTCATGCTCGAGGTCGCAGGCTCCGTCATGGCGCCGGCCCTGCTGCCCCGGCCGACGCGCCCCTCCCCCGCCCAGCCCTCGGGGGGGAGTTCGGGCACCCCGAGCGAGCCCGTGCCTCAACCCTCGAGGCCCCCTAGCAACTTGGCGGCCATCTACGTGGACACCGACATCAACGTCTCAACGGGGTGGACGGCATTTGCTGGCCTCGGCGTCGATGCGATTGTCGAAATCGGAGGCACGGGGGGCGGGTACGGCCGCTCGCCCCGGCAGACCGAGACCTCAATCGCGCAGTGGAACCCCGCCGCGCAGAACTTCGCGAGGGCAGCCGCCAGCCTGGCCGTCGGATTCAACTCGTCGGCCCTGGAGACCCAGGTCTCTTTTGCGGCCCTTTGCGGGGGCTCCTGCGCCGACATACGCTACGTCTTCTACCTGCAGGACGCGGCGTCTCACGGCGACAGCACAACGGTGAGGGACGGCACCACGCGCACCCTTGGGAACACCCTCTATTTCGACGAACAGCGGACTAGCACAAGGAACGTCTTTCAGGGCGGCAACAACCTGCCGATCCTCGCCTTTGCCGTCGCCGCGCCAAGCACGAACGGGGAGATCGCACGGGTCAACGGCTTCCAGGCGGTTGTCGACGGGGCGACCCCCACGGACCTGGTGTCGTTTTCCGTGTTCAATGACAGCGCGCCCCGCAGCTCGCTGGATCCAGCCGACCTATCGGCAGGGCCGCTCGCGTCGGCACCTCTAAACGACGGTGGCACGGTCGAGGTCAGGCTCCCAGTCCCGATTTCGCTCGCGCCGGGGGAACAATTCTCGGGGCTGTTCACGGTCGACGTGGGGGTGGGAGCCGAAACGCCAAGCTGGTTCAGCGTGACGATCGCCGGTCACGGCGGCCTTCGCGCAACTGGAATCGAGAAGGTGGTCTACGGGTTTTCACCGGAGCCGAGCCCCGTGCGCATCCTCGCCGCACCCTCCGGATCGCGCGGGCAGAACAACCTGACGGTCAATGAGGTGAATGTGAGCGCCGACTGGGTCGAGATTTACGACACCACGGGCGCGAGCACGGACCTAACCAGCAGCTCCCAGATGTCGCTGTTTGTCTACGAAATACGAAGCGGCCAGCCCGACGTTTGGCTTGCCTTTCTAAACCTCACAGGCTCGACCAACTCGAGCGGGTTTGCTGTGTTTAACATCTCGATCAAAGCGGGGACCGGACCGAGGAACACGGTCGTCGAAATTCGGTGCAACAATTGCTCCGCAGGCGGGGGGGACAACTCGACATACGTGGACCAGGTGGTCCTGCCGCAGGGGGCATTCGTCCAGTGGGGGCGCTACCCGGACGGAACGGGCAATTGGACAAGCACGACGAACACCACGCGGGGCACGGCCAACGAAATCCCCGAGTTTGGTGCTTTCGCTCGGCCGATCATGGGCGTGCTTGGCCTGGTCGCTGCTGTGCGATGGGCGGGGCCGAAAAGCGGGTCCTTCAGACGCGGAAGAAAGTGGGCCTGGTAACGGGCGCTGGGGCGGATCCACCGCGGGCGGGGCCGCTCTGCGGTGCCTCGAGCGGAGTCCTAGGGGGGAGCCTCCGGGTCTCCTACCATGGCTCGGAAAGTCACTTCCAAAAAACAGATACACTATTCCAATTTATGGTGCGATCATTCCAAAAATAGGAGAGAACGATTAATCCCGACGTCCCGCTTGGCCACGTTGCTTCGACTCGGGGAGGTGGCCCAATGGCGGACAAAGAGGGCGGGGACTCCGAGAAGAAAATGACGAAGGACTTCCTGGACCGATGGAAGAAGATTGCCTCGAAGTACGAAGGTCCCGAGGGGGAGGGCGAGGCGCCAAAGGAGGGCGAAAAGGCCCCCAAGAAGGCGGACGAGGAGCTTGACCGCGTCCTTGCGGACATCGCGGAGAAGGGCGAGGCCGGCGAACCGAAGCGCGAACCGAAAAAGGCCGATGAGGACGAGCTCGACGCAATGGTGGCGGACTTCGGGTTCAAAGAGGACGACGAAGGGCGGCTCAAGGCAGCCGTGCCGTCCGCGCCGAGAGACAAGCCCAAGGCGGCGCCCGTCCGCGCCGCACCCGCGGCACCTGCGGCCGCGCCGCGCCCGGCGGCGCAGGCGCCGGAGGACGCGCAGAAGCGCGTGCTTGACACGCTGAAGAAAGTCGGGCTCGTGAAGCCGTCGGCCGAGGAGGCGCTTCTCCCGGCGCCGAAGGCCCCGGAGCCCGCCCTGGAGGAAGAGGCCGAAGACACGCTCATGGTGGAGCTCGAGTCGCTCCTCGCGGACGATGGGACGAAGCCCGAGCAGGCTGAGGCCAAGGGTGGCCAGCCCAAGTCGCGCGCGGCCCTCGAGGAGGAGGACCTGATTGCGGAGCTCGAGGGGCTGCTCGAGGGGGCGGGCGAAGAGGAGCACGAGGCGCCCCTGCCCAAGCCGGTGCCGGCCGTGATTGTGATTCACGAGAACCGGGGCCTGACCGACTGGGTGAAGCTGGCGGCCGACGAGTTCGCCGAGGCAGGGTACGTCGGCCGCCAGCTTCACCCAGTCGGTCAGG
>Ga0209002_10002088_pt1 | contig 16187 bp, 13 predicted proteins | sample Rifsed16ft2_FD_184010 | JGI IMG/M metagenome (GOLD analysis project Ga0209002, IMG submission 184010) | Soil microbial communities from Rifle, Colorado, USA - sediment 16ft 2 (version 2) | ecosystem: Environmental > Terrestrial > Deep subsurface > Rock core/Sediment | place: Rifle, Colorado...
CGGACCTCGCCGCCCCCCGCCTCGGCGCCGTCACCGCGCCCACGCTGCTCATCGTCGGCGGGGACGACCCCGTGGTGCTCGATCTCAACCGGCGGGCCCAGCAGGCGCTGCGCTGCGTGAATGAGCTGGCGGTCGTTCCCGGAGCCACGCATCTCTTCGAGGAACCCGGCGCCCTCGAGAAGGTCGCGGATCTGGCGCGGGAGTGGTTCAGGCGCTACCTGCGCCCGGCCGTCAGCGCTTCTTGACCGTCGGCGGATCGTGGTCTACGCCAGGATGCGACGGTTCTCGGCCCGGCCGTCAGCGCTTCTTGACCTTGGGCGACTTGGCCCCCCGCACCACCCGCGGCCCGTGCCCCGTCTCCAGCAGGGTCGTCCCTTTCCTCAGCGCGACGTGAACAGTCTTCTGACGACGGCGGACCCGGGGGGGCGACACGCTCTCCTCGGGCGGGACTCCCGCTTTGGGCGATCGAGGGGGTTGAAGGCTTTTCCCGAATTTCGCCATGGGTGCTCCTCTCGTGGGTGGACGTTTCGCGCCGGTCTCGGGAGCGGCGCGCCCGGCCCGCCGGCGCGCCGGGGCCACTTCGGTCGCCTCCACCTCCGCTTCCAGAGAGCGCTGGAGCAAGACCAGGCGGTCGCTGTACGTGACGGGATAGGGCGCGGCATCCCGGAGCCGGCGAACCTCTTCCGGCAGGGCGGCGATCTGCGCGGCGCAGAAGTCGCGGACCGCGGTGAGCGGCGGGTGAGGCGCGAGGAGGCGGCCGCCCTCCATGACCGTCCTCAGGAGGAACTCGACCTCCCCGCGGGGGGGAGACTCGTCTCGAAGGGCGATGCGGTCACCCACGAAGCGGCCGTCACGCCCCAGAAACCGGTAGACCTGCTTCCGGCCCGTCCAGGTGGCCTTCCCCGCGCTGGTCTTGAGCACGTGGCGCCCCTGGTATTCCACCAGCTTGTAGGCCATGTCCAGGTAGGGGGCGTCGGCGGACACGTCCATGCGCGTGCCGACGCCGAAGGCGTCGATGGGGGCGCCCTCCGCCAGAAAGCGCTCCATGCTGTCTTCGTCCAGGCCCCCGCTCACGAAGATCTTGACGTCCTCGAGGCCCGCCCCGTCGAGGACGCGCCGGACCTCCTTGCTCAGGGCGACGATATCGCCGCTGTCCAGGCGGACGCCGGCCAGCCGGTGGCCCCGCGCCTCCATCTCCTTCGCCACCTCCACAGCTTTGTGGGCGGCGGCCACGGTGTCGTAGGTGTCGATCAGCAAGATCGTGTAGGCAGGGAAGGCGCGGGCGAAGGCCCGGAAGGCGTCGATCTCGTGAGGGAAGGCCGAGACGTACGAGTGGGCCATCGTCCCCGTGGGCGGGATGCCGTAGTAGAGACCGGCCAGGACGTTGCTGCTCATGGGGGCGCCGGCGATGAACGCGCACCGGGCCGCCTTCATCCCCGCGTCGATACCGTGGGTGCGCCTGAGTCCGAACTCGACCACGGGGCGCCCGCGGGCGGCGAGGACCGAGCGGACGGCCTTGCTCGTGAGGAGCGTCTGGAAGTGGATGAGATTGAGGACGGCCGTCTCGACGATCTGGGCCTCGATGATCGGGGCGGTGACCTCGACCAGTGGCTCGTCCTGGAAGACGACCGTGCCTTCGGGAACGGCCCGGACCTCGCCCGTGAAGCGGAGGCCCCCCAGGAAATCGAGGAAGTCGGCATCGAAGCGCCCGAGGGAGGAGAGGTACCGGATGGCGGCCCTGGAGACGCGGAAGTCGCGGAGATAGTTCAAGACGTCCTCGAGGCCGGCGGCGATCAGGAAGGAGCGCTCCTTCGGCAGCTTCCGCGCGAAGAGGCTGAACGTGGCGAGGCCGTTCATCCCCTCCCGGAGGTACGACGCGGCCATCGCGATCTCGTAGAGATCGGTGAACAGCGCCGCGTCCTGGAGCAGGAGGGGGCCGGAGACGAACGTGCCGCGAGGTTTTCGACTTGCCGCGCGCCCGCTCACGGTTCGACCTCCGTCCATTCCCGCCATACTACCAGGAGCAGCGAGATCACGACAGGGCCGACGAAGAGCCCGAGGGACCCGAAGGCGGCAAGGCCCCCAAGCACGCCGAAGAACACCAGGAGGAAGGGGACACGCGTGGCGCCGCTGATGAACCAGGTGCGGATCACGTTGTCCACCGTGCTGACCACGAGCACCCCCCATCCCAGGAGGAGCAGGCCAGCCAGCGGGCGCCCCTGGGCGAAGAGCCAGGCGCTGGCCGGCACATACACCATCGGCGCGCCGAAGGGAATCAGCGCCAAGAGCGTGGTGGCGGCCCCGAGCAGCGCGGGGGCGCTGAGCCCGGCCGCCCAGTACCCCAGCATCGCCAGCCCCCCCTGGGCGAGGGCGGTGAGGAGCATCCCGTACATGACCGCGCGCACCGTCTCCCCCAGCGGGCCGAACATGGCGTGCACGCGCTCGCCGGCGAGCCGCCGCGCCACACGCTGGACCTGCGGGAGCAGCGCGTCGCCGTGACGGTAGAGGAAGAAGAGGCTCAGCAGGGCCACGCCCGCTCCGGCCAGGTTCCGCGCCAGGCCGCCCACCATCCCCGCGATGCTCTGCGCCCACGGGCCCGCCTGGCCGCTCACCCACCCTCGCAGAGCTGCAGGGTCCGCCAGCACAGCCTCCACCCGCTCGGCCAGCAGGGGCCCGATCCACGGGATCTGCCTCGCCCACTCGGGCAGGGGCGGCCGCTGCCCCGCGGCGGCCCACGCCTTGAGGTCCTGAAAGGCCTGCTGGACCTCCGACGCCAGGGCCAGCGACACGGTCACCGCCGGGCCGACGACCACCAGCACCATCAGGACGGTCATGGCCAGCGCCGCCCACGCGGTGCGTCCCTGGAGGGCGCGCTCCACCCGGCGGAAGAGGGGCCAGGTCGCGTAGGCCAGGATCGCGGCCCACGCCACGGGGACCAGGAACGGACGTAGGACCGCGAGAGCCAGCGCGATGAGGAGCGCCAGCGCCCCCAGCTGGACCCACCGCTGTCCGCTCGAGATGTCCGCCTTCACGGCCTCCTCTGACGGTAAAGCAGCCACGCTCCGAGGACGTACGTCGCCACGATCAGCCCGCTCTCGAGGATCGCGGGGCCCGGGCGCCGCTGGGTCCGGGACAGAATAGCCGTGATCCCGAGGGCGAGGCAAGTGATCGCCAGCAGGACCGTCAGCAGGTGATCCCCGGCGACCACGGAGAGCAACGGGCCGCGCACGTACGCGGCGTCCATGACGAGCAGCACGAGCATGTTGAAGGCGTTGCTCCCGAAGATGTTTCCGACCGCCAGGTCCAAGGCCCCGAGCCGAACGGCCGACACCGTCGCAGCCATCTCCGGAAACGAGGTTGTGAGCCCGACCAACAGCGTCCCCACGAACGCGTGGCTGAGGCCCGACTCCAGCGAGAGGGCTTCTGCGGAGAGCACCAGCAAGGGCGTCACCCCAGCCAGTCCGAGCGTCGCAAGGGAAAAACCCGCGGCCGCCCCCCGCAACCCATCTGCCCGCCAACCCTCCGGCCTCCACCGTTCGGCCGATAGCCCCCGCACGGCGACCGTTCCATAGAGGAGCCGCATCCCTCCCAGGTAGGCGACCGCGATCGCGATGGTCTCGATCCCGATGTGGCCGACCCGGCCCCACCCCCCGGTTACGATCGCCACGCCCGCCATCGCCGTCAGCAGAATCCCCAGGAGCCCGAGGAGAGTGTGCCCGACCGCCACCTGGCTCAGAATTCGCCGACGGGCGAACACGATGTCCAGGGCCGCAAGGATCAGCATGTTGGCGAGCGTCGAACCGAGGAGATCGCCGACACCGATGTCCGGCGCATCGAGCACGGCGGCGTTGATGTCGGTCAGGACCTCGGGAAGCGACGTGCTCGCCGCGAGCAGCACGGACCCGATCCAGAGCCCGCCGAGGCCCGTCTGTGTCGCGATCCTATCGGCGTGGCGCGCCAGCCGCGATCCAAGCATGAAGACGATGGCCCCCGCCCCAACGAGCGCGAGCAGCGGGACCAGCGGCCCGTGCCCAGTGAGGAGACCCAGGGCGAGGGCCTTCACGCGTGTCCCCGGTCCTCCTCGATTGTGAGACACCGGAGCAGGTCCTTCCGGCTCACGATGCCGACGAGCACGGGCTTGCCGCCGCGCCGCTCCACGACGGGGAGCGTCCGGAGCTTGGTCTCCACCATCAGGTCTACCGCCACCACGACCGGGTCCCCCGGCTCCACCGCGATGAGGCCGGCGCTCATGATGTCCCCCACGCGCTCCGCCCACACCGCGCGGAGGTCCGGGAGCCACCGACGGCGGGCCGGGCGGAACATCCGGAGGAAATCCAGCTTGCTCACCATCCCGCAGAGGGCGCCCGCCTCGTCCACGACGGGGAACGCGTTGAAGTCGTGTACCTCGAAGAGCGCTTTGAGCTCCCCCACAGTCGTGCTCGGCCGCACCGCGACGGGCGTCGGCGTCATCACCTCCCGCACCGTCCGCTCCTCGACCTGCTTCCGCATGTGTCCACCCCCTACCCGCGCCCGGCCAGCCGCGCCACGAGGTTCGCGGACAGGGCCAGCGGGATGAAGTACCTGACGAGCGCGAGAAACGCCCGCCGCCACGCCGGGCCGAGCCGCAGGTGCTCCAGCACCGCCCGCGTGTCGAAAAACCATCCTGCGCTGACGCTCAGAATCACGCCCGCCACCACCATGCCCACCGTTCCGAACGCGAAGTCCTTGAGGTCCAGCAGCCGGGCGCCGAACAACTCCACCCGGAGCGCCGTGTAGCTCAGGGCCGAGGGCAGCCCCAGCAGCACGACGGCGCCCCCGGCGACGCCGGCCGCCCGCCCCCGCGCCATCCCCCAGGCGTCGATCAACGTCGCTACCGGCACCTCCAGCATGGAGACCGCGGAGGTCAGGGCCGCCGCGAACAGGAGCAGGAAGAACGCGGCGCCCAGCACGCCCCCGAAGCGCATCTCGGCGAAGACCGCCGGCAGGGTCACGAAGGCCAACTGGACACCGGCGGCCGGATCCAGACCGAAGGAGAATACGATCGGGAACACCATGAAGCCGGCCAGCAGGGCCACCAGCAGGTCCGCCGCGGCGATCACGAGCGCGTCCCGCACGAGCCGGCCCCCGCCCAGGTAGCTCCCATAGGTGAGCATGATACCCGTCCCCACGCCCAGCGAGAAGAACGCCTGGCCGAACGCCGCCAGCCACACGAGGGGGTCGGACAGACGTGAGAAGTCTGGGGTGAGATAGAAGGCGAGGCCGCGAGCCGCGCCCGGCAGGGCGAGCGCCGAGGCGACGAGGAGGGCCAGCAGCGCGAACAGCAGCGGCATGAGCCACCAGGACAGGCGCTCGATGCCGCGGCTGACGCCACTCCGCACCACCCCGTAGGCGATCCCCGCCGAGAGGGCGAAGAACAGCAGGGGGGAGTAGGAGCCGGTGAACTCCGTGAACGAGAGGGGCTCGCCGCGCGCGAAGGCGGCGAAGTAGGCCAGGGTCCAGCCGGTCACCACCAGGTAGTAGGAGAGGATCATGGTCAGGATGAAAACCAGGACGAAGCCCGCCAGCCGGAACGGCCGCCCCCGCGTACCGAACGCCGGGACCACCGACGTCCGGAAGTGCCGGCCCAGCGCGAGCTCGAGGATCAGGAGCGGCAGGCCGAAGAGGAAGAGCGCGATCAGGTAGGGGATCAGGAACGCCCCGCCCCCGTTGACCCCGACCATGTACGGGAAGCGCCAGATGTTCCCGATGCCCACCGCTGAGCCGATGCTCGCGAGGACGAAGCCGGGCCCCGACGACCACTGCTCCCGCGCCATGCCTCACTCCCGGCGACCCGGCCGCAGGTAGACGAACCAGTAGACGGCGCCGACCAGCCCCGCGCCCCCGACGATGTTCCCCAGCGTCACCGGCAGCAGATTGCGGACGGCGAAGCCCCACCAGGACAGGCCCTGGGCCTGGAGCTCGAGCCCCCTGGCCGCGACGAAGCCGGGATCGAACGCCGCGATGAACAGGCCGAGCGGGACGAAGTACATGTTGGCGATGGAGTGCTCAAAGCCCGCCGCCACGAAGGCGCTGATCGGGGGAACGATCGCGAGGATCTTGTCCGCCGTCGTGCGGGCGCTGAGCGTGAGCCACACCGCCAGGCAGACGAGCGCGTTGCAGAGGACCCCGAGGGCGACGGCCTGCACGAAGCCGAGCTGGAGCTTGGCATGGGCGATCCCCACGGCCGCCGCCCCGAAGGCACCGCCGCCGAACTGATGGGCCCCTCCAAGGAGCACCAGGAGCGCCGTGGCCGCGGCCCCGTGGAAGTTCCCGAGGTAAACGACGGCCCAGTTCCGCAGCAGGGTCCGCGTGGAGACCCGGCCGCTCGCCCAGGCCATGATGATCATGGTGTTCCCGGTGAAGAGCTCCGCGCCGCCGACGACGACGAGAATGAGCCCCAGGCTGAAGACGACCCCCGCCAGCACGCGCACGGCGCCCCACGGGGCGGTTCCCGCGCCGGCCAGCGCGACGGTCGCGAACACGGCCCCGAGGGCGATGAACGCCCCGGCGAGCACCGCCAGGGCAAACATGCTGAGGTCGTCGAGCGAGGCCTTCCTGACCCCAATCTCCTCTGCCTTCCTCGCCATCTCGGGCGGCAGGAGCGCATCGAATCCGGGCGCCCACGCCTTCTCGCTTCCCGTCATCGCCTCCCTCCCTGTCGGTGTCCCGCCTCGGACGGCCCGCCCTCAGCGCCGCGCGGGCTCCGCCTGGATCGTGTGGAGGTATTCGGCCAGCGCCTGGATATGGAGGAGCGTGATGCGCCGCGGGTAGGGGCCTTCCTTGAGCGACTGCTCGAACGCCTCGCCCCAGACCGGCATCGCGCTCGTCCCGTGGGCCCGGATCGTCCGGCGCCCGTCGACCGCCCGCATGAGCTGATCGACGGAGTACGCGCCCCCCAGGCGCGCTTGGAGCCGCGTGAGATCCGGAGGCGGCGGCTGAAGGGCCGAGGCGGCCGGCCCATCGCCTTTCCCCTCGAGGCCGTGGCAGGATGCGCAATACCGCTCGTACAGCAGCTTTCCCGAGACTTCCCGGGGAGGCGCCTCGCGGCGGCCGAGGTAAAACCCGGCACCTACTGCGACGGCCAACAGGAGCATCCAGAACGCTCCCCTCCACAGGCTCCCGCTGCGCATGGTTCATTCCTCCGCTTCGTTCCTCGAGGCCTCGCACAGACCCGGCGCTTCCGGCATCCGCGGTGACGGCAGAGAGCAGCGTGATGGGCAACCCTGCAGCCCGCAGGGCTCGCGCCGTACAATTGTTGCAGGTCTTGCTATCCTCTTCTCCCTCAGCGCGTCCTCCGCACATCTATCCGCCGCTCAACGGCACCACCCGATCGTCCTCCGCCCGGCTCGAGTGGACTCAGACCACGGCAGGGCCCGAGGACGGTCATGAGCACGAATCCTCGCCGGGCATCGCTTCGACTGAAGACGCGCCGGCGCGGGCGGCGGCGGCGCTCGGGCGGAGGCGTTGGCGGTATCAACCGGGAGATCGGCCGGATATCGCGAGGTTCGCCGCGTTTTCCCACGAGCCGCGCCGGTACGGCTCGCGCGGGCGGCACCGCCTTGGCCGGTTCCGGCTCGACGCCCGGACGCGCCTGGCCCTCGAGATGCCTCCTCGCTCGGCGCACGAGGAAGTTGAGCAGAGGCACCAGGACCAACACCGCGATGAGAAGGATCTGCTCCCGGGTCATCGCCGGCGCCCTACTTCTTCGGGGTCGCGGGGGGCTCCTCGGGGGCAGCCGCGATCGACTCGCGCATTTCCGTGTCGGCCTGGACGTTCTTCATCCGGTAGTAGTCCATGATCCCGAGGTTCCCCTGCCGGAAGGCCTCGGCCATGGCCCGCGGCACCTCGGCCTCGGCCTCGACGACCCGCGCCCGCATCTCCTGCTCGAGCGCGACGGCCATGGCCCGCCGCTCCTCCGCCTTGGCCTGGGCGATCTGCTTGTCGGCATTGGCCTGGTCGATCTGGAGCTTGGCGCCGATGTTCTCGCCCACGTCCACGTCGGCGATGTCGATGGACAGGATCTCGTAGGCGGTCCCCGCGTCCAGCCCCTTGGAGAGGACGTGCTTGGAGATGTGATCCGGGTTCTCCAGCACGTCCTTGTGGGTCTTGGCCGAGCCGATGGTGCTGACCATGCCCTCTCCGACCCGCGCGATGACGGTCTCCTCACCGGCGCCCCCCACCAGGCGGTCGATGTTGGTGCGCACGGTCACCCGCGAGACGGCGATCAGCTGGATGCCGTCCTTGGCCACCGCCGCGATGCGGGGCGTCTCGATCACCTTGGGGATCACCGACATCTTCACCGCCGCCAGCACGTCACGCCCGGCTAGATCGATGGCCGCGGCCCGCTTGAACGGCATGACGATGTTCGCCTTGTCCGCCGAGATCATGGCGATCACGACGTTGACGACGTTCCCGCCGGCCAGGTAGTGCGCCTCCAGATCGTTGACGGGGATGTCCAACCCGGCCTTCACCGCGCTGATGCGCGCTGTGACGATCGTGCCCGGGGGCACCCGCCGCAAGCGCATCCCCACGAGCGTGAAGAGGCCGACGTACGCGCCCGAGGCGAAGGCGGCGATCCACAGCCGGACGGGGATCAGGTAGAGGAGAACCGCGAGCGCCGCGACGACCAGAAGCAGGAGAGCGACCGCTCCGAACACGCCAGTTTCGATGCCGACCATGGCTCAGTCCTTTCCGCGGAGCCGCCGCACGACGATCCGGTTGCCATCGACCCGGACCACCGTGATCGGCTCACCCTCGTCGATGAATTCCCCGTCGGACACGACGTCCACCCGCTCCCCCTCGATGTCGGCGATCCCGGCCGGCCGCAAGGTCGAGGCGGCCGTGCCGCGCTTGCCCAGCCAGGCGCGGTCCGTCTCCGGCGCGGACGCAAAGCCCTCCTGCGCCGTCAGCTCGGTCTCCAGGACGAGCCGGCGACCGAACGGCAAGCGCGGGAGGAAGCGCAGCATGGCCAGGGACACCGCGAGCGCCAGCAGCAGCGACACTGCGACCTGGCCGATCGCGGTGATGATGACCTCCCAGGTCGCCCCGGCGCCGACGAGGCTGAGCCCCAGGCCGCCGAGGAGGGCGGCCAGACCGACGATCCCGGTGATCCCGAAGCCCGGCGTGACGAACAGCTCGACGGCGAGGAGGATCACGCCGGCGCCGACGAGCAGCAATTCCTCCCAGCCGGCCAGTCGGACGAGCCAGTGCCCCCAGAAGAAGAGCGCGAGGCTCGTGATGCCGAGCGCGCCGGGCACGCCGAAGCCGGGAGTCCGGAGCTCCACGATGATCCCGAGGATGCCGATCGTCATCAGGAGCGAGCTGACCAGCGGGTGCGTCAGAAAGCGCACCAGCGTCTCGGCCCACGTCTGTGTGGCCCGGCGGATCTCCGCGTCCGCGAGGCCCAGAGTCGCCAGGACCGCGGTGATGTTGTCCGCGCGGAAATCCGCGACCCCGTGCTTCAGGGCCTCTTCGGTCGTGAGCGTGAGGAGCTTGCCCTTGTCGCTGAGGCCCGGGATCTCCACGTCCGCGTCCACCATCGCCTCGGCGAGCAACGGCGGCCGCTTCCGACTCTCGGCCGTGGCGCGAAACTCCTTGCGCATGTACGACACGGTCTTCTCCGCCACGGGCTGCGCCGGCGCGCCCGGCAGTCCGATCTCCACCGGCGTCGCCGCCCCGATCGTGCCGCCGTCCGCCATCGCGATCGTCTCCGCCGCCAGGCTGATGAGGGCGCCGGCGGAGATCGCTCGCTTGTTGACGAAGGCCACGGTGCGCACGCGGGCGCGCAGCAGCGCGTCGCGGATGAGGACGGCGGCGTCCACGCGCCCGCCAAAGGTGTTGATCTCAAGGATCACCGCGGCGGCGCCCGCCGTCGCCGCCTCCTCGAGCACGCGCTCGACGAACGGGGCAAGCCCAAGATCGATGACCCCCTCGATTCGCGCGACGAAGACCACCTGTTGCGTGCCTCGGGGCGGCGGCGGCTCCCCCGCGGGCAGCACGCCCGGCAAACCAAGCAGCGCGAGAACCGCGAGGAGCACTGTGGCGGGCCGGCGCCACCAGCGCCGGCCGTGCCCTCGAATCGTGCGCCGGCCGTCGATCACGGGCATGATCTTACCCGAACTGCAACGGTGGTGCCAGGTCCGAGAATCCAGGATTCAAGCGCTTAGCGAGCAAGAAGCCGGAGGGCAGGCCCCACATGGGGCATCCCCGCCTCAGAGGCGGACCGCGCCCGGGACGCCCTTCACCCCCTGTCGAGGATCCGGAGCGCGCGTTCTAACTGCTCGTTCGTCCCGAGCAGCACGAGCACGTCGAGGGCTCAGGGGCACCAGCTCATGGTAACGCGAATGTGAACCGCCCGGGCCGCCCGATCACCACGTCGCAGAGGGCCGAGCGCAGGATCCACTCGGCGACGCTCCCGGGCGGCACGTGCGTGCCTTACCCGCGATCGTGTTGGCCACCGGCCGGGTCGCCTCGTGCGCGTGGACGACGGCGGGCTTCCTGGCACGAGAGCGGCCGTGGTAATCTCGAAGCCGATGCCGGAAGCCCAAGATCCTACTGCCCGGCTCTCCCCCCGATCCCCCGCGCCGCCCGAGGCTTGGCAGCCCGCCCGGCGCCTCGCCGAGCACATCATCAAACCGATCGAACGCTTCCTTCACATCCAGGCCGCCAGCGGCATCGTACTTCTCGTGGCGGCCGTCGCGGCGCTCGTCTGGGCGAACTCGCCCTGGGGCCATCTCTACGAGCGCCTGTGGCAGGCGCCCGTTTCGATCGGCGTGGGGAGCTTCACCTTTACGCACTCGATCCGCTTCTTGATCAACGACGGACTGATGGTCGTGTTCTTCTTCGTCGTCGGCCTGGAGATCCGGCGCGAGATCCATGAAGGGGAGCTTTCCGAGCCGAGGCGCGCGGCTCTGCCGGTTGCCGCGGCCCTCGGGGGCATGGTGATGCCCGCGGTGATCTATCTCCTGCTGAACCCGGAGCGGCCTGCGCGCGACGGCTGGGCCGTGCCAATGGCCACGGACATCGCCTTCGCCGTTGGCGTCCTTGCCCTGCTGGGCCGTAGGGTCCCGGCCTCGATCCGCGTCCTGCTCCTGGCGGTAGCGATCATCGACGACATCGGGGCGATCGTGGTCATCGCCCTCTTCTACTCCACGGGTGTCGTGTGGGCGGGGCTCGCACTGGCCGGCGGCGGGGTCGCCCTCGTCGTCGTGCTCCAGAGGATTGGCGTGCGTCTCCCCCTCGCCTACGTCCCTCCGGGCGCGATCATCTGGGCCGGCATGTTGTGGGGAGGTATCCACCCGACGATCGCGGGGGTTGTCCTCGGCCTGCTCACACCCGTTCGCCCGTGGTTCGGAGCTCATGGCTTCTTATCTGCGGCCCAGGCGGCGATCGAGCGTGTCCGCGGGCAGGTCGATCGCGGACACGATGCGCGCGAGCTGATCGCGCCCCTTGCCGATCTGGGCGAGGCGCGACGGGAAGCGCTGTCGCCCGTCGTCCGGATCGAGGCAGCCCTCCACGCCTGGGTCGCGTTCGGGGTCATGCCCCTCTTCGCCCTGGCAAACGCCGGGGTGAACGTCCGCGACGTGAACCTGGGTGGGCCCGACTCCACTTCCCTTCTGCTTGGCATCGTCGCGGGCCTCGTCATAGGCAAGCCGGTCGGCATCCTCCTCGCGAGCGTCGCCGCGATCCGCCTCGGCATCGCGACGCTCCCTGCGGGGGTGACGTGGACGGGGGTCACCCTCGTCGGGTGTGTGGCGGGGATCGGCTTCACGATGGCGATCTTCGTCGCGGGTCTGGCGTTTCCCGATGCCGGACACCTCGGCGTCGCGACGCTGGGCGTGCTGGCCGCCTCCGCGGTCGCCGCCGTCGTGGGCCTCGTGGTCGGCCGTCTGCTCCTCCGCCCCACCCGCGTCGATTGATGTCGGCGATCAGGTAGGGGATCTCCACGGCGCGCAGGACGCGGGCGAGATCAACAGCAGGGTGGCGCGCTTGTAGGCCGTCGCGCGCCGAGCGAACCCGATCGTCAGCACGTGCTCGTCGAGCCGCGTGCCCGTGTGCCGGTGGACGTGTTCCAGCAGCGCACGCTTCGCGTCCCGGTGCGCTTCCCACATCTCCGCACCTGGGATCCCGATCGCGTACCGAAGCGAGAGCGTGTCGCGCCGCCAGTCGGGGAGATGGCGGTCGTAGAGCGCCTGGAACGAAGGAGCCGGCCACCTCACGGCGTGCACGCCGTTCGTGTCGAACGGATCGGGTAGCCGGGGAAGAGATCCCGAGACACTTCGCCGTGCTTCATGGCCACGCCGTTGACGAATCGCGAGCATAGGCGACGACCGGCGGCCCGGTCATGGCCGGTCCCAGTCGTGCGGCGGCTTCGGGATGATCACGTGGGGATTCGCCATCAACGGGAGGAGGAGCGCCGGCGCCGCGAGCTCCAGCCAGCGCTGACCTCGCCGGGCACGCTCCACGTTCATGACTCCTCGCTCCAGTAGCGCACCGCGATCGCCTCATCGATGACCTGTCGGAGGTCGGGGATCTCGCCCCGTCCCCACCGTCGCTCGACCTTGCGGAGCTGGCCCGCCAACTCCCGGTCGGAGAAGACGTCGTGGATCCACCGGGAGAAGTCGCCGCGGCCGGCGTGGTGGGCGACGACGGCGTCGGCGGCGGTCGCCACGATCCGCCGGAAGCCGTTCAGGCTGTCCGCCGTCGCCACCAGGCGCCCGTCCGGCAAACGGAACAGAAACGCGTGCTCCGGGCGCACCGCAGCATCGGCATACTTCCTGAGGTGGCGGACGTGCGGGATCGCCCGGGGGGTGGCCGTGAACGTGCTCGCCAGCCAGGTGCTCCCGGTCTCCTTCTTCATCAGCAGGAACTCGCCCTGAGGAAGGTCGGCCAGCGCGGGAATCACGCCCTCGCTGCAGCCGCCGGCCGCAGTCAGGAAGGAGCGGAGGAAGGCCAGCTCGTGAGCGGCGGCCGTGCGACCGCCGATCAAAACATCGATGGCGCGCATGGCAGACGGCCGGATCCAACTGGGCTTGTAGGTGACGAGGCAGAAGCCCTTGTTTTCGATGGCGAGGGCTCGCTCGGCGACCCCGTCGCGGTGGAGCGAGTAGTGGGCTTCGTCCAGCACGATCCAATGCGGGAGCCCGATTTGCTGCCGCATGCCACGGGCGGCGAGGAGACACCGCTCGATCATCTTCACCTTCCGCGCGTGAGCGAGGGGCGCGAGATCGATCACCACGCAAGCGGCTGGGTTGCGCTCGAAGTGGCGGAATGCCGCGTCGACGGCGGCCTCGTCGTGACCCTCGGCCCGGCCGACGCCGGGGAGCCCTGCCAGCTCGCCGTAGTCTCCCTCGGGATCGATGACGCACACCGCGTAGCGGCGCTCGCGCAGGCGCTCGACGAGGGAGCCGGCGAGCCAGGATTTCCCGGAGCTCGGATCCCCATGGACCAGGACATTGATGCCGCGGCTGGGGATGTTCACCGTCTCGCCAGTCGCGGCCGCCCAGCCGAGATCGATGCGGTGGCGTGTCGAGCGATCCAAAGGAAGTAAGCCGTTCAGGATCGGTCCCACGATCGCCCGAGCGATGGCCGCGCCGTCCTCACCGGGGAAGCTCCAGTCGGCGCGGCGCATCAGCTCGGGCACCGCGCTGGCCGGGCAGCCAGCCCAGCCGCAGGCGTCGAAGAGATCGAGGTCGTTCTCCGCGTCGCCGAGGGCCAGCACGTCGTGGAACGACAGGCCCAAGAGGCGGAGCATCTGCCGGACGCCGCTGCCCTTCGAGATGCCGGCAGGCACGACCATCAGGGCCGCGCGGTTCTGGACGAACTCGAAGTGCACCCCGGCCTCGCCGAGCGCCGCGCGCACCGCGGCCTCAGCGCTCCGCGCCGTTCCGACGATGACGCGCCCGAGCTGGTAGCTGACGCCCCGGCGGTCCAGCTCGGCCAGGAACCGCGGCGGCGGCGGGGGCGCGAGCGCCCGGATCACTGCTGTCGCCGGAAAGTAGAGGACACCCCCGTTCTCCGCGACCACCCCGTCGAAGAGGTCGAGGCGCTCGCAGACTCGCGTCAGCTCGAAGAACGTCCGGCCCGTGACGAGGATGAGCCGCAGTCCCGCCTCCCGGGCCTTCCCGAGGGCCGCGAGCGCGTCCGGGCCGAGCCGGTCCTCGGACGCGAGCGTGCCGTCATAGTCGCAGGCCAGCGCCTTGAAGATCAGCATCGCTCCCGGTCACACCGATAGGGCGACGGCGCCGATCGTCACGCGGCCTTCCACGGCCGGCCCTCAAGCCCTCGCCGCGAGCGGCTCGCGCCCGCCGCGTCGCCGCTTCGCCCACTTTTCGGTCTCGACGGCTACGAAGACCAGCCCGGCCACGGCGGCCGCCAGCGCCAGCTCCACGGCGCTTAGGGGCTCGGTCTTGAAGACGCCGTTCAGGGCTGGCACGTAGATCGTCGAAAGCTGCAGCGCGAGGGTGAGGCCGACCGCGCCAAGGAGCGGCTTGTTGGACAGCAGTCCTTGGGTGAAGAGCGACTGCCGCTCGGAGCGGATGGCGAGCACGTGGGCGAGCTGAGCCAGGCAGAGCACGGTGAACGCCATGGTCTGCCAGTGCGAGGATCCGGCGTAAAAGAACCAAGCCTGGGTGCCCAGGGCAAGCGCCGCCATGAGCAGACCCACCCAGACCGCGTGGACGCCGAGGCCGTGCGCAAATACCCCCTCCGTCGGAGGCCGCGGCGGGCGCCGCATGACGTCCGGCTCCTCGGGCTCGCCCGCCAGCGCCAGCCCCGGCAGACCGTCGGTGACGAGGTTGATCCAGAGGATCTGGATCGGCAGCAACGGGATCGGCAGCCCGAGGAACGGGGCCAAGAAGATCGTCCAGATCTCCCCGGAGTTGGTCGTCACGGCGTACTTGATGAACCGTCTGAGGTTGTCGTAGATCTTCCGCCCCTCGCGCACGGCGCGGACGATGGTGGCGAAGTTGTCGTCGAGGAGGATCATGGCGCTGGCTTCCTTCGCCACGTCGGTCCCCGTGACGCCCATGGCCACGCCGATATCGGCCCGCTTGAGCGCGGGCGCGTCATTGACGCCGTCGCCGGTCATGGCGACGAATTGCCCCTGATCCTGAAGGGCCGTGACGATCTTCAGCTTCTGCTCGGGCGCGACCCTCGCGTACACGCGGACCTGCCGCACACGCTCCTCGAACGCCTCGAGGGGGAGCGCGGCCAGCTCGGGCCCGGTCATGACCGCGGCGCCGTCGTCGTCCAGGATGCCGAGCCGCCGGGCGATCGCTCGGCCCGTTAGGGCATGGTCACCCGTGATCATCACGGGGATGATGCCGGCCGCGCGGCACGTGGCGACCGCCTCGCGCGCCTCCTCGCGCGGCGGGTCCATGATGCCGACGAAGCCGAGGAGCGCAAGGTCCCGCTCGACCGACTCGGGACTGACGGAGGCGGGCAGGACCGCCCACCGGCGCAGGCCCACGGCGAGCACCCGGAGCCCGTCGGCCGCCATGCGCTCGCTGACCTCGAGCAGCTCCTGGTGCCGCACCTCGCTCAGGCCGGCCGAGGTGAGGACCTCGGTCGAGCGCTCCAGGACCGCCTCGACCGCGCCCTTTGTGAAGGAGATGAAGCCGCCCGCCGGGTGGCGATGAAGCGTCGTCATGCACTTGCGCTCGGAGTCGAAGGGAAGCTCGGCGACTCGCGCGAACCGCGGCTCCTCCTTGGGCTTCTCGACGCCGGCGTCCCGGGCGGCCGCGTAGAGCGCCACCTCGGTCGGGTCCCCGACGATCGTGCCCGCCGCGTCGGGACCGGCGTCGTTGCTGAGGGCCATGGCGAGGAGCAGCTCGGCCCACGGCCCGCCCGATGTGGGAGCCCGCTCAACCACGCCGTCGCAATACCACTCCTCGACCCGCATCCGGTTCATGGTGAGGGTGCCGGTCTTGTCGGAGCAGATGTAGGTGACGGAGCCCAGCGTCTCCACGGCGGGGAGCCTCCGCACCAGCGCCTTCTTGGCGACCATCTTCCGGGCGCCGAGCGCGAGCGAGATCGTGACCACGGCCGGCAGAGCCTCGGGGATCGCGGCCACGGCGAGGCTCACGGCGGTCAGGAAGATGAGGAGCGGCGGCTCACCGCGCGCGAGCCCAGCGGCGAACACGACGGCG
>Ga0209002_10002089_pt1 | contig 16174 bp, 9 predicted proteins | sample Rifsed16ft2_FD_184010 | JGI IMG/M metagenome (GOLD analysis project Ga0209002, IMG submission 184010) | Soil microbial communities from Rifle, Colorado, USA - sediment 16ft 2 (version 2) | ecosystem: Environmental > Terrestrial > Deep subsurface > Rock core/Sediment | place: Rifle, Colorado...
TCTTACCAATCGGGACCTCTCCGTCGAAGTACGCCGTCTTGAGATTGCAGGACTCTATCAGCAGAATGGGTTGCGTATAGCGGGAAGAGGCGGCCGTCGGTTCGGATCCGTCGAGGGTGTAGCGCAAGCCGGACGAATCAAATGCCGATGAAAGTGCAACGGTGATCCCGTTCTCGGCCCGATTCACGGCCAGTTTCACTTCGTAGATCGCCTTGGAATAGTTCACTCCGAAGCGGTCGAGAAGCTTGAAATGACCGAGGAGGCGGGGACGGAAATCGTCATAGTTTCGTTGACTCTCCGGGCTCCAGACGACTTCGGCCAGCGCCGCCATTCTGGGAAAAGCCATGTACTCCACATGCTCCGGAGAGGTCATGTATTCGGTCCACATGTTTCCTTGCGCGCCAAGGATGTAGTTCTGTTCTTCCGGAGAGAGATCTTCCGGGGTCGGCTCGTACGAGTAGACCTTCTCGACGGTCGTGTATCCGCCGATCGCGAGGGGTTCGTACGCAGGTGTTCCCTGATAATAGTCGAAGTAGCAATGGGAACCGGGCGTCATGACGGCATTGTGTTTTTGTTTCGCTGCCGCAATGCCGCCCTCTATTCCACGCCAGCTCATGACCGCGGCATTCGGGGCCAATCCTCCCTCCAGAATCTCATCCCAGCCGATGATCTGCTTTCCTTTGGCATTCAGGTATTTTTCGATCCGGCCGATGAAATAGCTTTGCAGTTCATGCTCGTCCTTCAATCCCTCCCTCTTGATCACACCCTGGCACTGCGGACACACCTTCCATCTCGCTTTGGGAGATTCATCACCGCCGATGTGAATGTATTTTCCGGGAAAGAGTGGAACTACTTCTTCCAACACGTCTTCGAGAAAATCAAACACGGAGTCCTTCGTGCAGTAGACATCTTCATACACTCCCCACGCCTTTCCCACTTCAAACGGTCCGCCCGTGCATGAGAGCCACGGGTAGGACGCCAGCGCGGCGGTAGAATGGCCGGGCATTTCAATCTCGGGGACTATTGTGATATGCCGCTTGGCCGCGTATGCAACGACCTCACGAATCTGATCCTGCGTGTAGTATCCGCCGTACCGAATCGAGTCGAACTGCTGGGCGCTGTAAGGGCCGATCATCGATCCGTTTCTCCATGCGCCGATCTCCGTCAGCTTCGGATACTTCTTGATCTCGATCCTCCACCCCTGATCCTCCGTCAAATGCCAGTGGAATGTATTCATCTTGTACATCGAGAGATAATCGATATAACGTTTGACAAAGTCGACAGGGAAGAAATGGCGCCCGACGTCGAGATGCATCCCGCGCCACTGGTAGCGGGGCTTGTCCTGAATTTCCACGCAAGGGATCTTGAACGGAGGTTTCGCGTCCGGCGGTATCATCTGGAGAAGCGTCAACAAGCCATACCACACGCCCGAACCGTTTCCTGAAATCCTGACCTGATCCTTTGTAATGCTGAGCTTATATGCCTCTCCCGCCAGGGAAGTGTCTTTTGCAAGAACGATGGCATTTTTCGAGGCCTTCCCGCGTGAAACCTGAAGCGTGAAACGATTCGCATTCTTCAGAAGATCGTTGAATGCTTCCGTGTCCGCAATGAACTCTCTTCTCTCCGCGATGATCTTTGTTTTCGCCGATAACGTGAAAACGCCCTCGTTCCAGACCATAGCGGCCGGCTTCGGAATCAAAGGCGGATTGTGTGATGGTTGGGCTAACATGATGCTTCCTGCTGCCAACAAGGCAATGAGTAAGATAACTCTCATGAGGAGAACTTTCGCTTAGTTATTGATTGTGGAGACTGCTGACCTTTAGTGCAAACTCCAATATTCTCTAACGTAGATCTACTTTCTCTTCGAAGAGAAAGTAGCAAATCCCGCGGAGCGGGATCCCGCTCTTTAATACTTTTTTAAGATAGTTGCGGGAGAGAACTCTTGGCCGAATTAAAGTCCCGCAACGCGAATCCCCCAACGCTCATGCCGTATTTCACTCCTGTGACTTGAGCGTAAGTCTAGGAGTTTAGATACCGTCGTCGTGAAATAAACGCGCGTGATGGCACCCACCCCCCCTGCCCGAAATTCCGGCGGCGCTGGTTCGTTGATTCGGTGGCTCGTTGATTCGTTGACTCGTCGGTTCGTTGATTCGTTAATCCTATCAGTGAAACAACACTGAATCCGGAATTTCCCGTCTCTGAATGCCCGGTCCGCTGTAATAAACCTTCAATCCATCCCCTCCCGTCTTTTCGAAAAACGTTACCCTGATGCGATGGTAGCCGCCCGAGAGGGCAATGACCCCCTTTACTTCTTGCATCCCGTGAAGACCGTCATTATCTGCCACCAACGAATCGGCAATATAGAGCCGGCTTCCGTCATCCGAGCCTGGGGCAAATACATAAACCCCGGTTGTCGGCACCGAAATGTAGCCCCGATACTCGAACGCAAAGTGCTCTTCGCTCGATCGGGGGGTAAGAACGAAATTGGAGACGGTGCCGGTCTTTGAGGGTTTCAGGCTTCGGAAATCCGGCAGTCGATCCCAGTCTCCCTCATAATAGGAATACTCCACTCCTGACCTCGAAGGAACAGACGTTATTCCGGTGAATGGCCTTACCTTCGCGTACTTTGACCTTGAGGCTTCGCTAATCGGTTTGCCTTTGAGAAACAGTCGAGCAGTGACAGTTGAGTTCTTAGAGATTCTGATCGGCCCGTCGACTTTCGGTGAACCGGCAGTTGGTATTGATCCGTCAAGCGTATACCGGATTTCAGTGCCTGCTGTCTTGGAGGTTACGGAAATGTCGATATGATCAATAAAAATATCATGTTCCGCCGAGATCAAAGGAGGATCTGCAACCTCCGGAGTCCCATTCACCTCCAGAACGATGACGGTGTTGATCGGATTGCGGAATTGTTTCTCCAATGTCACAACAACGGCATCTTCGTTTCTCGACCAACGGAGGGCTCTCATTTCTTTGTCTGCCAGGGAGTAGATTCTTTTTGGCTCGCTCAACAATCCGGGAACGACGAGCTTTCCATCGTCCGGCCAGTCAAAAACATGCAAGTAAAGCCGCGACCCGCCATCGATCTTCTTTTGTGTGCATCTTCCCCAGGGAAGCGACCGAAAAGGACTCGCTGTGGTGCCGTAGATTGTCTCGCCGTTCTCCTTCATCCACTCACCCATTTGCTTCAGCCGTTCGATACTTGTATCAGGGAAGACACCTTCAGCGGTCGGCCCGACATTCAGGAGAAAATTTCCGCCTTTTGAGGCCACATCTGTGAGAGTACGAAGCAAATCTTGTGCCGATTTCCAGTTCTGATCGTTCTTGTTGAATCCCCAATTGTTGTTCATCGTCATGCATGTTTCCCAATCAACTCCCGGCAATCCTGTCGCCGGCACCTCCTGCTCCGGCGTTCCAAAATCCCCGCCGAATTGTCCCTCCTTGGTAATGCCTGCCATTCCCTCCCGACCGGCTCCCACTCTGTTATTGATGATGATTGAAGGCTGGAGACCCCTCACATATTGATAGAGATCCAAACCATACTTCTCATTCCAGGTCGACTCCCATTCCCCGTCAAACCACAACACGCCGAGTGGTCCGTAGTTGGTCGTGAGTTCCTTCAGCTGACGTTTCATGTGCGCAACGTACCGGTCGAAATCGGCCCCTTCGGCCGGACGAATCCCCTCTTCCCACGGCCTGCGCGGCAAATAATCGGGATGGTGCCAATCCATGATCGAATGATAGAAACAGAGCTTGATGCCGGCTTCGCTGCACGCTTCGGAAAGCTCCTTCAGAATATCGCGTTGAAAAGGTGTGGCCATGACGTCGAAATCAGTTTCTTGTGAATCGAAGATGCAAAATCCGTCGTGGTGCTTTGAGGTGATGACGATGTATCTCATTCCTGCATCTTTTGCCATTTGCACCCATGCACGGGCGTTGAACCGGACGGGGTTGAATCGGTCGACGAATTTGTCATACTCTTCGAGAGGAATTTGAGCGCTGTGGCGAATCCACTCGCCGTACTGCGTCTTCCCTTTCCATTCTCCGGCGGGAATCGCATAGAGGCCCCAATGAATGAACAGGCCGAACCGCGCCTCGCGCCACCACCTCATCCTTGCATCGTGTTCTTCTGCCGATTCCTTGAGGAATTCTTTGATCACAGGAAGGTTCTCGGAATTCCATTTCAGAATCCCCCCCTCCATGCTAACAGCCTGGAATCCGTGTTCTTCCAGGAGCGTAGTCGCCCTCGCGCTCCGTCGACCTGAACGGCAATAAGTGACAATCGTGCGTGAGCGGTACGGTTCCAGCTCCTTTAACCGTTCTTCAAGTTTCTGCAGGGGAATGAGAACTGCATTGGCGAGATGGCCTGTTTCTCCCTTGTATTCCGCTTCTGTTCTCACGTCGAGGATCACGACAGTGGAGTCCTTCTGGAGGAGTACCTGCACTTCCAAAGGTGCGATGACAGGTTGACCGAAGCTTATGGCGCACTCAATGACAACGAGGGCCGCAAGGAGAGATGCTTTCATCGTATTCACTCCGGCATCATGTTTTACAGAGAACAGGATCGAAAGGAGACAGATGGGGTATTGTGAAGATAGTAAGAGGTGGGGAAAAAGGGAACTGGGAAAGCAGGCTTCTTTCCCTTTTGCCACTTATATTGGGTATTGATTCAAAACTTAATTTCCTCCCTTCCGTATACTAATGACATCATTCCCTCCTCTATGAGCACTTCTGATTCCAGGCCCCGGTCTTTGGCTGCAACGATACGAGAGTTCATCCTGGCCTTTTTCAGCACGGAATTCTGGGACGGCGCCAGGAGAGACATGAAAGACCTGTACGCATTCTATGTCGACGAGGAAACCCGCCGGGAACTCGCCAAAATGGGAGTGGTCAGGCGGTCGTTCAAAGTGGTGTTACAAATTCTGGGGGCTCTCTATTCAAAACTGACTCCCGTCCGCCAGGTGCTTCTGGTATTGAGTATTGTCCTGTTTGTCATTCCGCGCACCGGATGGAGCGAGGAGAGTACGTCGGTCGACATCAACTGGTCGCCGATGGGATTTGTTGTTCTTCTTCTCATTCTCCTCCTCGAATTGAAAGATAAACTGCTTGCGAAGGACGAGCTCAGGGCCGGACACAGCGTACAGGAAGCATTGATGCCGCGTGATACGCCGGTACTCGAAGGATGGGAATTCTGGATGTCAACGAGCCCCGCGAACGACGTTGGAGGCGATCTCGTCGATTATCTCAAGATAGATTCTGCGATTCTGGATCTCACCCTCGCGGATGTTGCCGGAAAAGGCCTGGGAGCAGCCCTCATGGCTGCAAAGATTCAGGCAACCCTGCGTGCTGTCGCCCCTGAATCTTCCGGTCTTACCGAGATGGCAAGAAAGGTAAACTCCATTTTCTGCCGCGACGGCGTTCCAAGCAGATTTGTGACCCTCGCGTATGTCCGGCTGAAGAGCGGCTCTCCCACCGTCAAGATTCTCAATGCCGGCCACCTTCCGCCGCTCGTTCTCCATGCGAATTCCATCGAGCATCTTCCCCGCGTTGCACCCGCCATCGGCCTCACCGAACAGGCTCAATTCATCGAACAGGAGGTTACTCTTTCCTCCGGCGAGTACCTTGTTTTCGTCTCCGACGGTGTCCTTGAAGCGCGCAACGAGAAGGATGCATTCTACGGAGAAGAGCGCCTGCATCAATTGCTTGAGCACCTTCACGGCCTCGGTGCAGAATCGCTTGGCAAGGAAATCCTCCGCAATGTCAGGGATTTCTGCGGAAGCGCCAGCCGAAGCGATGATATTTCGTTGGTGATTGCCAGAAAAATCCAGTAAGCTTCCGTTCGACAATCGGAAAGACTACGTAAATGAAAAGCTTTTCGGTCATTTCCCTGATCCTTGCTCTGTTTCTCGCGGCATGCACAACCAGGCAAGAGGATTCGACAACCATGAAAAAAGCGTACGGCACCCTCCCGGACGGGAATACAGCATTTCTCTACACACTGAAGAACAAGAACGGCATGGAGGCAACCATCACGAACTATGGGGGAATTGTCGTGTCGTTGATGGCCCCGGATTCTCACGGTACAATGAAGGACATCGTTCTTGGGTATGACTCGCTCTCATCGTACGTTGCGAACAATCCGTATTTCGGTGCTTTGATCGGACGGTACGGAAACAGAATCGGCAAGGGAACGTTCAAGCTCAACGACGTTCAATACAAACTCGCCGCAAACAACGGAGAGAACCACCTTCACGGGGGATTGAATGGATTTGACAAGGTCCTCTGGGAGGTCCGCGAACTGGAAGGCCAGCCCGGCAAATCGCTCGTGTTGCGATACCATTCCGAAGACGGCGAAGAAGGGTATCCCGGCAGACTTTCGGTAAGAGTCGTTTACGCATTGACGGACAGCAATGAACTGAAGATCGATTACGAGGCTACGACCGACAAATCAACTGTGGTCAACCTGACCCATCATTCGTATTTCAACCTGGCGGGAGCGGGAAATGGGGACATCTTGGGACACGAACTGGAGATCATGGGAGACACATTTACCCCTGTCGACGAAGGATTGATACCGACGGGTGAATTGAAAGCCGTCAAAGATACTCCGATGGATTTCACAACGCCTTCGACAATCGGCGCCCGCGTTGCGGCAAGAGACGTGCAGATCCAGCGCGGGGGCGGGTACGACCATAACTGGGCGCTCAACAAGCCGGCCGGGACATTCGGACTTGCGGCGCGCGTTTCAGAACCGACATCAGGAAGGGTTATGGAGGTATGGACGACCGAGCCGGGACTTCAATTCTATTCTGGAAATTTCCTCGACGGCTCCAATATCGGGAAGGGCGGGGTCTCGTACAAACACCGATACGGATTCTGCCTGGAGACACAGCATTTTCCCGATTCACCAAACAAGCCTTCGTTCCCCTCAACTGTCTTGAATCCGGGGGAGACATACACGTCAAGTACTCTCTATAGGTTCTTGACCCGATAACGCTTCAAATTACACAGAGAGCACAGAGAGTCACAAAGAACACTGAGGAAGAATTCTCAGTGCACTCTGTGCTCCTCAGTGCTCTCTGTGTAGTAGTCTGTTCCATCAGCCTCTTCATAGGAATTACGCCATGAAATCCATCGCGTTTCTCATGATCTTTTCCCTGAGCCTCTTGACTTCTGCGGTATTTTCTCAGCAATCCGACTGGAAGATCCCGGCCTCAGCTCCTCTCCTTACGAGATGGGCACATGATGTCGATCCGAAGAATCCGCTTCCCGAGTATCCCCGACCTCAGATGGTCCGTTCGGAATGGTTGAGCCTCAATGGTTTATGGAAGTATTCCGGTATAACCGAGAAGGACTCTTTAGGGCGCGAGAGGAAACTCAACGGAGCGATTCTGGTCCCCTTCCCGATCGAATCGGCATTATCGGGAGTCATGAAACATGCCCATCATCTGTTGTACGACCGAACATTTGAAATACCGGAGAAGTGGGCCGACCGGCGAGTGCTGCTGCATTTCGGTGCAGTCGATTGGGAGACACAGGTGCATGTCAACGGCAAGCTCGTCGGCTCACACCGCGGGGGCTACGATCCTTTTTTCTTTGATATTACTGACGCCCTCAAGACGCGGGGGGTCCAGAGAATCCTCGTCAGTATCTCCGATCCCACCGATACGGGGGACCAACCCAGGGGAAAACAGGTACTGAAGCCGGGAGGAATCTGGTACACTCCTTCGACGGGAATCTGGCAGACCGTCTGGCTTGAGCCGGTCCCGCAGACATACATCACGGGGATTCGCATTATTCCCGACGTCGACGCTTCACAATTCAGGCTTACTGCCAGCGTTTCGGAATCAAAGCGAACCTCGATTTCGGTCAAGATCCTCAAGAACGGCCAAACAGTATCGTCGGCATCCGGGCTGGCAGGAAAAGAATTTGTCGTTTCTGTTCCGTCTCCCCTTCTTTGGTCGCCGGATAATCCCTTTCTTTATGATCTCCGCATTGAAGCCGTTCAGAACGATAAGACGATCGATGCGGTGGAGAGCTACTCCGGACTGCGAAAAATCGAAGTGGCAAAGGACGAACGGGGTATCAAGAGGATCTTCTTGAACGGCAAAGAGACTTTCATGACGGGTCCGCTCGATCAGGGATTCTGGCCTGACGGGATCTACACGGCTCCGACCGATGAAGCATTACGATATGACATCGAAATAACGAAGAAGCTCGGCTTCAACATGGCCCGCAAACATGTTAAAGTTGAGCCGGAACGCTGGTACTATTGGACCGACAAACTCGGCCTCCTGGTTTGGCAGGATATGCCGAGCGCCAACAACAAGACCCCCGAGGGAAAGAAGCAGTTCGAGATCGAGCTCGAGAGGCTGATCGAGACCCACGAGAACCATCCCTCGATCATCATGTGGGTGGTATTCAACGAAGGATGGGGCCAATACGATACGGAACGCCTGACCGCATGGGTGAAGCAAACGGATCCGACACGGCTCGTAAACAATGCGAGCGGAGGGGCGGACAAAAATGTCGGCGATGTCAATGATATTCACAATTACCCGAAACCCAAATCGCTCCCCTCTGAACCAACACGTGCCGTCGTCCTTGGGGAATTCGGCGGGCTGGGCCTTGCCGTCGAGGGCCATACGTGGCAGAAGGAACATTGGGGCTATCAGGGAATGAAAAGCTCGGAACAGCTGACGTTAAAGTATGAGTCATTTCTCCAAACCGTATATGGTCTGAGAGACGATGCGGGTCTCTGCGCCGCGGTGTATACCCAAACAACCGACGTGGAGGTTGAATGCAACGGGCTCTTGACGTACGATCGGGCACTTATCAAGCCCGATCCTGACCGGATTGCCCGGGTGAACCGCGGGGATTTCACTACGGTCCCGCCGCCTCCGATTCTCCGCGAGGTGGTGCCGACCTCACAAAAGCAACCCCAAACCTGGCGATACACATTCGTACAGCCACAGGAAGGATGGGTCAACAGGGAATTTGACGATTCGCAATGGCAATCGGGACCGGGAGGGCTCGGTACGAAGAAGACGCCGGGAGCTGTGGTGGGCACCGAATGGACGGGGAGTGATATATGGATCCGACGGATTTTTTCGATTGAAAACGCCGATTCTGACTCGTTGGCTTTCTTCCTCCACCACGACGAAGATGCCGAAATCTACCTCAATGGATCACTTGCCGCGGCAGAAACCGGATGGACCTCGGAGTATGAGCTTGTCGAGATTGGAAAGAAGGCGCGCGTTGCGATCAGAAATGGGGAAAATATCATTGCGGTACATTGCAGGCAGACAGGCGGCGGTCAATATATCGACGTGGGGATTGTGCGGATAGAACAGCCAAAGGGGCGTTGACATTCTTCGGTGAATTGCTGATCTTCATCGTCTCGTCCATTCCTTGGGAGGAAGGAATTCACACCCACAACAACTGGAGGCTGCCATGAAATCCGCACCATGGCTCTTGCTATGCTTTGTCTTCGCTGCATTCATCCTGACCTCCGCGGCATTCGCGCAGGATATGCAGGATGTAGTCTATCTGAAGAACGGCAGTATCATTCGGGGGCTTGTGATCGAGCAGGTGCCCGGCAAATCGCTGAAGATCAGGACACGAGATGGCAGCGTGTTCGTGTATACGATGGAAGAGGTTGAAAAGATAACCAAGGAAGAGGTTGTCGGAACTCCCGCTGCTCCTCCAACCGGAGTCTATGAGCCGGGCCGGTTTGTACTTGGAGTCAACCCATTGGGATTTATCGTCGGCGGTGTCTCCTGGATAGGATATGAACAATACGTCGGTGACAATTTCACATATCAGCTCAGGGGTGACGTATGGACGTATGGTGAAGAGGAGAACGATGGGGGGTACTATTACAAGGAAGATCAGACAGGATTCGGTGCAGGAATCAGCGGCCGTGGATATGCATTCAGCAGTCAGCCTTACAGCGGCCTCTTCGGGGGATTTGGGATCGATGCCGTGTTCACAAGCTGGAGTTGGGAAGAGCGTTTTACAACATTCAGCCCTACGAACCTCGGCGACGGCTCCACTTTCACCCTCGTCCTCAATGCCCAGGTGGGCTTTGCTGTCGCCATTTCAAACGTGAGACTTGAACCGTCGATCGTCGCCGGGTATTTTCTTCTAAGAGAAAAAGGAGCTGGAATCGTCGGCGTGTTTGTCGCTCCCGCTGTTCAGATCGGCGTGATGTTTTGATAATCCCCAAGGCGGGATTTCGACAGCCATTCGGCATCGAAGCCGTCGGATTCATCGGATGGCGGGGCTCAGCGGCTCGCGCCCTAATACACCAGCAGCGGCTTGAATTGAGTCTTTGAGTCTTCGACCTTCTTTACGCCGGGAGCCGGGAAGCGGAGATGATCGAGCATCTTGAGAATTGTGTCCCAGGTGTCATCACCTGTGGGAAAGATCGTGAGGTTGTAATCGAGCCCTATGGCGAACTTCCGATACGGGGTCACATTCTCGAGTTTATGGGAGATATTCTTCCCGCCGTAGCCAACGGCAAGATTCAGGAAGCGGGGCCAGTACGGTTTCGCCGCCTCAGGGAGGAGACCGTGCACATTGACGCTCAGCCAGTAGATATGGCCGTCGTAATCGTTCGTCAGCCGCCACCGCTCGTTGCGGGGTCGATTCGGTGAAGGCCAATAGCTGAATTTGAAATTGAAGTTCTGCAGAAACGGATCGTTCATCTGGAAGAGTGCGTAACCAAGGCCCATCACATTGAACAGAAGGTCCGCCGGCGTGAATCCGAAGTTCGAAAAACCGTCAGCTATCTCGCTTGAAACCGCATGGAACATGGTCAGGCCCATCCCCGTCCAGAGTGAGGTGATTTCGTCATGCCCTCCCCACCTCATCATGTCATACAGGCTCAGAAAATATGCGTAAGATGTGAAGAAATGCCCCACTTTGTCGACGCCCAGGCTGTAGTCGTTCCACACGCCTTCTTCATAGATGTGAAACGGATGGGTATTCCCCTCCCACCACCATTGGAATTGTATATAAAAGACGCTGGCCGCGTAAACGGGAATGGCGTAGTTGAGGAAGGTTTTGCGGTGGATCCCCAGGAACATGGTGTCGCTCTCGGCCGGCTGAGAGGCCAGCATCTGCGCAGAGAGATGCTCCGTGAGAAGCAACATGACAAAAAGGAATAATACCCGGATAGCTGGTCGGCGCATGAAAGCGGTCTTAGAAATCGTAGAAGAGTCCGAGAGTGTTCCAGTGGATGCGCTGATTGTAGAATTGCCCCCGTTCTTCGATTCCCGCCCTATGGCTGAGTGCCAGCCTCAGCGAATGCGTTGTTCCCCGAAAGCGCAATCCCGCCTGGTAGTTCTGCGTGGTTGCGTATCCCGACTCTTCACGGAACTTAATATCGGCCGCGAGATACACAAACAGATTCTTCGCTATTTCCTCGTTTAGTCCTTCTCCACCGACCTCCAGCAGCCAGTGATGTGCTCCCGGCTGGGGGATCTTGAACCTGTAGTGATAGAGCGCTCCACCGTACACGAATCCTTTGATGAGGCCGATCCGCTGGAGAGCGAAGAACTGAAAATAATCCCTTACATAATTTATCGAGTGCCCGTAGCCCAGAATCTCGATGGCGTCATCAACAAGATGCTGACTCGTGTGACCGTATCCAAAGCGCAGGATGCGCTCTTCGTCGAGCAGATAGTCGGCGAGCACATCGACATAGAAATCCGCATTGACCACCTCAAGGTGGTTGCTGGACCGAAGGAACTGGGTATAGAGAGTACCCCCGACCGAGAACTGCACTTCATGGCCGTCAAGAGTTGCGTTGAGGACGGGGACCATCGAGCCCATCCCGCCGATGTACTGGTTGTTCTTCAGAACACGCGTGAGACTGATGCCGTGGGCGGTTGAATTTGCGGTAAAATGAGGCATCATCAGATTGTCCGGAAGCCAGGAAAGAGACAGGCTGCCGTCCTGTCCGAATGCAAACGACGCGACGGACAGCAGAAGAATCATGAACGCTGATTTCACAGAAATATTCCTCTCAAGAGTCCTCTCGCCTTCGACAAATGCGGGAGAAGACGATGTCAAAAAATGATGTCGAATATAGTTGATGTGTCCTGTACAATCAACACTAAAAACGCGCAAAGACGATTGTCGGAACGGCAACCTTGCAGTTCATCGAGCCGAATTATTTCTTCGGATACGGCGGCGGCGACGGAACCGGTACGGGTTCTTTTGCAATCTTCTCTTTCAGGAACTTGATGGCAGCTTCAAGCTGCGCATCCTTTCCATTGAACGCGGCATGCGGCAGATTGTCGACGACGAAATCGGGATCGACGCCGTGTCCCTCGATTAACCACACGCGCTCAGGCCCATAGACACCCGTCTCCGCAGCTGTGGCGATCCCTTTGTCCACCAACCTGTTGCTTGAACTCAGCCAAATCTCTCCGCCCCATGTTCGCGTACCGATGACAGGCCCCATCCCAAGCCGGCGAAATCCCTCCGCAAAGGCCTCGCCATCTGAAGCCGTCCGTTCATTGCAGAGAACAACCATGTGTCCCCGAAATGCGTACTGCATATTCCAGTAGGGAGATCCTACACGCGGCTGCCAGTAGAACCAGGCTTTCCGAAGCAGTTTTCCCAGAATCCAGCTGTCGATATTGCCGCCGCGGTTGTGGCGCACATCGATAATCAGACCCTTGCGGTGAAACACGGGGTAAAAATTCTTCACCCATTCCGTGTAATTGCCACCTCCCATCGCACGCAAATGGACATATCCTATCTGATTTGCACTTTCCTTGTCAACCTGAAGCCGGCGGGTATATTCCCACTCATCGTAGCGCAAATTGGCCTCAGCCGCGGAAGAAATGGGTTCTACCATCACGGTGCTTGTTGTTTTGGACGTTGCCGATTGCACTTCCAGCAGAACCTGCTGACCCACGGTGTTCCTCAAGAGGATCGCCGGATCGTCAACGGAGAGCGTCGAGACCCCGTTGATGGAGACGATCACGTCGCCCTCCTTGACACCAAGGTATGGGCGGGCCAATGGAGAAAGATCAGAAGGATATTCGGGGCTCGTCCTGTAGATATGATCTATGCGCCACCCTTTTCTTTTTTCATCCTTTACCAATCTCGCACCAAGCGAGCCGGCGGCTACGTTGTCGTCGCCTCTCCTCAGATCACCTCCGGATACATAGATGTGCAGCGCCGAAAGTTCGCCCACGAGATGACCGAACAGGTCGCTCAATTCGTCCCTGTCGGTCACACGATCGACGAAAGGAACATATCGTTTGAACAGCCCTTCATAATCAATTCCGTGCATGTTCCTGTCATAGAAATAGTCACGCTCAAGTCTCCAGGCATCCCTGAACATCTGGCGCCATTCTTCCCTCGGCTGAATTGAAAATGTCCACTTCGAGAGATCGACCTTCTTTTCAGCCAGCGACGAGGGGGTGCTTGAGCCGGCGTCGATGACATACAAATCATTCCCCTTTTGCACCAGGAGCTTCTTGTTGTTTGGCGAACGCTCGTATCCCGAAACATCTTCAACGAGCGTTTTCGTTTTTACATCGTCATTCTTGATATCGACCGCCAGAAGTTTTCGCTTCGCTCCAATTCCCACCTCCGAATCAAGCACGAAGAGCACTTTTTCTATGGCGGAGAGCTCGCCGTAGCGCCCTGCGGGGAGAGGAACCTCATAGAGCCGGTCCTGGATGCCTTCAAGCGCAATGGTCACAACGGCTTTCGTTTCTTTCTCGTCCTTCTTTTCTTTCGTCTCTTTTTCGTCTTTCTTCTCAGCAGGTTTTTTCCTGAGTTCGTTCTCCGGCAGGAACGGAAACCATTCATCCGCGGTCATTCCCAGGGCATAGATCTTCGTGGTCTTATCGAAGAACGGTTCCGGCTGCCGGGGACCCCAGGGGCTTCCGACAACGGAAGCAAAGGTCCGGTCCGAGAGGAAATAGAGCCATTTTCCGTCTGTACTCCATGCAGGATTCCATGAGTCTGTCCGATCATTGGTGAGCTCGGTGTTTGTTCCCTTTTCCACAGAGTAGAGGCTGATCGTGGAGTTCAGATTGTCTGTGTTTTCGACGTACGCAAGCCATTTGCTGTCGGGAGACCACGCAAGGTCGAAGAACATCCCCCATTCTGACGTTGCGATCTTCTTCGTTTCCTTCTTGTCAATATTGTGAATCCAGAGTTTCAGATCTTTGTCGGCGAACGCGATCAATGTTCCGTCGGGGGAGGGAATTCCATCGAACCGGATCACGGTTCCGCCTGATGTGAGTTGTTCCGTTGTGCCAACGCCGTTTGCCGGCATTCGGTGAAACTCGTTCTCACCTGACTGGTCCGAGATGACCATAAGAGACTTTCCGTCGGGAAAGAAGCGGGCGATTCTGTTTCGAATTCCCTCCTGGCGGCTCACGCGAACAATGCGTCCCTGCTCTGAGGGGAGGACAAAAACGTTGCCGCGCGAGGTCAGGACCACCCTGTCGCCGTCCGGAGAAACATGGGCCGAGCTCAGGTAGTCCATCGGTTTGGTCACCCACTTTTCGCGCATCTGATCGAAATCGGAAGAAAGCGCGATGTCGATCTTCCTGTCCGTTCCGCTCGAAATGTCGAACAACCTCAGATCCGCTACAAGTTGATACACAATCCTGCCGTTGTCGAGTGCCGGGTAGCTCACATCGAAACCGTCATGGCGCGTATGCTGCTTCAAATCCGAGCCATCCTCTTTCATCGACCAGATGTTCATTGTGCCGTCGCGATCGCTGACGAAATAGACGCGGCCGCTCCACCACATCGCGTCCTTGCTCGTGCCCGGATAATCGGCTGTGAGAGGAACTGCCTCGATGGACCCTCCGGTGAATTTCCACAGGTTCTGTGCAGTGCCCCCTTTGTATCGTTTGGTATAACTTCCCTGGAATGCCAGGCGCGTGAAGAAGAGAGTTGCCCCTGTTGATTCAAACGAGCCCTGACTTGCCTGCGCCAGGGGGAGAACCGTCTCGGAATTGTCACGCAGATCGATACTGATAAGCTGCCAATTCGGCAGCGTTGAGTATTTCTCCGTTGCGGCAAGAACCTTCCCGTCCGAGGTCCAACCAACGACATTCGTCGTCCTTCCCGCGAATGAACGGCGGGTCGGAAGACCTCCGGCAAGGGGCATCGTATAGACTTCCACCGGGCCTTCATACTGAGCCGAAAAGGCAATGAGCGATCCATCGGGAGAAATACTCGCGCGGGTTTCCAGCCCCTGGTGCGTCAACTATGCTGGGTGCTGAGCATCCAGGGGCTGGAAACCTATCTGTTGCAGCCCCGCAATCCTGCCGACATCGATCTGCTGGTGGAAGCCATCCGTCCTGCCCGCAGCCCCAACGACATCGATGTCGTCATCGGCCTGCGCGGCCCCATCGCCCCGCCGGAGATGTGCAATGGACTATTGGTTCCCATCGTCGCATTCGATCAGATCTACTCGTTCGATCGCGACGCGCTCATCAAGGCCATCCCAAAGCCGGAGAAGACCACTGCCGCGCAGTTTAGACCGGCGGCCGAGGAACTGTTCAACAGGATCATGCAACTGACGGACAACGCCGGCGCCACCGACGAGCACCGCGCCTTGAACTACCTGGCCATGCGCTATCCCGCCATCTATGGCAAGGCGGCCGAGGAATTTGCGAAGGACTTTTCGTTGACCGGGGTGGAAGTGCGCCCCTCGCCCCTAAGCAGCACGCGCAAAATCGTCGATGTCATCTTCTCCTATACCAATCGCAATACCGATTTCACGGAGAAGTTCTTTGTTCGTTGCGATGTGACCGAGGAGTTTCCATTCTTGGTCACAAAGATGTCGCCTTATTATGATCGATAAACTATCAAATGAAAGGAGAAATAAAATGAAGATAGCAAATATTCCTGGATTTACCGCAGGCGCGTCGCTATATCTAGCTGCCGGGCAATACCGCACTCTCTATGTTGCTCCTGCTGCGCGCGATGCGGTCGCGCCGCAAATGACGAAAGTGGAAATGAACGAGTTCATGAAAAGTTTGCTGGCGGGGCCGGGGGGAGTCGCACCGCCTTGGGAAGGAAGTGGAGGCGGATGGGGCGTAGACGGGGGAACTCCGGATCCGGATTACGAACTGTGTAAAATGGCCTGCGAACTGACAAAGGACCACACGGATAAAGATTGGTG
>Ga0209002_10002093_pt1 | contig 16153 bp, 12 predicted proteins | sample Rifsed16ft2_FD_184010 | JGI IMG/M metagenome (GOLD analysis project Ga0209002, IMG submission 184010) | Soil microbial communities from Rifle, Colorado, USA - sediment 16ft 2 (version 2) | ecosystem: Environmental > Terrestrial > Deep subsurface > Rock core/Sediment | place: Rifle, Colorado...
CCTGCACCACGACGTGCACCCGACGGACGTGCTCGCGTGGCCCACGTCGTTCGGCTGGATGATGGGACCGTGGCTCACGTACGCAAGCCTCGTGAACGGGGCGTCGATGGCCCTGTACGTCGGCGACCCTCAGCAGCGGGCGTTCGGGACGTTCGTGCGCGACGCGGGCGTCACGATCCTCGGCGTCGTCCCGAAGCTCGTGCGTTCGTGGAAGGAGACGAAGGCGATGGAGGGGTTGGACTGGAGCCGCATCCGGCTGTTCAGCTCCACGGCGGAGCCGTCGTCGCCGGAGGAGATGCTCTACCTGATGTTCCTCGCGGGGTACCGGCCGATCGTGGAGTACTGCGGCGGCACGGAGGTCGGCGGGGGATACCTCACGGGCACGGTCGTCCAGCCGTGCGCGCCGGGAACGTTCACGACGCCGGCCATGGGCCTCGACCTCGTGATCCTCGACGACGGGCGGCCCGCGGACCTGGGGGAGGTCTTCCTCGTGCCGCCGTCGATCGGCCTCTCGAACGAGATCCTGAACTACGACAACGCCCAAGAGTACTACGCGGGCCTCCCGAAGGGGCCGGGAGGGCAGCTCCTCCGCCGCCATGGGGACCGGATCGAACGACTGCCGGGTGGATACTACCGCCACCACGGCCGCGTGGACGACGTGATCAACATCCACGGGGTGAAGACGAGCGCGGAGGAGATCCGCGGCGCGATTGCGAACGAGTCCGTGGTCGACGCGAAGCCCGTCGCGGTGGACGTGGACGGCACGGGGCAGCACGTCCTCGTCGTGTACGCGGTCCCGAGGGACCCGCAGGCGCTGGACTCCACGGACCTGCGCGTCCGGCTCCGCGAGGCCTTCGAGGACGCGATCCGCGAACGGCTGAACCCGCTCCTCGCACACGTGCACGACGTCGTGCTCGTCCCCGAACTCCCGCAGGCGGGGCCGGGCAAGACGAGGACGATGCGCGAACTGCAGGCGGACTACCTCAGTCGCTTCGCGCCCCGGTGAGGTTGGGCGACGCCGCGACGCTCCGCCGCGGGACGGCGTCGAGAAGGCTTAAGTCGCACCGCCCGGCTCCCCGCGCGTGGACGCGTACGACGTTCTCGTCGTCGGTGCGGGGCCCGCGGGCAGCACCGCCGCCCGGTACGCCGCCAAGTCGGGATGCCGCACGCTCCTGATCGAGAAGCGCGCGGAGATCGGCGTCCCCGTCCGCTGCGGCGAGGGCATCGCGAAGGGGTGGCTCAAGGAGATCGGCATCACGCCGAGCCCGAAGTTCGTGCTCCACGAGGTGCAGGGGGCGCGCGTCCACGCACCGGACGGCACCTGCCTCACGGTCGACTCCGCGCACGCGGGGAACGAGGTCGGGTACACGGTGGACCGGGGGCTGTTCGACCGCCACCTGGCCGCGGAGGCCGCCCGCGCGGGCGTGGAGATCCGGATCAAGACGGGCGCCGTGGGACTCCTGCACAAGGACGGTCGCGTCGCCGGGGCGGCGTGCGAGCACATGGGGCGCACGTACGACGTGCACGCGGACGTCGTGATCGGCGCGGACGGCTTCGAATCCCAAGTCGGGCGGTGGGCGGGCCTGGAGACGCTCCTCCCCGCGAAGGACATCGAGGCATGCCTGGAGTACACGATGGTCGGCGTCGGCGGGGACCCGCGGTACGACGACCTCTACCTCGGCTCGTGCGCGCCGGGCGGCCACGCGTGGGTGTTCTGGAAGGGCGAGGACGTCGCGAACGTGGGGCTCGGCGTGAACCTTTCGAGGGTCCGGGACCGCGCGGACGCGCGCCTCTATCTTGACCGGTTCCTGGCGGCGCACCCGGACCTGGGGCGCGGGCAGGTATTGCAGGAGATCGCAGGGGCCGTGAGCGTCTCGACCCCCTTGGAGCGGACGGTCACGGCCGGCCTGATGCTTGCGGGCGACGCGGCGCGCATGATCGATCCCCTCACGGGCGGCGGGATCGTGAACGGATGCCTCGCGGCGAGGATCGCGGGCGAGGTCGCCGGGGAGGCCGTCGCGGCCTCGGACTTCGGCGCCGCGTTCCTGAACCGATATGAACGTCGTTGGCGGGAGCGACTCGAGGACGATCTGTACCGGAACTACCTGATCAAAGAGCGTCTGCTCGGGTTGGACGACGAACGGATCAGCCGGATCGTGCGGGCGCTGGAAGACGCGGGACTTCGGGAGGTCAGCGCCGCCGCGGTCCTCGAGGCGCTCCGGCGGAAGCACCCCGAACTCCTCGCGGAGTTCGATCCCCGCTAGCCTTCCGGGCTCGCGGGTTCCTCGGCAGGAGTTGCATCATCCGCCTGCGCCTTGGGCACCTTCTCCTCAAGGAATTCGTAGGGATCTTCCCGGAACCACATCCGCGCACCCAACGTTGTGTTGTCGCGGAGGGCCATAAATCGTCGGAGGTGAGTATCGCCGACGATATTCAATCCGGACGCAGGTCCTCCCCGCCCTCGAACACCTGCTGGATCTGGTCGTACACGTCCTCGAAGCCGGACATCTCTTCCGCCGAGACCGGAATCAGCCGCTTGTACACGCCGATCGTCTCCAGACTCTCGAAGAACGAGACGTCGAGCGTGGTCTTCGGCGTCGCCTCCCCGCTTACAAGGGCGTCATAGAGGAGGAAGGGATCGAGGGACCACTGCACGATCTGCTCCCGCTCTTCGGCGGTCAGCAAGTCCGCCTTGCTCAACACGTTCACGAACGGGAGGGAGTGGCGGAACTGCGTCGTGGCCACGAGGAGCGTGGACGAGATGAACCCCGAGGCCCGCTTCACGAGAGCGGGGTCGTTGAGGTACACGAGCGCGCTGTCCGCGCGGCCGAACGCGTCGATCACGATGCCGCTCGACTCGCGGAAGGTGAACAGCTCCATCTGCCCGGGAGTGTCGATGAGGAAGTAGCTCGTCTCGAAGGTCTCGAGGACATCCGCGACCTCCTTCGCGTTCAGCGCGAGCATGTCTGCGGCCACGATCTGGGCGCCGTTCGGGCCGAGCCCTCGCTCCCGCATGATCTCGTCCAGGCGGATCCAGTCCCTGATGTCGACCGCCGGCTCGTAGGGGAGGGAATCCACGCCGGGGTCCATGTTCACCTGGAGCGCATCGAGGCCCTGCGACTCCATCCACACGCGGAAGGCCTGGGTCAGCGCGGTCTTGCCGGACCCGGCGGTCCCGATGAAGTACAGGTTGCGCGCCACGATGGCGGAACCGCGACCCGGATATGAATCCAACCGGTCGGCAGGACGCAGGATGATCGGAGAACTGCGGACGGGCGAGCGGGCGATCCGGCTCTCAGGGTCCGGCGGTGCTCCACTCAGGGAGTCGGCGTCTTGGCAAGGACGATGCCGCCAAGCATCAAGGCTGGGGCAAGGACGAAGAATCCCCCGTAGATGGACAGAAAGATGGACGCCACGAAAGAGCCGCCAACGATGAACAGAACACCGGCGATGAGTGCGATGCTTGGGGAGAAGGTGAACCGTCGAAGGACGATGAGCGCCGCCCCCTCCAGAATGAACACGGGTCCCAGAGCCACATAGCCAAGGACGACAAGAACAACGTCGCGAGTGGAAAAGGACCCGCTCGCTGCGTGCGCGCCGGTCATTGCCAGCGCGAAGAAGGTCGTGGCTGCGACCCCATAAACGAACGTTGCCCGGGCAATCGTAGGCCCATGGGTCCGGAACGTCCGATAGTATCCGAGGAAGCGGGGGAGCATCGCTGCGGCCACGATCCCCGCGAGGATTGCGGCGGTGGAGGATACGAGCCCGTGGCCGCCGCTGAAGAGAAGCAGAATGCCCACGCCATACCCGATTGACGCGGCGGCAGCTACGAAATAGCAGAAAGCCGTCCTCCCGATGTGGACCCGGATGTGTCGGGGCTGAGCTGGTCCGATCTCCAAATCTGGGGAACCCAGACCTTCCTCACCGATATTCGCCATCGGGCCATCACCCGACCGATACGGGCCCGGAGGGATTCGAACCCTCGACCTATCGGTGACCCCGGGCCGCTCCGAGAGCGCCCCTAAGAGCCGATCGCTCTACCTGGCTAAGCTACGGGCCCGCGGGCCGCTCGAACCCGAAGCAGGTAATCAAAGTATCGTCACACGAACGAGGCGACTCCCGCCGCGCAGGGACACGGGGGTGTCGCGTCCGCATCGCGAGGGATGTAGAATACCAACAGGTCGTACCGAACGGTCCCGGGATACGGTCGGATCGTGAAGGCGTCCCCCGCGGACAGGACCCCGTCCGCGTCCACGTCGGAAAACGTGACGTTCCCGCTCGGGCCCCACGAGAACGGGGCCGCGAGCTGCGAGATCGAGATGTTCCGGAAGCCCGCCGTCGCGTTCCCTGTGACGACATGGGCTCGATACGCGGACAGCGGGTAGTCTCGGCTGATCCGATCGACCGTCACGACGTATGGGTCCCGGCCCGTGAGGGAGAGCGTGATGCTCGGCGGCCGCACGCCCTCGAACTCCAGCCACTTCGGGACGAACAGCGCACCGAGGACGACGAGGAGGCCGAGGCCCGCGCCCAGGGAGACTTGCATGAGCCGCGTCGCCTGGCGGGTCGGCGGCCGCCCTCGGCGGAACGGGACGTTGGGGGCACGCGCCTTCCGCAGGGTGGGCAGCCGAATCGGCATCGTTCACTCCACGGAGATCGCGGGGCGTCCCGGCAGCGCGCGCCGCGCCTTGTTCTTCGGGTCCGCCGCGCCGGGCGTGCCTGCCTCGTGGACGACGACCGAGCATCCGAACTCCTGCTCAAGGAACACGCGAGAGGCCTCCAGGTATGAGCGTTCCTCGACGCCGGCGCTCGCCCGCGCCACGTCGTCCGCGCTGCGGTGGTCAAGATCGTCAACGAGCCGCTTCGCGATCGCCGCCAAGTCGCCCGCGTGGGCCTGCAGCCGGTCCGACTCCATCGCGCGCTGCATCAAGCCGGGCATCGAGAGGCGGCCCTCCCGCGCGAGAGTTGCCGCGAGCGCGGCGGCCTCCCCCTGCCAAGGCGGCGCGACGAAGAACGTGATGCGCGTGGGCGTGATCCCGGTGACCTTGAGGATCTCGCGCGCGTCGCCGAGCACGGACCGGAGGAACGCCTCCGAGGCCTCCGCCCGCGGGTCCACGTCGGTGGACCGCGTTTCCGGGAACGACGACGCGACCACGAAGTCGGACTTCCCGAGCTTCTGCCAGACCTCCTCGCAGATGTGCGGCGCGAACGGGGCCAGCAGCTTCGTCTGCACCTCGACGAACCGCTCCCGAACTTCGCGGTTCGGCACGGCGACGCGCGCCTCGTACCACTGCCACGCGGACTGCAACTCGAAAAACCCCGATCGCAACGCGGCCCGGTATTCCGTCGCCGCCATCGCGTCGCGGGTCGCCACGACAAGCCGGCTGAGGGCGGAGAGGAACCAGCGGTCCAGGGGCGTCGGGCCGTCCTGGGTCGTCCCCGCCGCGGTCGCGAAGGCGTACCACGACCGCAGACGCTCGCGGGCCACCTCCGCGAACTCCGGATCGAGCCTCGGGTCGTCCATGCCGTCGCCCGCGTTCGCGACCATCAGGCGCACCACGTCCGCGCCCCATTCCTCCACCGCCGCGCGGATGTACCAGACGTTCCCCTTCGACTTCGACATCTTCTCGCCGGCCATGCGGACCATCCCCGTGACCCCGAACCCTCGGGGCCACCGCTCGCTCGGGAACAGGGCGACGTGGTTGAAGATGCAGAACGTCATGTGGTTCTGGATGAGGTCCTTCCCCGTGTATCGCAGGTCGAACGGATACCAGTACAGGAATTCCTTCCGCAACAGCTCCACCGTGCGAACGTCCGTCCCAACCTCCTCTGCCACGGAGGCGGCGTCTCCCTCTCCGAGGAAAACGTGGTCGAAGAACGCGTCCGTCAGCCGGCCTGCCCAAGGGACCTCGGACCGCAGCTTCCCGTCCTGCAGCGCGTGGGCGATCGTGTAGTACGCCATGTACACCGTCGAGTCGGAGAGGGACTCGATCACCCAGTGGTCGTCCCACGGCAGCTTCGTCCCGAGCCCCTCGTGGTGCGCGCATGCCCAGTCGCGGAGCCAGTCGATCGTGTGGTGGAACTGCTTCCGCACCGCCTCGGGGTACAGCACGATCCGGCCCAGCGCGTCGTGCGCGGTCTCCTTCCAGGCGGGATCCCCGTACGTGAGGAACCACTGGTCGTCCACGATCTTGACGATCGCGCGGGTCGCGCACCGGCAGATCACCTCCTCCGCCGGCTCCCAGAGCGTGGACGCCTGGCCCGTCTCCAGGAGGCGGCGCCGGATCCTCTCCTTCGCCTCCTCGACGCGCGAGCCCGCGAACGCCCCGGCGGCGTCCGTCATGACGCCCGTGTAGTATCCGGTCCGATAGATCTCCGCCTTCGCCGACTCGAGCTTCTCCCGATCGAGCTGGCTCTCGATCCCCATGCGCTCGCAGATCTCTACGGCCGGGAGCGGGCCCCAGCCCTCCGTCCGGATGATCGGGATTGGCCGAATCGCCGCCACGCGCGCGGGGTCGAGGCCCGACGCGCGCGCGAGCTCCGGATCCCGCTGCAAGTCCCGGAGGGCCATCCAGTCGTCCGGCGCGTCCGAGGGGACGCTCGTGACGATCCCTGTGCCTCGGGCTTGGTCGAGGAACTTGCTCGGGAGGATCGGGATCGGCCGGTCCACGCCCGGCGCGATCACCTCCCGACCGACCAGGTCGCGACCGACGATTTGCCCCGTCACCGTCACGGTGTGGCCCTGCTCCCGCATCCCTTCGGCGGCCCGCGCGCTGAGCACCCACGTCTCCCCGTCCACGTCCGCCTTCGCGTACGTCGCGGTGGGATCGACCCACAGGTTCGTTTGCCCGAAGATCGTCTCCGGCCGCAGCGTCGCCGCCACGAGATAGAGGTTCGCGAACGGGAACTTCAGGAGCGTGAACTCCACGGGCTGGACCCCCACGCCCTCGAGGCGGTCGTGATCTCCGATCGGTGCCTGATCCCGGGGGCACCAGATCACCTCCTTCCTCCCCTTCTTCACGCGCCCCTTCTCCCGAAGGCGGCGGAACGCCCAGCGGACGAACGCATCGTACGGCGGGTTCAGAGGAGTCGTGATGAAGGATCGGGACCAGTCTACGGCGGCGCCGAGGCTCTTCAGGTCGTCCATCGTCGCCTGCGGGAACACGTCGATCCAATGGAGCGGGTCCGCGAACTTAGGGACCTCGGACTCGGGGATGCCCATCTCGCGGAGGATCTCGATCTGGCGGCGCTCGCCCGACGCCACCCGCTCCGCCGCCCCCAGGATCGGGAGCCCCGTGCAATGGAACGCCTGCGGGAAGAGAACGCTGTGGCCCGTCATCCGCTTGAAGCGCGCCAAGAACTCCGCCCGGAGAAACGGGACGGCGAACCCGAGGTGCTGGTATCCGGACATGTATGGATACGGGACGTTCGCATAGAACTTCGGCTTCGCCGGCGCCGCGAACGCGCGATAAACCTTCTTCTCCTCCCACACGCGCTGCCACTTGCGCTCGAGCGCGTCCACGTCGTAGGGAGGGGCTGCCACATCGCGCGTAAAGGTCGGACCGGTAAAAGCTTTGGCGTTCGTGGCAATCCCCAAGGATGGGGAATTACTATTCTCAATGGGAAATAAAATTCCGACCCGGACGAGAAACACACCTCGCGCACCCCGTTGTCATAACTCGTCATATTCTTGACAAAACCTATTTATAGAGACATTCGGATGACGGCGGCAGAACGTCTCAAGGCGCCTGAGAACGGTATGACCGACGTCATACCCGGCGCGGTGAGGTGTGCCCGAAATGGACGAGGACGAGAACGGCCGGATCACGCTGCGATTGGAGCGAGAGAACCTCGCCCTGATCGACGAGTTCCTGGAAGCCCACCCGGCTTTCCGGAACCGGAGCCAACTGTGCCGCGACGCCGTCCAATCGTTCATCGAGAACGTGACGCAGGGAGGGAACACGGTGGCCATCAAGATCCCGGTGCGGATCTTGGAGGCGATCGACCACCTGGTGTCGGACGGCTACTACAACGACCGCGAGGACGCGATCGTCCAGGCCCTTCGGGAGCACTTCAACGCGGCGAAGCTGAAGGAGTTCCAAGAGACGAAGACGGAACTCCAGAAGGCGAAGGGCGAGCACATCGAAGTCCGGATGCGCGGCCGGGACGAGGTCGTGTCGAAGTAGGGAGCCGAGGGACGTCAAGGAGCCAGAAGGTCCGCACCCCGACGCGGGCGCACGCCCGCGACGAAGTCAGAAGGGATGGGATGCACGAACCTTCCGAGCACGGCGGGCCTCCTGGCTCCCATCAAGCCCCGGCGGGGCCGGGGAACCGGAGTCAAGCGGAGGGCGGAACATGGTACCCAAGGAGAGGGCGGACGAGGCCGTGACGGCGCACGCATACGGGACCACGGAGCCCCGGATCGTCGTCGCGGGATGCGGAGGAGCGGGCTGCAACGTCGTGAGCCGGGTGTACGAGAAGGACCTGGCGGGCGTCGAGACCCTGGCGGTGAACACGGACGCGGGCGCGTTGGATCGGATCCGCGCCGACGTGCGCATCCTGCTCGCCCAGGGCGTCCGCGTGGACGGGGACCCGCTCCTCGCCCAGTACGCGGCGGAGGCATGCCGAGATCTCCTGAGTTCCGCGACCGCGGGCGACGTCATGTTCCTGATTTGCGGGCTCGGCGGTGCGACGGGGACGGGGGCCGCGCCGGTCCTCGCGGACGCCGCCCGGGAGGCGGGGGCCCACACGGTCGCAATCGCGATCCTCCCGTTCTCCAGCGAAGGGCGCGGGACCCTCGCGGAGGAGGGCCTCGCGCGCCTCAAGGCGGCGTGCGACTCCGTCGTCGTGATCGAGAACGACAACCTCCAGCGGCTCGGCGCGGACCTGAGCCTGCAGCAGGCCTTCGGGTTCGTGGACAAGGTCGTGCTCACGATCATCGAAGGCGTGCTGGAACACCTCTCGTCCTCCGCGCTCGCCTCCGTGATGGACGAGGTCGAGACCGTCGCGCGGGAGATCCAGGGCGAGCCGGCCGCGCTCCCCGTCGAGGTCGCGACCCCCGTGATCGAGGCGGCCGGGAGCTTCGAACCCGTGGGCTTCGACGCGACGGGATTCATCGGGTTACGCTGAACTCCTCCCCCCCAACCAGGGCGGTGGCTCCCGCCGCCGCCCTTTTCTTTCCCGTCTTGCGGCGACGAAAAGGGTTTCCCGCCGCGCACCTTCGCCGGACCATGGCCGTCCACCGCCACACATTCACGTTCGAGACGCAGGGGGAGGCGCAGGCGATCGACATCAGCGACTCCGTCGCGAAGACCATCCGGGCCTCGCGGCTCCGGGAGGGGATCGCGTGCGTGTTCGCGGCCGGGTCCACGTGCGCCCTCGCGTTGAACGAATACGAGCCGGGCCTCATGGAGGCGGATATCCCCCGCGCGCTCGAGCGGCTCTTCCCGAAGGGGATCCCGTACGGTCACGAGGAGCGGTGGCACGACGGGAACGGACACAGCCACGTCCGGTCCGCGTTCCTCGGCCAGTCCGTGACGTTCCCGTTCGCGGGCGGGAAGCCGCTCCTGGGGACGTGGCAGCAGGTCGTGTTCTTCGAGCTCGACACGAGGCCGCGGACGCGCGAGGTGGTGGTCCAGCTCGTCGGCGAATGACCGCCCTCGAATGACAAGCCTGCAAGGTTTAAGTGGAAGGGGCTGCTGGGTGGACGGGGGACGGTCCATCCCGGACGTGCAAAGCGGTCGCCTCGACAACGGGTTTCGCCTGACCAAGGTGGGCGTGACGGGCGTCCTCAAGCCGGTCAAGATCGCGCGGCCGAACAAGGTCGCGACCCTCACGGCGACCTTCGACGTGTTCGTCGACCTCCCGTGGGACCAGCGAGGGGCCCACCTCTCGAGGAACCTGGAGGCGATCGCGGAGATCGTGGACGAGGGCGTGCGGAACCCCGTGCATTCCCTCGAGGACCTGGCCGCGCGGATCAGCGTGAAGCTATTGGAGAAGCACGACTACGCGACGAACGGGGAGGTCTGGGCGAAGGCGGACTACTTCCTCGAGAAGGTCACCCCGATGGGCCGGGCGAGCCTGGAGTCGTACAAGCTCGTCGCCCGCGCGAACGCGCATCGCCGGGAACGCATCGAGGTCCGCAAGTCCGTCGGGATCGAGGCGGTGGGCATGACCGCGTGCCCGTGCGCGATGGAGACGATCCGCGAGGAGAACCCCGCGTACGCGTCGCTGAAGGGCATCCCGATCATCACGCACAACCAGCGGAACCGCACGTCGCTCGTCGTGGAGGAGCCGGAGGGGTTCGACATCGAGGCGGACGACCTGATCGGGATCGTGGAGTCCTCGGTCAGCGCGCCGACGTTTGAGGTCCTGAAGCGGCCGGACGAGGCGCGGCTCGTGGAGGCGGCTCACGCGCGTCCCCGGTTCGTGGAGGACGTGGTGCGCGAGGTGCTCGGGCGGGTTCTCCAGAAGTACCGGGACCTTCCGGACGACGTGCTCGTCAAGGTCAAGAGCGACAGCGAGGAGTCGATCCACAAGCACGACGCGGTCGCGGAGCGCGTCGCGACCTTGGGCGAGCTCCGTGCGACCTGAACCCGGAGAACCGGTTCGAAGCCTTTAAGTGGCGTCCTCGGGCATGCGCCGCCCGTGGCGGTCATCGGCCTCTGCCACCTGTGCACGCGCCCCGCGCTGGGGAACTGCCACCAGTGCGGGCTGCCGACGTGCGTCCTCCATCTCGATCCCACGCACACGCGGTGCGAGGCGTGCCGGACCGGGCGGCGCGTGCGCTCCGTCCGCCGGTGGGGTCCTACTGGAGGAGTCGCTTCGCCTCCTCGCGGCTGAGGTTCAGCGCCTTGAGCGCATAGGTGAGGGACTTCTGGGCGATCATCTCCCTCGTCTTGTCGTCGAGGAACTTCTCCATGACCACAGGCGCCTTGTTCCGGTAGTGGATCGCGAATTCCGAGTAGTAGAAGGAACCGTTGTCCTTGTCGAGCTCCGCCGCCTTCGTGTACGCCTGCTCCGCCTCGTTGAACCGGCCGAGGTCCATGCACAGGGACGCGATCGCCTCGTGGAACTGCGGGTTGTCGGGCTCCAGCTCGATCGCCTTGCGGTACCACCCTAGGATGTGCTCCGCATCCTCCGTCGGGAGGCCGAGCGCAGACTCCGCCTTGCCGAAGTACGCGATCGGGTTCTTCGGGTCGAGCTTCGTGGCCTTGTCGAAGTGCTTGAGCGCCGCCTCATAGTCCAGCTTGCTGAGCGCGGCCTCGCCGGCGGCGATCTCGTCCTCCGCGGATGCCATGGAATCCCAAGGGAATGCGGACGGGTGCGTTATGAGCCTTGCGGTCTCCGTTCCGGGGCGCAGAACACGGGGATCACCGGAATCCTCCGCCACCGCCGCCGCCCGCGCCGAATCCGCCCTCGCCGCTCAGGGGTTTTCGGCGGATTCACGGAGTCCGATTCGGTTCCGCAGCGTCCCCCTGCGCACCCGGTAGAGAGCGAACGCGATGCCCGCAAGGAGGACTACAGTGTCCACGACGGTCCCCGGGCCAAGCAGCGGCGGAATCGAGAGAAGCCCGAAGAGGAGGGACACCACGCCGGTCCCCGCCTCCGCGAGGACGAACGGGAGGGCCGTGAGCGCGAACGCGCGCAACGACCGTCGGGAACCCGTTCGCCACGGGGCTCGCATGGCAGACCACGCGCCGACGAGCGCGAGCGCGGACGCAAACAGCGCGGCCACGACCGGTTTCCAGTTCGGCTCCGGCGGGGCGAACGGCTTGCCAGCGATTGCCACGGAAAGCGTGCGCTCCGCTTCCGTGTTGTTCAGCCGGTCCGCGGAGCGGAAAAGAATCGTGTGAGCGCCCTCCCCGAGAGTGACGGGCGTGGTGTACGTCGCCCACGTCCCGTCGTCCACTCGGACCTCCGTGCGGGCGACGCCGCTCCCCGCGTCCGTAGCGGTGAACGCGAACGTCGTCCCCGATGCGTACGTGCCATCGGCGCGGGAGGGCGTCGTGACTGGCGGGGTGTCGTCGAGCACGACCGCGAGCTGCCCTGTGGCGGCGTGGCCCAAGAGGTCCGTCGCCCGGACCTCTACGATCTTCGGTCCATCGGGACCTGGAAGCGTGAACGGAGTCGCGTAGGGAGTCCACGCGCCGCCGAGGCGGTACTCCGCACCCGCAACGCCCACGGCGGCGGTGCCGCCGTCCGTGGCGGCGAGCGTGAAGGGCGTCGCGGAACGGACGTACATGTCCCCGCCCGCATGACGCGGCGCCCCGATGTCGATCGCGACCGTGGGCGGTGTGTCGTCCACGACGACGGACGCCGACCGGGCGGGCTCCGAGTTCCCGAGGAAATCTGACGAACGGAACTCCACGACGTGCGGGCCTTCACCGACGAGCGATAAGGGCGCCATGTACGGGGTCCAGGGGCCGCCGTCAATCCCGTATTCTACGAGGGCGACACCCGCCGGGGTGACGCCTCCGTCCGCCGCCGCGAGGGAGATGGGCGTGGACGAGGCCACGAACAGGTTTTCTGCGACGAACCGGGGGTCGCCTGCGGCGAAGGTCGTCGTTGGCGGCGTGTCGTCCACTCGTAGGGTTGCGGTCGTCGTCGGCTCCACGTTCCCCGCGAAGTCCTCGCTGGACCACGCGAGGTCGTGCGGGCCCTCCCCCACCAGCGTGAACGGCCCCGAGGCCGTGTAGTTCATCCAAGTGCCTTCTTCGATCCGGTACGTCGTGCGCCGGATGCCCGTGCCGCTCCGGTCCGAAATCGTGAAGCTCAACGGTGTCCGAGAGGTGACATAGGATGCCGATGTCGTGTAACTCGGATTCCCGGTGACCAGGGAAGTCAGGGGGCCTGGGGGCGGACCCGCGACGGCTACCGCTCGCGTGCGTTCGATCTCCGCGTTATCGAGACGGTCGACGGAGCGGTATCCGATCACATGGTCTCCGGCCGGGATGGTGAATGCCCCACCGTACGGGGTCCACGCGTCTCCGTCAAGTCGGAACTCGGTGCCGTTCACCCCGCTGCCCGCGTCCGCCGCGGTCAGGGTGAAGATCGTAGACGTGGTGTACGGTCCGCCTGCGGGGGAGAGCGTGGTCGTCGGGGGCGTGTCGTCCACGCGCAGGCTCGCACTGCGGATGGGCTCCGTGTTCCCGGCATTGTCCGCGCTGGACCACTCGACGGTGTGCGCGCCTTCCGCCCCGGCGGTGAACGGCCCCGTGTCGGCGTAGCTCGCCGGAGTACCCCCGTCGATCCGATAGGTTGTGTCCCGGATCCCCGTGCCGCCCTGGTCGAGGACGACAAACGACAACAGCGTCGAAGACGTCACGTACGTCGCGTCCGTCGTGACGCTCGGTGCGCCGACGACGAGGGAGGTGACGGGTGCACTCACCCCGTATCGGTACTGGGTGAGCTCGAGTCGTTGCACCTCCACCCCTCCAGGGGCGAACTGCCGGATCAGGACGCCGTTCCCGACGATCGGCGACCAGTACGTGACGTTCGCGTAGCCGGCGGCCGTTCCGTTCAGGGGCGTCGTGGTGAACGTGCCCGAGGGCACCGTGACTGCGCGCTCCGGCTCGACGGAGAACGACATGTTCACCATGGATTTCCGCCACGTGGTCATCCCCGGACCCGGCACGACAAACCAAGACTCGTTCACCCAGCCCGCCGAGGTCCACGTGGCGCCCGGCGTCAGCGGCCACATGAGACTTTTCGGCGGGTCGATGGCGAGGGTGTGGAAGGTCGTTTGGGAACGAGGGGTCGGGACGATGACGAGGTCGGTCTGGTTCACGTACTGCATAAGAAGGGCCAGGTCCGACGTGCGGTACCATGCAGTCCCTTCCAGTGTGGTCCAACCACTTGTGGGCGGTGGACGGACAAACGTGCCCTCAATTCGCACGCGGTAGGCGGCGTACGAGATCCCTCCGACGGTGGCATACTCCGTTCCAATCACGAAGAACTGCATGGACCCCGGTTGGGGGAACTCCGGCCGGACCGCCAGGTAGTCCCAATAGTCTCCCGCCGTCCACGTCGGCTGCGCCATCGCCGCGCGCGCGGGCGGTGCCCATCTTACGGGGATCGTAACCGCGACGAGGATCAATCCGACGACCCACGGACTCCGCGTCACGCACCTACCCCTGTGCTGCGGGACAACCCATAGCACGCTTCCTAGATGTAACTACCGCCCCTTGACAACGAAGTGCCCGATGCCCACAAGGACCAGGACGAACGAGCCTACTCGATCGCGTGCGTTGCGCGCCCCGCTGGTGGGAACATCTCCAGGGACCGGATCGAGATGAGGAGCTGGCAACGCGACGATCGCCGCACAAGCCGCGCGCTCCGCGACCAGTCGAGGTCGCTCAGGTACAGCTGCCGGATGTCCGTGATGTTCTCCACCGCCATCACGGGGCGCCCGAGGCCCCACGCGAGCACGGGCGCCAAGCCCTCGCCGAAGCGCTCTGCGGGAAATCGGAGTTCGACTACGGGGGCAGAAGCTCCCCAGTGTCCCAGTCCACCCAGGTCATGCCTCCGAGGAGACCCCAATCGTCGCCGTAGCTGACGAGCCAAAGGAAACGGGGGTGTCCGTCTGTCGCCCAACCGAGGCGTACCCCTCGGCTCTCGCCTAGCGACGGAGCCGAGGCGCATCCCACTTCAAACTCCCAACCGGTCTCGTTCACGGCCGTGGGTGTCACGGTCGTTCGGACCTCGAACATGTCGAAACGCTGGGCCAGCGCAACGCGATCGACCGCCTGGCTCGGTGAGATTGCCGCAAATCGCGCGCAGGCTTCCGCGTCCGGAGTGATGGTTACGCGCGTCGCGAGGACGATTGCGAGTTGTCCCCCCGCCAGTGCTGTGCCCAGTGACGCGACGACGAGGAGCACCACCAGGCGGTTCATCCGGCGTCTCGCTTCGGCAGCTGGTCGGCGGCGGTTTGCGGGAATCTCGAGCAGCACCATCGCCAGCCCCAGGAAAAAGCATGCCGTCGAGAGGAGAAGGGACTTGTTCCCGAGGAAGGGGACCATCACGAGGAAGTAGACCCCCGCAGCGAGGATCACGGCGGGGAGGACTCTCAGCGGGGACCGCACCGGGGTCCGGGAGCTCCAAGGAGCGGCTTCAAGTTTCCTCCGACATGTCGCGGCCCGTCGCGCTCCAGCTCCGCCATCTGGCCCCGACCGCATCGGCGGCCATCGGAACGCAACACGCCGACTCCGCCGACCGTCGCGGCGCCCGCAGTCACCGCACGAGCTTCGCTCCCCGCAGCCAGTCGAGGTCGCTCAGGTACAGCTGCCGGATGTCCGTGATGTTCTCCACCGCCATCACGAGCCGTTCGAGGCCCAGGCCCCACGCGAGCACCGGGTGCTCGATCCCGAGGGGCTTCGTGACCTCCGGCCGGAAGATCCCCGCGCCGCCCATCTCCATCCACCTCCCTTGGAACTTGATCTCCGGCTCCAGGCTCGGCTCCGTGTACGGAAAGTAGCCGGGACGGACGCGGACGTCCTCTGCGCCCATCTGGCGGTAGAACTCCTTGATCACGCCGATCAGCATGCCGAGGTTCGCGCCCTCCTCCATCACGACGCCCTCGACCTGGTGGAACTCGGGGAGGGACTTCCACGTAATCGCGTCGCGCCGGAAGTTCCGCCCGACGATGAACGCCTTCTGCGGCGGCTTCGGGTGCTCAGCGAGGTACCGGATCGTGACCGCCGTCGTGTGCGGCCGGAGGATCGCACGCCGCGCCTCCTCCGGTTCCCACTTGTACCGCCAGCCCCGGCTGATGCCGCCCCCGGTCTCGTGCATGTCCGCCACGGCCTTGACGAGGTCCTCGTCCGGGAGCGGGAGCGGGTCCGCCTCGACGAAGTACGTGTCGAGCATGTCCCGCGCCGGGTGGTCCTGCGGCTGGAACAGCGCGTCAAACGCCCAGAACGGCGACACGACGTAGTCCCCCTCGATCTCCGTGAACCCCATCGAGAGCATGATGCGGCGCACGCGCTCGATGTGCTGCGCGAGGGGGTGCTTCTTCCCGCCGACGGCGGTCGGGGCGAACGCGCGCACGTCGTACTTCCGGTACGTCGCCTCCTTCCACCGATCCGACTGCAGGAGATCGGGCGTCACCTGCGAGACCTCGACGAACGCCTTTTCGACGATCTTGAGCACGTCC